>Ga0209700_106668_pt1 | contig 17515 bp, 10 predicted proteins | sample SiratroredBW_FD_187528 | JGI IMG/M metagenome (GOLD analysis project Ga0209700, IMG submission 187528) | Root nodule microbial communities of legume samples collected from California, USA - Siratro red BW (SPAdes) (version 2) | ecosystem: Host-associated > Plants > Roots > Nodule | place: USA...
GAATGGTTTGAACAAGAATACCTCAAAACCATCCAAGTAATAAAAAATGGAGAAAAACTTTGGAAAACCTCTCGTGGAGAAGTTTCCAGTATAATTCCTCCCCTAGAAGAAATAAGATTTCCTAACAGGATATTCAGTTTGAAGAATGGGAGCTCGAACACCCATCTGCCTTTGATGGAAATGAGATAACAGAATGGAATATCGCTGGTATGACAGACCATCAGATTCTACGAAAAACACATGAATTAACAATGGCTGCTTCAGCTTATAGGGTAAAACATTCGGAAGAACAAACCATAAAATTAATAGTTGCAGGTTTTACGGGCATCCTAAAAGGATGGTGGGATAATTACCTTAATTCGGAAAATAGAATGTATATTACCACTTGTGTTAAAACAGAAGATAACACACAAATTCCATTAATGGTAGAAACGTTAGTCACGGCCATTATTCATAATTTCATAGGAGATCCAAAAATTTTTGAAGAAAGGACCTCTATGCTTCTACATAATCTAAAATGTCCCACTTTAGGCGATTTCAGATGGTATGTAGATAATTTTATGTCTATGGTTCTAACCAGGGAAGACTGTAGAGAACCATACTGGAAAGAACGATTTGTGGCAGGACTACCTTTAGTCTTTGTTGAAAAGGTAAAAGAAAATCTACAGACTGAATATCCCGATACCACCCTAAAAGATCTTACTTATGGTAGGATTAGTGCAATGGTCAAAAATACGGGTGTAGCCCTATGTAATGCTATGAAAATTGAAAACCGAATTAAGAAAAACCAACAATTAGGAATAAGAGAATTAGGGGATTTTTGTACTCAGTATGGATATGAAAGAGTAACCCCTCCTTCTACCTCAAAAAGAAAAATAATAAAGAAAAATCAAAGAATCCCTCCTAAAAGAAATTGGAACTTAAAAAAGAAAAGCTCTAATAAAATGACAGAAACTCAACCACCAAAACAAAACCATAATCCCCCACCACAAGACAAAAGCAAAATAATATGCTACAAATGTGGACGATTTGGGCATTACAAAAGAGATTGTAAGATGAAAGAAAAAATAAATAATTTAAATATGAACGACGAACTAAAAGAATAGATTGCTAAAATATTTTTAGAATCCTCGGATGAAGAAGAAGTCGGAGAGATAATAGAAGACTCTGATGAAGAAATAGAAGAATGTGGAGAAACAGACTGCGATGAAAATTGTAGTTGCCGATACCAGGTAAATGTAATATCAAGTGAGACCAAGAGAGCCTTAGAAATGATAGATCTCATAGAAAATCCAGAAGAAAAGCTTAAGTGGTTAACAAGAATTAAATCCGAAATATTAGAAGAAAAGGAAGAAAACCGAAACCAAGAAAAGTTTAAAGGATATGATTTTAATAAAATTCTGCAGCGAGCAAAACAGGAAGAACGAAAAATAACGGTAAACGATTTACATAGAGAAATAAATATTTTAAAGGAAGAAATACGAAAAATAAGACTAGAATTAACAAAACTCCAACCAAGTACTTCCTACTCCCGGCAAGAAGAAGAAGACTTTGTTTCGCAAATAAAAATATACCAACAAAAATGGAGAGTTAAAATAGCTTTAAGGAAGAAATACGAAAAATAAGACTAGAATTAACAAAACTCCAACCAAGTACTTCCTACTCCCGGCAAGAAGAAGAAGACTTTGTTTCGCAAATAAAAATATACCAACAAAAATGGAGAGTTAAAATAGCTTTAAAGATAGAAAATTCCTTTCATCAGGAATTCATAGCTCTAATAGATTCTGGAGCCGATTTTAACTGTATAAGGGAAGGATTAGTCCCCACTTTATATTACGAAAAAACCACTCAGAAGCTCTTTTCAGCTAATGGGTCAAGCCTAAAAATAGAATTCAAACTCTCTAAAGCAAAAATATGTAACAAGGGTAAATGTTATACAACTAGCTTCATCGCTGCTAAACAATTAAATGAAGACATAATATTAGACACTCCTTTCTTAACACAAATTTATCCGATTTCCGTAACAGAAAAAGGAATCTTAAGTGGAGATAACCTATTCGAGTTCTTATCCCCTATTAAAGAGAAAGAAATAAAAACTATAAAAGATCATGAAAAAGATTTTATAAGTCTAATAAAAAATAAAATCTCTCAAATAAATTTCCTAAAAAAGGAATTACAATATAAAAAAATCGAAAACGATATTAAAAGTAACCAAAATAAATTAAAACAAATAGAAGAAGAATTTAATCAAGAAGTATGTGCGGAAATTCCAACCGCTTTTTGGGATAGAAAATCTTATGAAATCAGTCTTTCCTACGAAGAAGGATTTAACGAAACTAATATCCCTACAAAGGCAAAACCGGTTCAGATGAATCAAGAAACCCTAAGATTATGTAAAGAAGAAATTAAAAGGTTTTTAGATAAAAAAATTAATACGACCAAGTAAATCCCCATGGAGTTGTGCGGCATTTTATGTTAATAATGCCAACGGAAAAGAAAGAGGAGAACCTCGAATGGTAATAAACTATAAACCACTTAATAATATTCTAAAATGGATAAGATATCCCCTACCGAATAAATAAGAATTAATAAAGAATCTTTATAAAGCAGTAATATTTTCAAAATTTGATATGAAATCCGGATATTACCAAATTAAGGTAAAAGAGGAAGATAAATATAAAACAGCTTTTGTAGTACCCTTTGGGCACTATGAATGGAATGTTATGCCTATGGGTCTAAAAAACGCCCCATCTGAATTCTAAAATATAATGAATAATATATTAATACCATACTCGGAATTTGACATTGTTTATCTAGATGATGTATTAATATATTCTGATTTTTTTGAACAACACTTAAAACACTTAAGAATATTTAAAAATCTGATAAAAAGAAATGGGCTAGTAGTTTCAAGTAAAAAAATGACAATAGGAGTAACTAAGATTAGATTTTTAGGTCATGAAACATGGCAGGGAAAAATAACTCCAATCGCACGCAGCATAGAGTTCGCCAAAAGGTTTCCGGATGAAATAACCAACAAAACTCAACTCCAAAGATTCTTAGGTTGTCTGAACTATGTATCAGAGTTTATCCCAGAAATAAGGATAGTGGCTAAACCTCTTTTTAAAAGACTAAGAAAAAACCCAAAATCATGGGATAATAGTCATACCCAAGCAGTTAAAAAGATAAAGTCTTTGGTCAATAACTTACCCTGCCTAGGCATCCAGCATCCCGAAGCAGATTTAATAGTTGAAACCGATGCCTCAGAATTAGGGTTCGGCGGAATTTTAAAACAAAGATTAAACAATAATCCCGAACAAATAATAAAATATCATTCTGGAGCATGGAACGAAACAGAACAGAAATATAGTACTGTTAAAAAAGAAATTTTGTCCATTGTTTTATGCATTACAAAATTTCAAACTGATTTAATAAATAAACCTTTTTTATTAAGAATTGATTGCAAATCTGCAAAAGAAATTTTAGAAAAAGATGTTAAAAATATTGTTTCAAAACAGATTTTCGCCAGATGGCAAAGTATTCTATCTTGTTTTGACTTTAAAATTGAGTTTATAAAAGGGACTAATAATTCTATTCCCGATTTTTTAACAAGAGAATTTTTGCAGGGAAATGTCTGAAAAATCCCGAGCACGGGGCCTGTCATTAGATGACTTCGCTCCTCTCACCACTAAAAAGTTTGCTGACACAGGAACAAGTTCATCCAAAGTGTCATCCTCTATTAAAAAACCTAATGGAAGGGTTCTTCCCCCATCCATCTCCTCACCTTCAAAATTCACTGTGTTAGGGACACTTCCCGACACTTCAAAGGATTCTCCAGTAGAATTTGCAATAAAAGACCCCTGTAAGACTTTGACCGTTCTAGAACCTCATATGGAGGAAACCGATCCCTCTCAAATTATTTCCAAACATATTGCTCCAAATTGGGCATGGATTCCTTTGGGATCTACTAAAAAAACCAAACAGTTTTACCAATTGATTTTAATAGATACTAAACCGGCTGAAATTACCCCAGAATATGATAAAAAAAGACCAGTCAAAAGTATGCTTTTCAAAATTAAGAATTTGTAAAATCCTTTCTGAAAAAGATTGGAATCAAAAACCTATAACAGAAAAAAGGTTTTCAAGGGTATTTAACCCCTCTACATATAATTATCTTGATTATCAACAAGCTTGGTACAAGATAATGTATGATATAAATCCCAGGCATTCCTGGTATATTTCATTTAACCATGCGAATGTTCTGAGAATGGTTCTGTTGGGTTGGCCCCACACGAGCCATTTTTCCCTCGCTGGTGTTAAAATATTATAATAATTATAAGGATTTGTGCCCCGATTTGGCAATCCATCTGAAATTAATAACCTTTTGCTGTAAAATGGGAATCGGCTGGATTTATCAACATGTTCTTGAAATCCATCAACATAAACCAGTCCCCTTTCCAAGGCATTTATGTGTAAAAATAAAAATATCCTGGTGGAAGAAATTTGATATCAAATTCCTGGAAGAAAGTTTCGTCGATGGAAGAATGGTCCGATAACTTCCCCGATAACACCCGAAAAGCAAGCTTACCAGAAAAAGCTCGCTTGACAACTAAAAGGAAAGTCAAAAGCAGAAATAAGAGCTATTCTTATGGAAGCCCTATCTTCTTTAGGATTTGACGAAGAAGATGAAGAGGAAGAAAGCAGCTCTAATCCATTCTATCAGAATGAAGATGACTGCTTTGGCCTTGACATGTAAAAGGCCAAAAAGGACAAGGCGGCACCTTGACCTAAAGGCAAAGAAACAAAGTGACAAGACAGCACTCAGCAGGCATCTTGGAACCATATCAGACAGGAATCGATAGTCCACAGTAAAAGCAGATTCCATTTGTAATAATCTAAAAATTTCAGGTCCACAATTGAGCGAGATTTTGAAATCCGACGATTTGTAACCTGTATAAATAGATGCTAAGATAGAGTTAGAAGGCATCACTCAACCTTCCTTCGAACCATCTATCTATTACATCCTCTCCTTTGTATCCCTCTCTTTCCTTTCATTCTCACTCTGGAATGTAAGAAATTTCCCATAAAAAACTGTAACATTTGTGTACGAATCAAAGAGGTTCTTTTAAAGCTTTCATCTTTGTAAGTATTTCTATAAAATCTTATTATATCTCTTCATAATTTCATACTCAAAAGATGCTACAAGCAAACCCAAAGAAAATTAAATCAGTCAGATATATAATAATTTCATTCATACAATTTTTCCATGCTAACGAAAATAGACATAAGGAAAAATCAACAATATCCACCAAATGAAACCTAAAACATAAACTCTGTTTCCATCACCCTTTCTAGCCAATAACCTCAAAACAAAACCTCACACCCTAATACACCGTCACAAAAAGCACCCTCTTACTCTTCTTCCACCACCATTAATTACTAATACAAACTTAAATCATCTCAAATCCTAACTCATAAATATCTCCTGGAATCACCTACAACCCTGTATCTCCAAACTTGAATACTTTTTGACAAACCCAAAACACAAAACAAATTGCTCTAAAAAAAATTTCACCATGTTTCCAAATTGAACAACCCCAATAAAGGAGAAGAGAGAATAATGAGACCTTTGAATTTGAATGTGATTTTAAAAATGTTTTAAAATACGTTAAAAGGACTTAAAGACAAAATAATAAATTATTTAAAAATCCATTTGCATGGATTTAAGTATCATCTCGTTGTGTCTCACACTTAAGATAAGAGAAGAGAAGGGTAGAAGTGCCAAATTTGTAGCATTTAATTATTAATGTAGAATACTTATCAAATATGGATTCCTTGCACATTTAAAAACTATTCCTACAAATATCATAAGTAATTAATATATTAAAGTATATTCAAAGAATCTTAACATATTGAGTGAATTTAATCCAATATAATCCTAAAAATTACTTTTTCATATCTCTAGTTAGGATTTAAAGTTATGTTCTCATAATTTAGACATTTACTAATAAAACATATCAATATATTAAAATTTATTATTAACAAGTTAATAAATTGAAACTACTTTATTCAAATCTAATTATAAATATCACATTCTAAACTTTTTCTTAAAATTTAAAATAAAAAATTATGAATTTATCACCCATATGCAACCATTAAGAACATGGTACATTACTAATCACTTGAAATAGACATTAGAGGAAAACATAGATAATTAAGAAAGAAGAGCACATTCAACCCTCGAGTAATAATATATAATAACTAGTATACAAATAAAAATAACAAAGTAGAAGAGTTGATTTCTTAGTCTTCTTATTAGCTCCTCTGATATTTTTTTAACACAAAGCTACCACGAACTTTCTACTATAATAACTAGTATACAAATAAACCCTAAGATTACAACAAAAGAACGAAAAATGATTATGATTCCATATGATATTCAAAAATATAACAAGTCTTATTTATAGTGGTCACTAAACCTTGTTTAAGTTTCTATTGGATGCCTAAGTGAGATGCTTGCCTTCAAGCGTCATATTTGCTTGCCTGTGAAGGGTAATCCTCCTTATTTGAGTGTTAGTTGAGTAAAAAAAGTTATTACCATAATTTACAATTTATATAAAACCATGTTTAAATCTCACAATTATGACTCAAGTGTTTACACTCATTATTCAAATGTTAACACTCATTGCTCAAGTGCGAACTCACATATTAAGCGGCATATCTATAAAAATAGTTGTATTCTTTCAATTTAGACATTTTGGCACTCAAATAAGATTTGTTTAATTTTTCATTTATTCTATTTTTTATGCAAAATATAAAAAATTGAGATAAAAGCATAACATAAAAAATATATTTTTATTTAGGTTATGAGAAAAATTGAATATTTTAATGCAAATAATTCAACATTGATTATTTAAAATTACTTAGAATTGATATTTATTATTAAACACTATTCGACAAGGAGATGGGGAAAGAAATAATACGACGATAACTAAGAAAGAAAAACACAAAAAAAAAAAATGTGTTTGAGTCTATTAATTTATTATGCATAACACATGCTTATTATTTTTAAAAATATCATCATTTTTATTACGACAACGGATATGTAAAAGTACCGTAGTTTGGACGGTGTAATGTAGCAGTAAAAGTTCCTTGAACTTGGTATTTAACGTGCTTTTATAGAAGTGTGTGAATCAGAATCTTCAGAAAATTTTTGAAAATATCAAAATTCTTTTATCGGTATACAAAAAATTTAAGGATATTAAATATATAAAATATACTAAAATTTTGAAGAAGATATTTTTATTTATATATATGTAAAAAATATTTGGGAAGTCAAGGCTCTTTCACACCACTATACTCCACCACTGGTATTAATAAATTAGAATGAATATTTCGATGGAGGCGAAAAAAACTAATTGACACACATTGATCATGTGAGTCCATTTTTTATTATGCACTATAAGTCACATGAAAACTTACGTACCAAAATTGAAGTTAGATAATCACCTCAGCATCCCTCTTATGTTTTTGTTATGTTGCTACATCATTTCCTTCCTTTTGCCTCTTATCTAATTTACATTTTTAACTACAATATTTTTTTTTTAAATATTAATTATTTTTTAACTCATTTTTTGTTTACCTATTTTCTTCTTTTTAGCATTTTCTTTTATCTATTTTCATTTCTTTCATCTCTCTCAAAAATCAAATTACTGTAATATGCATCATGTCACTGTTGAGCCCCACTGTACCATCATCAGTTATGAAAGTTGGTAACCCTTATAGTCGATTTTTACCGCGGAATATTGGCTTGGGTAAATTATATCACTCATGGTAGCAACACTGCTTTTACTTCTTGTTGCGTCGTTATTATTGAGATACTGTGCATACTCAGATCTTGTCCATATGGTGCGCTATTGGGTGGTAGATAGAAAGTGCAGAAAAAGTTGTATCAGAAAAATAAATTGCAGAAAAAATGGATGGTTTCATAATCTGCCACGATTCATCTTACTTAACAACTTTGGCATCTTATGTTCGCTTCGTATTGATTATTGAATACCATTCAAAAGTGGCGGATATATTGGTCATCCCTACTCCAGAAACAGTTAGCACGATCCTGATCCTGCTCATGGCTGCATTCATGTCTCACTTTTACCATGGACTACTTAATGGGGTAATCATGTACTCATACAATTTTTTTATTTACGTACGTACGCATGTGCATGCAACTCCTTCAATATTTACTAGTTTTTCATGCATTTTTTAAATAATTTAAATTGTTTATCTTAAGTATAAAAATATAAGTCTAAGTTTCACATTAAGTAGAAATGAGAAAATTGAGTAACATATAAAAAAAAACCTATAAACCTAATGTAAGATTTTGGGTTGGGGGTGATATCATTCTCATATGTGAGTCTAACTTAGTTTTTATTTTTGTTTGTTTTCCTGATGATCGTTTGTTAGTGAAATACTCGCACTTGAAAAGCTTCCGCTCGAGTGTATTAATATGGAGTCTCATTTCTGTTTGTCTCCCTAATATTTCTCTCTCGGATTTTTTTCAACAGTCTACACAGCATACTATGCAGCATTATGGAAATTGCAAAAAGTTGTATTGCTTTTGGTGGAAAGGTATTAAGTTTCGTCTTCTAAAACTAACAGGTTGATCAAATAATTTGGTGTGAGTTGAACATTGTAATGAAGGTGTTTAAAAGTGAGTGATGAACTTTCTAATCCACTAGTCAACAGGTTTCATCGACCTGATCAGTGTCACTGGCTAGACTCCTAAGAGTGTCATACATCATGTGGATGGATTCAAATTCTACACATAAAGTCCTTACATATCCGAATAACTCGAACTAGATTTAAAATCGATTTATGTTATACGGTTTATCACTCTAATATAAAATGACAACTCAATTATATCTCTATTTATTAAATATTCATTATATATTTTAAGTTTTTACTAATTTAAGTGTTGAAACTTTTTTTTGCAAATGAATCTTTATACGGTGCTTCAACAGTGAAGATTGTTTTCGTATTTTCTAATGTGTAACAGCTTGAGGGGCCTTATTGTCTGTTGTTTGGTACCTATTCTTTATTTGTATTTTCTACTTGTGTTACTTATGTGTTGTACTCGTATTTAGTTTGATATTACTATTTTGTAATAAGTGGTTAGGTCTTCGGTGTGTCTTGTTACCAAACTTGTTTCGTTGTATAAGGATTGAAATACTACTAAAATGTTTTTTTTAATTCTATTTATTTTTGGTTGTTAAAAAAAAATAATAAAATTTGGCAGCTACTGCTAAAACGATCTAGATGGTCAAAACTAGACTTCTTTAAAATCAACCTTAATTCACCACAAGTAATTTTAGTTTTTTGAGAAAAAGTTTTAACTCAATAAATTTACATACATAAATCTATCCTTAATATTAATAAAATTTATTTTTAAAGGACTTCAAATATTTATAAGTGGTTTCACTGTAAATAATGGTCAATGATATATATATAATAGTCTTATACGAATATACTCAATGAATTGTTTCTTAAAAATGTATATTACTAAAATTGGTTTGGAATGATGGATTGATTTAAGGTGTAAATGTAAAAGTAAATTATCTCATAAGTGATTTTATTTTGTATTTTGATTTGGAAATGTAATTATAAGATGGTAATCCAATTTTGTGGTAATTATAATGTTAAATATCGGAATATATTTCTAATATGATGTATGTGGTCTTCAATAATAAAGTAGATTAATATATTAAGGGATGAGAAATTGAAAGAAATTTTTGACATTAAACTTTATTGAGTAGTTGTAATGAACTATCCTAACTACATAAATTTTCATGTGCCTCAGTCTTGTTGGTGCAAAGAACATATAACATATAATTTATGAACCAACATATAATTTATGGACCAACATATATTAATATGATCTAGGATTAGTTTCACGTAGATCTTACTTAACATAAACCTTCGAGGTGTCTTGGTTCCTTAAAACTTTGAGGATATCAGAGATAAATATTAGGTTCTTAAGTCTTTACAGAGATGTTTATGTGAATACTTAGACTTTTGTGGAGGTAAGTGATATTCGTGCACCTCCTAAAATTAGGTCGAAACTAGAAATTACATATTTATAGAAGCTAGAATATATATATATATATATATATATATATATATATATATATATATATATATATATATATATATATATATATTAGATTGTTTTTAGAGCCTAATGTATATGTGATTCCTTTAACTTCTATGGTATCAATAAATATGTCTTGATAATATTTTATAAATACTTGATAATTATAAATGGAAGAATTATTATTGATTTATGTTTACAAAATATTATATTTAATTATTACTTATTTAAGTCAACTAATATTCAATTATAATTTTTTTTATAATGACTATAGTAATCTTTCATCTCGTAATTAAAAAATGTGTATATTATAATGATGCAAAGTTATAATAACTATATCTATCATAAAAATAGCATAATAATAAATAAATATTTTAAATACAAAATTTCATTTAAATTTTATATAATTTATTTTAAGTATTAATTTTTTAAAAAATTTGAAATTTAATTTAGAGACGGAGATAAAAAATGGTAAATTAAAGGAGATAAAAGAAAAAAAAAAGAAAAAAAGGAAAATCAAAATGTACATACGAAAAAAAGGTGCAATTTGAAATAGTTAAAAGATAAATTCTTTTTTATTTGTAATTTCCATTTGACCTCGTTATTAGGTAGAGTTATTAAAAGGATAAAGTTATTATGATAAGTATTTAATAAAATGACATATTTATATTTAAACTTGGAATAGTTTTACGTTAATTGTTTTTTTGTTTAATTGATAAGAATTGAACATAAAATTTTTATATAACAACTCACACCCTTTCTTTAATCAGCAAAACTAAATTCCTTTAGATTGATTTAAGTTGAATGTTAAAAAACCAGGTATTTATACTCTATATTATGTATCTAATTTTATAATATGAAATATTTTTTTTATGCGTGATATAATATTAGTAGAGATATAATAAAAAAGTATATGTATTAAAATAAAATAATTTCTTAAAGTTGTTAAATTTTAATAATAAGTATTCATTATAATATTTTATCATTTGTACGGATTCATTATTTGATAATTAATTATATTTTAAATTATGTTCTTAATCTCATTCAGAAGCTGTACGGATTAATTTCTCTGCCGTACTCTCCTAGTCTCATTTTTGTTCCCTTATTCGCCATCCTTATCAACTTCCTTTATTAAAAAGAGAGAACGAAATTTTCTTAATAAAAAATTAATGAGAAAAAAAAGAGAGAAAGCAAGTACAGCATTTTTATTTAATTTATTTTATATTTTTTTATTGAATTTAGTTTGTATGGAATGAAGAGAAAAAAAAAAGATTTGGAATATCTTTTTGTACATATTTAATTGAATATTTTTAATATAATTTTCCTTCTCATTGTTTTCTTCTTGACTAGGACACGTTGACGTGATGGTGAGGGGTACATGTGAGAATGATGTAACAGATTATAACTGCTAACTTACTATTAAAAAAAGTCACTTAAGAGACAAATAATTCACTTTTGAAATACATATAAACCAAACAATACTTTTAAGAACTAAAACTAAATATTAATAAGAATTGAAACAGTGAACAAGATACATGTGGTAATGGTTGGTTGGATGATGTAATCCAATTTAATACGTTAAAACAATTATATTTAACATATTAGAAACCCATATCTAATAAATAAAAAGGTTCTAAAGTACACAAATCAAATTTAAAATATTCATTAAGAACATAACTTTATTTATATGCCCACATCCACACACTTGTCATAAAGACCAACTTATATATGTATATATATAATGAGAAATTTGTGGATTTACAACTAAGAGTGCTCATGAACTTAGGAACTTTGTGAAATGCTCTACACAAATAAAGACAGGCGTGGACTTGGAAATTTCTTAGTCAATGACCAGTTTGGAAAGTGATTGGAGAAGCAGACAAAACAAATAAAATTTTTCATAAATATTTCCTAAAAAAATGTTATTTTAACATTTTAAAAGAACAAATAATTGGGGTAATATTCTTTAAAAATTACATATAAATAAACAAAGAGGTGTTTTGTGGAATGTGTTTGCGAAAGTAAGCGTTTGATATTTGTAGGAAGGCGATTTGGCGTTACTTGAAGAACCTACCATGGCTGACTTGTATTGTATTGTACAGTATGAAACGTTTTTTTCAATGACAATTAACCATACAAAATTGAGCAGTACTATTTTCGTATTTTCCTTTACTTTGTTGTGCTTGAGAAATTAGGTGCGAAATCTACCACGAGGAAAACGCAGGAGGTGTTCGATGAAAAGTGTAGCTGGGAAGAGGGTAAGTATCAAAACGTTATGATGATTGTTAGTAGTAGTTTTCATTGTGAAAGTAATATGTATGTATATGTTGATTCTGAAATTAATATGTAGATGTGAAGGTTTGAATTTTAGGAAGAGATGGGTAGAAAGATGTGTTTGTTTTTTTGTAAAATTTGGGTGGATGGATACATCCCTTTCGTATGTAGAACCAGCTAGCATAGCAAGTATGTGACAGGGACAGAAAAAGTTGCACAAAACGACAGTTACACTTGTTAGGGCCGGGAATGGTTAAAACTTGAAACGTTGGATTTGGATGTGGAGGCAGTGAGGGAAATTGAATTGTTGAGTTGAGAAGGGAAGGGAAGGAAAAGGAGAAAAACAAAAGAGGGTACAATCTGTCTCTCGTAGCTGGCGCTTTACCTCCATTATTTTTGGTTTTGGACAGACAAGGGTGTGTTTGGTTCTCTGACTACACTCACTCACTCCTTCTCTCTTCTCAGTGTACCACACGCTGCCACTGCCCACTGCCACTATGGCCCAGCGTCAACTCTCTCCTTTTCCCTACCCTTCCACCTCCTCTTTTGTCTTCCACTTTACTCTCCCACTACCACTCCTTTGAATCAAACACAACACTTTCACATTCACAACTTCACAACCAACCCCTCTTTCTCTTTCTCTTTCTCTCTCTTCTCTCTTATTCTTGTCAAACAGACCACAATGAATAATAACATCAATAACACTACACTTTAGCCTGCCACCACACCTTTCCTCACCACCAATGGGTTCAGACGCTGCTACCACCAAACACTCCTCTTCTGAGTCCCTCAACGGTTTGAAATTCGGCCAAAAAATCTATTTTGAGGATGTGGGTCTGGCTACTCCAGCCGCTTCTCTTACTTCTGCTGCTGCTGCTGCTGGAGTTACTTCCTCTTCTTCTTCTTCTTCCTCTTCCTCTTCAAGGAAAGGAAGAGGCGGGTCTGTTCAACCAGCTCAGCCTCCAAGGTGTCAAGTTGAAGGGTGTATGGTAGATCTGAGTGACGCTAAAGCTTACTATTCTAGGCACAAGGTCTGTGGCATGCACTCTAAATCCCCTACAGTCATTGTTGCTGGCCTTCAACAGAGGTTTTGTCAACAGTGTAGCAGGTCAACCCTTCTTTCATTGTTGTTATTACCTGAAACAAAAAATTCTTTCTTTTTTTTTTTTCTTGTGCTGTTTTAATATTTTACTATAATAGGTGAGGAAAGATAAAGTAGGGTAGGGTCTTGTTTATTTTATTAAAAAAATTGTCCGTTATTCTGCGGTTTGGTGTGTCTGTGGTGTAGGTTTGTAGGTGAGATATGTTATCGTGTTTTGTCGTTGCAGTTATAGCTTTGTTATTTATTTGGGGTTGTTGGTTTAGTTCCTTAATCGTGGTTTTGCTTTTGTTCAAGTTTTGGTGTGATTCTTTGTGTCTGTTCTTGAGATGTTTTGTTCAGTTATGATTTGGTTGATTGTGCTCGCTGTACTTTGCTTTTTCCTCTAGCTCAGCTTTAAAGTGCTTATCTGAACGGCTGTCTGATAACGCGTGTGAAATATTGTTTTCCTTTTCAGCGAATTGATTCTTGCACCCCAGGTGTGTTTGGTATTAAAAATAATAACTCGGTTTGTACGGAAAAGGTTTGAAATGGGTGTGCAACTTGTAGTCTGAAAATCGCAAAACACTATTCTACTCTGCTGTTTTACCTCTAGCCTTGTGGGGTTGGGGTATGGGCCCTCTATTCTGTATTCATGTGCTGTTCTAATTTTCTAATTACTGTTTAGTGGTTGAATTTCATGTTTTGGAGAAATAATGATTGTTATTTCTATTTATAGATTACTGAGAGAGCCTTTAGAAAAAAAAACTATTGTTTCTCAAATATAATATATTACCAAACATGAGAAAACTTTATAGGTCCGTATCCGTGAAAAGATTAATCCCGGCATTTAAGTTTAGTGTTATGAATCAAGTGTTATTTGTGTTACAAGAGCAGTCCCTTTTGATCTTAGTGAACCTTGGGTTGTTGGTTAAGGCTTGCATTATTATCATAATGATAGTTTTCTGCTAATTAGACTATGAGAGTGGCCACAACCGTCCATTGTCTGGCCATACATAAAGCGTGTCCTGGTTGTAGATAATGAGATTTATATGACTTAAGCTTGATAGGTTGTCTTAATTGTTCATGTATTGCCTCCAACACTCATTACTTTTCATTCTATGTAGTTTGTCTTATTATCACTTTATTGAGAATGACTGCAATTGGTGTTGCTGGATCATGCAATCCGAACCACACGCCTTGCTGATGTGCCTCTTTCTCTTTCTATCCTGTTTTATGATGCTAGCTGTGCAGACTTTTTTGTCACATCTGCTATCCATTTCAATTTGACTCTTTTGAGCTAGAGGATGCTATGTGCATTCTAGGATAGTATTCAATTGTTTATTAATCTAGTATTTTGGAGACAGATGACCATCATTTATGGAAGGTTTCCGTCTGCATCATATTAGTCAATGAATGTGGTTTTCATTTGCAGTATTTCTTTTGGAGCAGGGATAGCTTTCTGGTAGCTGCTCCAAGTGTTTTTTGTCTCTTTTGGTCTCATGGTTTTTCGGGGTTTCAAAAGGATTTTCTAAGTCAGAAGTTATACTTTTGAATCTGTAGAATTTCTAGTTAAGGAGCAAGCTATATTCCATAGTGAGAATAATCAGAAAATGTGAAAACAATACTCTCCTAAATATGCGAAGATAAAATACATGTTACTATCAATGATAATGCAAAGATACTTTTGAACATGGATTTTTCTAGCATCCAAACTTTCTCAAGCATTTCAAATGGTGCTATCGGAGGATCTATATTTTGGTTTATCTCCTGTACTTAAGCTTGTTAACTTCTCTTTTGAATTGTTCTGGCGTCTTTCACTAAAGAGTAAAGATAAAGCCACCCCTTTTGGTAATAAAGAAGGGAAAGAGTGTTGGTATTGTCTTGGTCTTATATGCGAATATGTTAAAGCTGAATTCTATGTATCATGGAACCACATGATGTCACTTGAGCAATGTTTCGAGGATTGTTTCTGTAAAGCAGGTGTCAAGGAACATCTCATACTCTGCTAATATGCTGTCTCATTCAGTGCAAGATATGCTCACATGATGTGCATCACTTGAAGATGTGAACATTATTATTACATCTTATGGAAAAATGCCCTTCTTCTATTGTTTATACATATTAAACTACTTGTGTTCTCTAATATTTGCAATGATGACTATTTCAAGTCCGTTAGAAATTTCGTCTTATTTTGATTTTATGTAACAAGGGATACTTCAATTTGTGGCAACAACACCATATCATGGCAGGCTAGGAAACAGTAGTCTTGCCATGTTAGCATGCTTGGACTCATTCATCTATCTTTGACTTAAAAATTGGAGTAATTTATAACTATAAAAACTAATATCATGTTTCATAGCCTTGCCCAGATTTCACCAGCTTCCTGAGTTTGATCAAGGCAAAAGAAGTTGCCGCAGGCGACTAGCGGGCCATAATGAACGTCGGAGAAAGCCCCCACCGAGCTCCCTCTTAACCTCTCGCTATGCCAGACTTTCTTCATCTGCTTTTGGTTAGAAACTATCAGTAAAACATCAGTTTCATGCCTCTCAAATTTTCTATAGGGAAGCATATGTAGTTTCAGCCTGTGCCATTCTTGGCATTACATATAAAACACATTCTAATGTCTGGCACTTTTTTTGACAGATAATAGTGGCAGAGGTGGCAACTTTCTGATGGAATTGGCTTCGTATCCAAAGCTTAGTCTAAGAAACTCACTTCCAACTCCTAGATCATCGGATCTAGCTCCTGGAAGTCAAACCTCCACACTTAGCTGGCACGGCAACTCAGAGACACCATCTGACATTTTCTTGCAAGGTTCGGTGGGTGGGACAAGCTTTGCCGGTCCCGATCATCCTCCAGGGGAAAGTTACACAGGCGTCACTGACTCCAGCTGTGCTCTCTCTCTTCTGTCAAGTCAAACATGGGGTTCTAGAAACACAGCACCAACTCTTGGGTTGAATAACATGATAAATTTCAACGGGACGCCCATGACACAACTTACTGCTTCATCTCACGGTGCATCACTCCATGAACTTCCAAATACCTCGTGGTGTTTCAAGGGCATTGATTCTGGTAACTGTTCGCCTGAGGTGGTCCCTGATCTAGGCCTGGGTCATATTTCACAGCCACTGAATGGCCAGCTTCATGGTGAGCTGGATCTGTCTCAACAGGGCAGGAGGCATTACATGGATCTAGAACAGTCCAGGGCATATGAATCTGCTCATTGGTCACTTTAATGCACTTTTTTGTTGTGGTTGTAATAACATATAGCACAAACCTGTGCCTACGTGGTTACTTACCAGACTGATACCTCGTGCTTATTTTGGTTTGTTTAAACTGATAATCAAGGCGTGGGTGGCCTTGCTGCACTTGTGGAACTTTCAGGCTCCAAATGAATCACCTGAGAGTGTTTGTTGCTGTTTTAGCATAGGGATGGTGTCATCCGCCATTGCTGTCTCCTCTGGAATTATTTGTGATTGGGAGAACAGTCTCTTTGTTGTTTGCTACCACTACTCAAAGCTATTTGATATTATCTTTTCACTATTTTGAACACAACACATTGAGTTGAATGTTTTGCAGAGTATTGACTTGGAAAACAATGTATGTGGTTTTCAATGGGGAGGTCCCAACGTTCATTTCAAAAAGTAAAACTAAGTTTCGTGTTTGATTTTCCGTTGATTCAAATCCTAAACCGTTGATTTTCCTGCAACAATCTACATGAAAAACCAAAATTATGGAAATTTAGTAAATGCGATAATGATGAATGAAGATACGTTAAAAGGCTTTTTCGTGTTTTCCGAATTTCATATTCCTCAATTTAGTTTAGGTTGGACCGGGTGGAGAGAGCACGTGCTGATGTTGGTTGTTGGGTGTTGTGATGCTTTGGTGGTTGTGGTACATGATTTGTTGACGCTTATAAATGATTTTGTTGTTTCATTAATATTTCAGCAACAGCAACTCAATCATTTAGACATGGGTTCAGTTCCCCCCCCCCCCCCCCCCCCCCCCCCCCC
>Ga0209700_106670_pt1 | contig 17509 bp, 6 predicted proteins | sample SiratroredBW_FD_187528 | JGI IMG/M metagenome (GOLD analysis project Ga0209700, IMG submission 187528) | Root nodule microbial communities of legume samples collected from California, USA - Siratro red BW (SPAdes) (version 2) | ecosystem: Host-associated > Plants > Roots > Nodule | place: USA...
AAAAAAAAAAAAGTCCAAAATTTCATAATGCGTTTTGTCAAAAAAAATTTAAGTTTTTTTAAAAAAAGAAACAAACAAAAACAAAAAAAGTAAAATGTGGTGAGTCATTTGTTCATTGATCATTGAATTTACAAGAGTGTGAATAATAATAAAACGGGATTCGTTCAAGCAAAATGTTTAATAAGGGTAAAAATTGACTTTTTCAAGAAGCATTTGCATATATGGTGTTTGTTACCTGTTGGCTTTTTCAAAATTACCAAAATTCCCCAAAATTCCCCAAAATTTCCCAAAATTCCCAAGATTTCCAAAATTCCCAAATGAAAGGATTGTCCAAATGGTTACCATTACCTAAGAATATTTTTACATGGGGTAGAATGTCAGTCTTCTGTTAGTTGACCAATTTCCTATCCCTATTCTTTCGGGACATTCAAAAAAAGTCCGTTAGATTGAAAACCGAAATGGGCAATCTAAGCAAAAGATAGGACAATAAAAAAAAGAAAAATGCACGTGTCAGAAGTCATTAATTTTGTTCCATTGTTAAACTCTTTGAAAATCAAGCAATCATGATTCAAAATGATATATGGCCATGTTTCTATATCCAAAACAAATTTTGTAAATCCTTTGTACCCTCTTTGAGCAAAAAAAATATATTTCTTTCAAATACCCCAAATGAGGATCATCAACAATCTGAAGTTTAGTATAAGGTTTTGATAGAAGAAATTCAAAAATAATTTATATGTCAAAGCTCCTAATTCATCAAGAAAGGAGTATCATCAGCAGATCCTGAAAGCCTAAAAGAACATGCACATCAGACAATGAGTACATCGAAAGCTTCTCAAGAAAAGAAAAAATATGAAAAAGAGAAAAAGGAAAAGAATTGAAAAATAAATAAAAAAGTAAGAGAAAAGAAAGATATACTCAAAAGTCCATCAAAAAGGGAGTACAATACACACTCCCTAATGAGAAAGAAAATAGGTATATGATACAAAAAAAAAACTCATGGAAGATGACCTTGTTGGTTACAACATGTGGTTGATGATCCTTGTTTAAAAATAAACCCAAAAAAATATTTTTTGAGCCTTTATATCCTTTTTTTCACAACCCTATAACCTTGACCACATTACAAACCCAATAAAGTCCATATTGATTGTTGAATGATTGCAATGATTTTCATACAGTTTAGCTTTGCAACAAGAGGACGTGACCGATGATGTGTGTTAAAAAAATGAAAAATGAAAAAAGGAAATCTACTAGAATGCCTCTTTCAGAAGAGAGTAAAACATCAAAAGTGACACTGGGGCAATTCGATACCCTTGCCTTCCCTCACATATATCTCATCATACATACCAACAGGGGCAATCCTATCTCTAGTGCCTTTGCCATCCGATTTCATTTGTACCTTTGTTACCCCATGTTTTTCACCTTACCCAGACAAGGAACCATTCACACAAATCTCATCATTCTCCTTTTACATACAAATTGGGGCAATTTACATGAATTGTTTTCCTTTTAGGATCAATCTTTTATACTACCTTTATTTTCTTTTGAACCAAGTTGTTCATACCCTCCAAGCTTAAAGCCCACATAGCCAACCCAACACACCAAAACTGGGACACCTAAACTGGGGCAGTCCTGTCGGAAGATTCACTCCCAGTATCTTTCAAATACCTCAAACTCCCTAAACACTTACCCTTTACCTATGGGTCCAAGCATGCATCTAAGCAGTGTTTCCAAAAGGAAAGTTGATGGCTACACCATGTTGACATTAGCTTCAAATGACCCTAGATTTTCATAAAAAATGGAAATTGATATCTAGTGAATTCAATGATTACCAAGAACTTCTGATTCTACATAGTGCAATTTTGAAAAAAAGAAAAATTTATGTACATGTTCTTGAGATATTTTAAATTCTTTGTATATATGCATTTAAACAAAAAAAATCATTGAAAAAATCCTTTTTGAATGTACATAAAATATATATATTTGGAAAAATCTTTGTACAGACTTTTTGAATAAACATTGGAAGAAATCATTAAAAAATATTCCTTTGTACATAAACTTTCAAACATTTCAAAATCATTGAAAATATCTTTTATACATATCTTCTCTTTTGGAAAATTCGTACATATCTTTTTGAAACATGGTCTTTGAAAAGTTCACTGAAAAAATCATCATTTGTAAAATCATTTAAAAATTTGTATATACAAAAAAATAGAATTTCATGCATTATCATTCAAGAAAATAAAAATAAAAAATAGAATTTCGTGCTTTAATATATGCATTATCATCCAAGAAAAAAAATTCATGCATTCAAGCACACATTTTCATTCAGAAAATTCACAAAGTTTTATACATTCATAAATACATTTTCATTCATAAAATTCACAAAGTTCCATGTATTCATAAATACATTCTTAAAAAAAATAGATAAAAAAAATAAAAAAAGAATTTCATGCACTTAAAGAAGCATTTTCATTCAAAAAAAAATTCACAAAGTTTCATGCATTCATAAATATGCACTCTTCAAAAAGAACAAAAAATTAAATTTTATGTATTCAAACATGCATTTTCATTCAAACCAAAAGTTCAAATTCAATCAAAAATTTAATGCATTCATAAATGCATCATTCAAAACATAACAAAAAATCAAATTTCATGCATTCAATCATGCATTTTCAAATTCAATCAAAAACTTCCATGCCTTCATCAATAAAAAAACAAAAAAAAACAAATTTCATGCATTCTTATATGCATTTTTTAAAAAGAAGAAAATCAAAAATTCATATTCAAACAAATTTCATGCATTCTTATATGCATTTTTCAAAAAGAAGAAAATCAAAAATTCATATTCAAACAAATTTCATGCATTTTAACATGCATTCTTAAAAAAAATAAAATCAAATTTCATGTATTTATAAACGCATTCTTCAGAAAAAATAAATAAAAAAAGAGTTCATGTATTGTCATGCATCCAACATACATCTTTCAACAGGGACAAATCAAATTACATGCATTCAAAGTATGCATTTTCATTTAAATTAAGAAATTTACATTTATGCAAAGTTTCATGCATTGAAACATGCAATTTTCAAAATTTATATTAAAAAATTTCATGCATACATAAGTGTATCCAGCAAAATAAAATTTCATGCATTCTTATATGCATCTTTCTAAAAAGGAACAAAATAAAAAAAAAAATCATATTCAATCAAAAGTTGCATGCATCCATAAGTGCATTCTCCAGAAAGAACAGATAAAAAAAAATCAACAGAAGATATTATTAGAGAAAGGACTCAATGTCGTATCTACACATTCTACAACACGGATGTATAATCTTAGTGACATTATCTAGAGATTTATTCAAAATTTACGACCCTCTTGTCTCAGTACAAGGTCAAAATGAAGAACAACGACCCTCTCGTCTCAGTACAAGATCAGTTCAAAAATCAAATCATTGTGCATTCATGTATGCATTTAAAAACTTAAATTTACATGTATTCAAACATTCATACATGCATTCAACTCGAATTTTCAAACGTTCAAACATGTGTTCAGAAATTCAAAGTTTCATTTGACATTCAAAAATGATTAAAAGTTCAAAGTGTTGTGCATTTATAGCATGCATACATTCAAGCATTTTCATCAAAACTTCAATCAAATCAGACTCAAGTTCAAATTACATTTATGAAGAACGGGCTCTACGTCGTATCTTCTTTTCAAATTTTCCAACATTTATGAAGAATAGACTCTGTATCGTATCTTCATTTCAAATTTTCAACATTTATGAAGAATGGACTCTGTGTCGTATCTTCATTTCAAATTTTTCAACATTTATGAAGAAGGGGCTCTACGTCGTATCTTCATTTTAAAATTTTCAACATTCATGAAGAATGGACTCTGCGTCGTATCTTCATTTCAAATTTTCAACATTTATGAAGAATGGACTCTGCGTCGTATCTTCATTTCAAATTTTCCAGCATTTATGAAGAAGGGGCTCTACGTCGTATCTTCATTTTAAAACTTTCAACGTTCATGAAGAATGGACTCTGCTTCGTATCTTCATTTCAAATTGTCCAACATTTATGAAGAAGGGGCTCTACGTCGTATCTTCATTTCAAATTTTCAACATTTATGAAGAAAGGGCTCTACGTCATATCTTCATTTTAAATTTACAGCTATGCTAAGTCTCTAGTTATCCCTTGGTTTGTAGATCCCCTGCAACGCAAGATCTCAGCCTTCGTATATATTTATTTCCAAACCGAACGAAATTATTGTTTTTGTCCTTGCTTATCTTTTACTCAACTAATCTGAACTTCTTAAAAGTTTAGATCATTTGGTAAAATTTAAGTAAGGAGGGGCAGCTGTCAACACCGAATTTTGTCTGGACAAATAAATTATTTCAGATTATAAAACAATATAAAAATAAAAATAAAAGTACGTGTTATTTAGCTTTATTATACTTTGTCATTTAAATAAAAAAAAAGCAGAGAGGCTTTAGTCTCATTATATTCTATGAATAAAGTTTTAAAATAAAATTCATACAAAGAAATAGTAAGATCAGTCTACTAAAAATTTGTTGAAAGAAAAAAGATAGTAATTAAAAATATATTGAATTTTTTCTCATTAAGAGAAAACTAAAAAAAATGTGGTAATTAAAAGATAATAATTAAAAAACGAAAATAACAAATAATAAATATTAAATATTAAATAATTAATGATTAAATAATAAAAACAAAATAAAAATAAATATATATTAAAAAAGGAGAATAAATAATAAAAAAAAGGGAAGACTGCTTTCAAACTGCTTACTTGATTTGCACGTTCAAAATAATAAATAAATAATAAAAAAAATAAAAAGAATGAGTCAATGGCAGTAGACTCCCATGTTCTCACTCCTTAACTCTATGTATTTGTTTTAAAAAAAATATTTGCAAATAATAATTTTGAAACCGCTCAGATAACAACCCACGTTCTCCACTTAAATAAAAATAAAATTAATAATAAATAATGGATTGTTACTGTTGAAAAATTGTTTAAGTCTCATTCCTGGGTAGATTCATTTTTAATATTAATTTTAAAAAATAATAATTAAAAATAATAAATATGAATGAGTCAAAGAGTGGTAACCTCCCTGAACTAAACTACTGGCATTTTAAAAAAAATATCAATTAAAATAATATGAAAAAGAAAAAGAGATATATTAGTCAAAGGAAGAAAAAGAAAAACACGGATCATTTTGGTGAAAAAAAAAAGAGAACGAGAGAGAATATTGAGAAGAGAGAAAAGAAGAAAGCACACTGAGAAAGAAAAGACTAGGCACCAGGTATGTTTTTTTTTTCCTTTTTGCTTGTACATTCATTCATGGCATGAAATAAAAAGCACCCACAATTATTCCTATTTCATCAACATGCATCTCCATGAACGCATAATTCCACAATGTTTCTGCGTTGTGTTTTTGCCCTGCATCTCCACTATACATCCTACCATGAACCTCCATCACCTTTCCATTTCATTCCAATAATCATCAACCAAACCACCTTCTATGCGATGTTAACCCCACTTCCTAAATACACACACCAAATATCACTCACGGAAAAAATGCAAGCTTCGAAACCCTTCAGTGAACCCTACAAGCACCACATCTCGACGAAAACGCCCCTCACAAATACCCAAGAACAGAACTACGTGTACCCTGATTTTCTATCCTGTATAGACATATGTAAGAGCGAGGTCAAATCCTTGTCGGGCCCCCTTATTCAAAAAAAAATATATTTTTGTTTTGTTATTATTTGCATTCTATTTTTGTTTTTTGGGAAAAATAAATATTTCTAAAAATCACACTCTTTTATTTTACTTGTTTAATTAAAGGTACCGCCTTAGGGCAGGCGTTGTGGGGTGCTAGTACCTTCTCCACACGTAACCGACTCCCGGACTCTAAATCCGATTTTGCAAACTTGTCTTATCTGACTTTTTTTGGTTTTCCATAGTTTTTCCTTTAATAAATTATGGTGGCGACTCCATTATTTTTCAAAAAAGAAATTATTTTTAGACCGCCGTCCTGGCCGCGACCCCGGTTGCGACAACTGGTGACAACTTTTGGTAAACAAATATGTTAACCAAAGGAGATTTTGTGCTTCAAAGTTAAATTCAGTTAGTACTACCATTTTTTACTTATAATTGATTTTGCTTGAGTTTCAATGCCAATTATTCTGCATGTTTACATATGATCAAGTGCATTTTTTATTTTTATTTCATTATAGTTTGTGCCAAATAGCCAACTTTATTCTTCTAGAATAAAACCTTTTGTGTAACCCTTTGAGTATTAAATTGAATTGTTTCAAGTAATATTTAGATCAAGATGTATGATGTTGATTTATAATCCTCTTATTTTTTAATATTAAATTTTAAACTTTTGGAAAATGATATATTATGATTTTTTTGTAATATTCTTTTCAATTTTCAATTAGGTCAAAAATGATTCGCTGGCCCCGCAACCTAACATAGGGTCAGGCTAAGCAAACAATTTTAACTCATTTTAAAATATAGATCATATTAGACTATCAAATTTGTTTAACTTGATTTGTGGTGTCAGATAATCTAGTTTAGCAATCTTAGAGAAATCCACTAAAAATTGAAATTGTTACTAATTTTATAATTACAAGTCCATTTATGATAAATTTCTAAAATACCAGACCTCAATTTGTTTGTAAACCAATTGACCTTTTTACAAGACCCCATAAACTCTCTTTTTGGATTTGGATATATCCTTGTTTGTGAACATAAGACCAACATATGAGTTTTTGTTGAAAAATAAGATTTAAGTAAAATAAATATGTAATTGTATACCTTGAAATCTTTACTTATTTATAATATTTTTTAATTTAATGAACCTTTACAACCTTAATTGAATAAAACTCAATACTTGACTAATGTGCACTCACTTAGTTATTTATCTAATACTACAAGAAAAAAGTTATTTAGACACTAATTTTAGCTACCAAATAAAATAGTTGCTAATTATAAGACTAATTAGAGACCAATTTAGAATCTAATGGTATAAGTGGTTAAAATACTGGTAGCTAATGTTAGATACCAATTATTTTGACTTAATTGGTCATTAAATTTAATCATTACTTTTATTTTATAGTTATTTAACAACTAAAACCTAATTTAGTGATTATTTTAGTCACAATTAACAACTATTTTATTTGATAGTTAAAATTGGTGTTTAAATAGTTTTTTTCTTATAGTTAGCATATCTTAATTTAGAGTCCTCTTATGTTAAAAAGTATATGTAAGTTATATTAGGCTAAGATCCTCTTCATTCTAAATCTAGGTGGTATCAATTTATAACACGAAGTATTTATTAGTATATACCATTTCACCAAAAGCATCTAAAACACATATACTAGACACACCAGAAATATATATTTCAATTTTCTCTTCGTACGATTATGATGAATGTCCATTATTAAATAATGGTTCGATTTATTATTAAGTAACATATGAATTATGGTGTCATAATTTCCATTATATATTTCAACCTCTAACACTCTATAATATAGAGTTTTATAAATTAGACTTGTACTCTTCATTTTCTATCATTAATTCTAACTAAAATATAATATATATATATATATATATATATATATATATATATAATTCTAAAATTAGAAAGAAACAAACAATAATAACATAAACTTAGTTTTAACTTGCACACTTTAAATGATTTAAATATATATTTAAATATATTTTTCTGAAATTACTCAAAATATTTAGGTCATTAAAAGTATTTTTTTCAATTCTTTTTTAAATAAGAAATAAAATAATGTTACTGCTAATCATAATTAGACGTTCATATGTGATAATTCTCTAAAATAATTTATATCAAATTAAATCCATATATCTTGAAATTACTTTAAAATAGGACTCATAAAATAAGTAAGAATTGGTTATTTGCACAAATATATAAATATATGTAATATATCACCAAAATTTGTGTGATCGCCATACTTATTGAGGGTAGTTTATTAAATTTACTTATATAATTTACTTCTTCAATCCAACTATGTGCAACAATCGGTTTCTTAATGAATATCTTAACATGTGACCATGAATTTTACATATATATATATATATATATATATATTCTTTTGTCATTGATTTTAATTTTGGATGTAGTTTTTATTGATATAAAATGAACATTTAATTACATTTATGTCCGTTTTATTATACTAAGATACAATATATTTTTCACTACTTTTTTTTGACGAAAATTTTATTTTAATTATGAAGCCTTTTGTTATTACTCCTTTGCATAAAATTTTCATATTTTTATTTTATATTCAAGTAATTATATATATTTTTTATGAATTTGAAAAAAAATCAACAATTAATATTAATTATGAATATATTAGAATATCATAATATAATTCCTTAATTTTCTTTTTAAAACTTAATACTAATCCCCTTTATTCATTATAAAAGTAGTATCTTTAAAAGATTTATTTTTATTTACTATTATTTTAAAAGTTTAATACGACATTAATTACTCCTCTCTCATTTATCTTCTTACTTTTACCTTCATTTAATCTTTAATTAGTTAATCTATATTTATTTATAGTGAAGCAAAAATAAAGGGATAAAATAAATAAAAAATATTAAAATATAAAAAATATTTTTTCTGCAAGAAAAAACTTAAATTGCAGTTAAAAATGAACTAAGAGAGTATATAGTATCATGATAAGAGTTTATATTTTAAGTACGGACTCTTAAGATCATATGGAATATATATATATATATATATATATATTCTGAGTATAAATAAGTACATTAAAATATAATTACTTCACCGTTTACTCTTCTTGTCTTTAATGGGTGTTTAGTTTTGTGTTGATGTGGAATCAAAATTCCATCACCAAATTCAATGTTACTATGCTTACACTAGAGGCTTGGTTGGTTATTTTTGTGTTGATGTGGATCATATAGAAAATATAAAGTTTAATTCCATGTTATGCAGAATCGTTAAAGACTCAATCTTTTTAAGAACAGTGTAGAGATTGGTGGGCCTTTGAGGAAAAGCACATGGCCCACATGACTGCTTCACCTTGCCTTCTTCCACAGGATACTCCCTTTTGTCCTTCATGTCCTTCAAAACCTCCTCCTCACAACAATGCTAAAAGAAATTAGCTTGGAGTATATTATATTCTTACAACTTTTCTATTTGATTTGCCTTTTAAAGGAAAGGAATCAAGTTTCTTTTGATTTTGATTTAACGAGGAAAAACAGTAAAAGAAAAAAAGTGATATTATTTAAAAATTGTATGATATGATTGGAAAAAAATGATAAAAAGTTATATTTTTCTTTTATGTAATTATGTGAAAAATAGAGAATATATAAAGAGAGGGGGCATATAAGGTGGGGAGAGAGATGGGACATTATGAAAGGTGCAAGAAATTATGTTTTATATATTAAATAAATATGAAATAAATTAAAAGTGATTAATTAGGGTGTGGAACTTTTATTCTAACAATATTAAACATCTCATAATTTTAATTTAAATTGTTTTTAAAACAATCACTACTAAATATAAAAATTTGGCAATACATTTACTTAACAATAAAAAAATTATCTTAAAAAATTCATTTATTAAGAAAAATGTAACGATACTTTTTTTTTTTTTATAATTCTTTAACAGAGTCACTAGTTTTCAAATTTCATAACACCTTAATCATATTAATTCTCTATCACACAAGTATTTTATCTTAAGGTCTTCAAATTCTTACAACGTTAGCTCTAGAGACAAGTCTTCTCTAACCTAGACATCACTGTTTTAGTATATGCTTTGTATGTACAACATATTTCCTCAACAAAGAACATGAAAAACATTATACAAATTGGTAAGATGAGGAGGTTGGGCAACTTCATAAGCCACTACGTATATCCTCTTACGAATTTGATTTCTTCCAGTAAACTTTGAAGTTAAATTCCTACACTTGATTGCTTGGTCAACATCTGTGGTAGAAGAAACCCTCAGAAGCACATGATCACTTGTAAAAACTTACAAAAAAACTCCAAAGATCTCATTGTCTAATATGCATAAGTTTTTCGTCTACTTAAATGTCTTCATCCTATCTTAAATCAAATTCTTCTTCTCAATAGTTTGTTTCAGAAAATTAGATCCCACAAAAAAATTCTCTCCATATTAAACCCGACATAGTGGAGTTTTACACTTCCTTCATATAAAGCTTCAAAAGGTGTCATGACAATGCTAGCATGATAGCTGTTGTTATAGGTACACTCTACAAAAGACATCATGTTATCATAAAGTTTGCTTCCAATGACAAGTGCACTAGTCACAAATGTAGTAAGTAATAAATATTGTTCTTTCCTATAGGATTTGTGCAATACACAACAATACCCACAATTATAATAAAATTAGACAAAAGAATAATTTCATAGTTTTGAGTGTTGTGCCATAAAATTACAAATTAAATATTTTTATGGATTTGGATTGCAGAAAAAAAGTTAAGGATTGATGAGATGAAATTGTTAGGTTAGGCTTCACCATACCATCATATATAAAAATATACCTTCTTTCCTCCCAAATGCTAATGTCATCCCACAATAATGTCCAAACTCTAATTTCTTAGGTGAATAAGCCTGAGCTTCACTATGAACCATCAATTCCTTGATCAATTATATAAATAAGACTTGCCTTTGCCACAAGGGTTTAATATAACAAATGAATCATGCTCTATTCCTAGATACAAGCTTTCATTAGGTATTTCAATTATGATCAAGATTACAAATTATATTTCCTAATATCCTAAGAATCAAATATCAAGCTATAGATACTCACAATAGGCATTAAGAACATAATCAAAATACTGATATTGAAATGAAACACACACATGATTGTTCCTTGAAATTAGGAAAAACACTTTAGTAGTTCCTTAAATATAAGAGGCAATTCTTTGATTTAAGGAGAAACTCATGACGACATTCCTAAAATACACATAAGGTGCATTCCATGTGTTTAAGACCGGAGTAAAGAAGTTACATCAAATCATTACACTTATGAAAGTGACATGTGTTTGTTGGAATTCTTCATGCAATTATTACAAAATAAATTGTCTACTTGTCTTCACTTTTGTGTCTTGGATTGTAAATATTCCAAAGAATATTTTATGATGTAAAAGTTTTACACATTTGAGATTCTTGTCGGACTTGAAGAGTAAAGTCAAGACTCAAGAGAAGTTGTTTTAATGATATTTTTAAGATGTCGATGTTGAAGATGTATTGTGTGTTATAACTTTCATTTAATAGATTCTTACACACAAGGTATTCCAAAAAGTTTCAGTTTAGTATACAACCAAACTTAAAATTAACCAAAAGAACTTGTTTTTGAAAGGTAAAAACATGTGAAAAATGTTTCAAATTTGTTTTAATCAATTAAAGCTTTATGTAATCATTTAAACTATTCTTGATATGTTTCAAACAGGATAATCAATTAGCTTCTTTAATAACAGATTATCTTTATTTTAAGTTGTTATTTAAAATCAATGAAAAGTTGAAATAATCTATTAACATGTGAAATAATCAATTAAAACAAGTTTTATTTTCAAATTTTATTGAGAATCATCAATTACAAACTTACGATAATTGATTAAATGTATTTGAATTAGTATTTTCAGAACTTTATAAATAGAAACCTTGATTCACTCTTTGAAACATCGGATATACTTTTAAAAAGCAATATTACAACGTTCATTTGAGATCTTTTTTAACTATTTTCAATTGTTAAAAGAGTGCTTTCAAGCTTGTTAAATAATTCTCTCAAAGGGTGTGTTATGATGATAAAATACTCTTTTGTTGCTTTTGATGTGTTGTTTTCTAGTAACATCATTCTTTTTCCAAGTTGCTAAAGTGTTTCTAAATCCTCTTGAGATTTCAATAGTGTATTTAGTTGGTTTCCTCTTAGTGTGATCCAAGTGTAGGACATATCCTCTTGATTGTATCAAGAGTTTATCTTGTGTTGTTTCCTATATTATGTATGTTTGCTTGTGTTGAGTGTTGTATAAACATATACAAATAAAGGATTCTAGTTATTTTAAGGTTTAATAATTGAGACTGCATGTAGGATTAGTTGTGATCTAACTAGTATAAATTTATATGTGATCTTTCTCTTTCTTTTTCTCTTTCTCTATCTATATCTCTTTTATCTTATTGTTGTTAACTTTTATCAATCTTGATTCTTAAATCAATTACATTCAGTTTTCTAGAAAAATTATTTTTCAAAGAATTTAAAGAAAAGGTAAATCTTTTTAAAAAGTTTTAAAACCCAATTCAGTCCTCTATTGATTTTTCTTAGTCTCACATTAGTTTCCAACATTTCTTCTCTCTAGTAAATCTTGCTTGGAATATTCTTTTTTATTTCGTCTTCTTTATTCTTATTTTTCATGCTTCTTGTTTTTATTATGCTCCCCTCCTCTATTTTTATTCAAGTTCTTCCCATTCTTATTTATATTATCCTTCCCGTTTCGGAGAAATTCGTCCATGAATTCGAAAGCTCTACATCACATAAAGAAAGATCAGAAACTTTAAGACCATGACTCGCACCATACTCCTCAGGGAGATCTAATTGGTATGCATTATTGTTTATTTTTTTTAAGATTTGAAAAGGATCGTCTCCTCTATAGTTTAGAATTCCTTTGATTTGGAAATCTATCCTTTATTAAGTGAACCCAAACCAAATCTTTGGGTTAGATATAGAAAGATCAACTTCTTGTTATCACAATCTATGAGAACGTGACTCGTAGATAATCAATCTATTGTTAAAACGACTTCAAGATTCTTCAAAGTAAGCAAGTCAATTTCACTTTGAGTATGCATCCCTATGCTATAATTGCGCAACCACTACAAACTAAAAACGCTATACTAAGTTAAATGTTTGTGTTGAAACCATGTTCGCTCTATTGGCTTTGTGAAACACAAAGGACAATTCTCATCTATGTTGCACAATTCTTGGTCAAGTGCCTAAGCTTTTACACCTATAACAAGTGATGAAAAAAAAAAAGGAATGTGAACGATATCAGATGTAATATAGTGAAAACACACAAAATACACAAGAATGATGGTTGAATTGTGTATTTTTTTTTTTTTAATTTTGTAAAAACCAACGTTTGATGATAAAACGGGTCAAATGAAATTTTGAATTGAGAGATGCATAGTTAAGGAGTTTTCATAAGAACAATGTATGATGAAGATAGTCAGATGTGATTTCAAGTTGAGAGACGCCTTGGCAATAATACATTGTAAAACTAGTTTTATCAAAACTCTTCTTCTTTAGTTAGTTGTGGATCAAAATATGCAACTTAAAGAGATTAAGGTAGAAAGATATTTACACTAGATATTTTTATATTAGTTCATCTGAAAATCTAGACTTTGCTAGTTCTTAATCAACACCAGTTCTTTTGACCTTTGCCACTTGTGGCTAAGAGTGAGTATTATTTGGTATGCAATCACTCCTATCTATGATCGAGTATTATTTGAAACACAATCACTCCTGGCTAAAGCCTAAGTATTCTTTGAAATACAGTCACTACTAGCTAAAAGACTTTGGTTTACAAATAAGTGTGTTTCAAACGATCATTCATTAACTAAACAAGAGATAATGTCCTAAGATAAATACAAATAAAGTTAATGAAAATATTTCATACTAAGTTTAAAAGGAGGGATGAATTGAACTATGCAGGATTTTTTGCAAAAACAAGTTTCTAAGAATGAAATTCTTCAATTAAATCAATTTACAACAATATTTGTTGTCAAACAACTAAAAAATAAACAATTGAAATTCACAAACAATCAAATATAATTCTTGTTTTGTAATTCTAAAATAAAAATCAATTTGTTGAATTTTAGTTTTCACAATGAATTAAAATATTAGAAAAATGATTAGTTGAAATTCACAAACAAAGTATTGAACTTTCAGCAATACTCAAACACCAAAAAATCCAGTAGACACTTAAACAATACATTTGAATGTTTGATCAAGAATTTAACAGAAAAAACGATGCATTATAGATCATCTTAGTTTTTAAAGATTACCAAATTATCAAAAATATAGTTAATTAATTTTTTTTCAGTTGAGTTAAATTTCATTATAAAACCAAATTATTCAGAAATTTAAAATCAATGCAAAAACCAGGATCAAAGAGATAGAACACAATACTTTTATACTAGTTCACTCTTCCTCAAGAGTTACATCCAATTTCCTTGCAAACTTTGTAAAGATTCCACTACAATCACAAAAACAATACACAATTACACCAAGATACTATCTTGCACCCTGCAAGATCGAACACAAGCCTGTGAGCACTCTGTTACACCTCTACTACTAAAAACCCTATCTAATTGCAGAGAAAGATCCAATAAAAACAAAGAATTGTAAAATTACAACCAAATTCCACAATAATAGTGAAACAAAATGATTTAAAATGTTGTAGAAGACTTTCCTGACTCAAGTTAAAGAGGAACCTCACTTGAGAATGATCACAAGTCAAAGAAGGATGCTCTAACAATTGTTTTATTTAATTCTTAATCTAAAATTTCACAAACTTGAATGAAATGTATGTATTCGAAAAAAAATGAAAGCTTTATATAATTTGATCTCTCAAAAATTCGTGTTTTTCTTCTTTTTCAAAGTTCTCAGGTCAGATATTTATAACATATATGCTTTACTAAAAATAATAAATTAAAAACACATTTGAGTTTATTTATTTCACTAAAAGAATTTTCAACTGATTAAATTTCAAAACAGTTCTTTGAAAACTTTAGTATAACAATTTTACTTGCAAACTAATATAAAAACAAATTAAGTTTACTTATTAAAGTTCTTAGAGCAATACTCTTTGCATATGACATCTGCAAGTGAACCAACACACACTAATACAAATTCTTCAAGATTTTCAACTTGTTTTCATCACTTGACTTTATCAAATATCTTCTTCATCATGCCAACAATTCACTCTTCCAGATTGCTATTAAATACAAAAATGTTCTTTCTAACAAATGTAGGGCTTAAGGATTTTGATTGCTCAGAGAAAATGCAGCAATGCAGAGTGTAACTTGTGAACCTTTCTTCTTTTGGAGATCTTCTATATATAGATGTTAAGAAGAAGAAAAATATTGTTGCAAATCCTTTAGAGTCGTTGTGAGGTCTTAAGAAGTTCTTCGTCTTCATCTTGCATATGTCCAAATTCAAGCTTGTAGTTGCATTTAATATTCTTCATGCAATATTCTGATACACGAGATGACTCATCAAGCCTAGGTCAGATAGTTTTTCCCTAAATTGGAGTAAAGTGTAAGACCTAACAAGATTGATTGTCTTCGTAGAACTAGCATTCCACATTTTAAGAAAATTTGTTAGCATGGAACAACTCTAACACATTATTTAAAAGATCTTCTAACGTTGACAGATTTTTGCAAAATCCTTCTACAAAACAAATAAAAGTAACATTTTTTGTAGTATACGATCAGCTTTATAATGCTACAACTGTACCATACAATGATTAAGACCACGTATTTATATTGTCTATCTAAATGAAAGCTTATTAGAAAAAGATGTGTGGGAAAAATGCTATGTGTCTATTAGTCCAACAAGGTACTTGCGCGATGCTTTTAAAATCATGTTTTGTAATTTCTATAAAATAATTAATCAAAATAAATGGTATGATGAACTTTGCTCTAACAAACATGGTCCTCCATATTTGAAACATTAAGTTTTGGAAGTTCCTTTATTATGGTTGCACACCACTTTGTTTCCACGCTTAAGGCTCTCCACTATCTTTCTTTCTAAGTAAGAAAAGGAAAGTCTCTAATATACAAGTGATGGAAGATTGGCTTCCATTTGCACCACCTGTGTTCTTCTTCTCCTTTGATTTTTCATGTTGGATATGTTGAATGAATGATGAAGATTCGAGTGGAAGCTTGTATATTCAATGGAGATGACACGATTTTGAAATTGAGATGGTGATATGGTTGAATTTCTAAAGTGAAGTTAGACAAACACTTAGGAGGAAGTCTAGAAAAATGTCTTGAGAAAGACTAATCTAGAGAGAACCTAGACAAGTTGGAAGTGCTGGAAAATTTGGACAGCAATTCATTAATCTCATCAAAGTTAATTTTACATGTAGATAACTCCTCTATTTATAGGAAAAAAATTGACTAATTGTAAGATAACCTTAACCCTAACTTTTCTTAGAAATTTCTCAAAATCCTCTCGAATGAGAGGTTGAAAAGTGTCAAGCTACAAATGGAGAGGATCCACTCCATTGGGAGAATGTGGTGTGGCAATGAGGCAAAAGAAGCATAACATGTGGTGCCCCTTAGCTTCTCTTAGGCGCTAACCCTAGCTTGGTTTTTGACCTAGCTTGTGCTTATTTCTCCTTCCTAGGGTTAGGGTTTGCGCTGTACAAATCTTGACCCAATTACAAGGCCCAAAATTAAAACTCTATACTAACTTACCCGTAAGGTCTAGAAGAAAAGAAAGCTCTAATATTTTACTCTCTATAAAAGAATAGTCTTCTAAACTCCTCTTTCATTCTTCTAGCTATTGCACGAGTCATTGGTCAAATTTGTTCTTTTATAGATGGTCCTCCATCAACAAAGGCCGTCATCCTCTTTATCTTTCGTGCTTAAGGCCACTATCAAACTATATACACCTTCATGCCTCATAAGCAGCTTGTAAGTAGAAATGACCTAAATGTTTGAACCTAGTCATATATTCATGCATAAATAAATATCTTTAAGTCACTCTAGAAAGTCTTACTTCTTTACAAACTTAACACTAAATTTTTTTCCTTTGAAGCCTTCATAGTCAAGCACCTCTCTTATAGCTTACATCATTTAATGTGTTCCTAACAACTAACGTTCAACCTTGTCTATAAGAAGTACACAACAAAAGGTAACTTCTTATCATTTGACAAAAAATGTGACCTTAAGGATTTTTTCTATCTCCCTAAACCATTGATTTGTCAAGTTAGACTCATAATTCCCAATGAATTTAGGAGGATTATATCTCATAAATTAAGTTAGATTCAAAGTAGATGTTATGTGGCTTCGACTGTCATTCTAGTTGTCTCCATTTGATGTAAAGTTCTTTGACGTTGTTGTGTCATGATCGCACTGTTTTGATGAATTGCATTAGCTATTATTTCTAAAGCCTTGGACATTATTTATATAGCTTTGGCCATTTGTGTTATGTTTGAAAGGGAGGAAGGTTAGAGGTTTAGGTAATCTGGGCATAATATTTTATTTCATATAAATAAAACAAATTAGCACTGTTAGTATTCTCACAATACTAAATGGATTTGATGAAGTCATACAAGACAAGTTCAGCTAAGCAATAGCAGCAAGCAAGCAATTGGATTTTGGTCTTGATTTGGTGTGAGTGTGTTCGAGATTGATTGGCAAAGAACCTTGACATAAGTGAAGAAGGAATCCAGTA
>Ga0209700_106671_pt1 | contig 17507 bp, 8 predicted proteins | sample SiratroredBW_FD_187528 | JGI IMG/M metagenome (GOLD analysis project Ga0209700, IMG submission 187528) | Root nodule microbial communities of legume samples collected from California, USA - Siratro red BW (SPAdes) (version 2) | ecosystem: Host-associated > Plants > Roots > Nodule | place: USA...
AAAAAACACACACACATATACCTCCTCATTACACAAATTAGATATTACAAAACAAAAAAGAAGTGAACATTTCGTGACTTAAGCACAAATGGGAATCCAACCCAAACACCAGTATATTAGTAAAAGAGCCTAATCACTTAAAAGTTAAAACCCCATTGAGTTTCCTATTTTAGTCCATGAGGGATTCTAACATTGCTGAATCTTTTTATACCTACCACTAGTTTCTCAGCTCAATGAGCCCTATTTTTGCTAACGATTGAATCCTTTTGTGGGTTATAACTAAAATTTTGAATCTCAAATAATATTAGAAGGTTTTGTTGTGGCGGTGGAGATTCTATTTCCTCTACAAATTATTTTTCATTCTCCAATGAACTGATATATTCAAATCACAAGTGATATACACATGAATACCCTATCCTAGCATATATGATGCTTAGCATATTCCAAATTGGAAAAAGAACAGTGAAGAACATACCGGGGTCTGGTTCGGGGTGAGAAAGAAGACATAGTAGATGAGTGCTGCCCACAAGAGAAAGAGCAAAAAGGAGGTCGTCCAGTCTCTTCCATCATTCCCACCAACCTCGCTCTCTTTCTTCGAGCTATGGCAGATTTGGACACCACCCTTTTTCTGAAACGGAACCAACGGGGTTTTGGTTTTGGTTCTGGTTCTGACACCAAGTGGTTTTGGCATTGGTGAAAATCTGAGAGGAGGAAAATTCTTGTGGGTTTGAAGTGAAGCTCTCAAATTTGTGTTCTTGGTGAGAGTGGGAAAGTTGGGAGAGAAGAAAATAGGTTGAGCCAACAGCATGTTGTCTTACGGGTCTGGCTCCGACTATTCCGATGAGCATGTGCATATGTTTTGGTGCTTGCATCTTTGTATCGCTCGCCCTCTCTCTATCTCTTTAGAAAGAGACAATTTTATCATCATTTCATTCACTCCTCCTAGATCATGTAATCTTTAATTAGTTGTCACATATATTTACTTTTTCTTGGCAGGAACAAAAATATGAATGAGGATTATAACAATCATATTTGTCATACCAAAGGCAAAGTTACTAAAGGAGTCACCTTAAATATCCTAACCATGCCTTGTAATAAAAAATTCAGGTTGTACTGACAGATAATAATTTACTCTTATTACAAAATATTCTCCTTTGAGAATTATCATATTTCTACAGCTTTTGATTAAAAACAAAGACCACCCGGAATATAATTGAACAAAAAAGTGCTTGAAGAATAAAATAATAAAGTTGCAATATTATTGGACGAAAACTCATGCGATTTAAAAGTTTATATCAACATAAGTATGACCATGATGCAGAAACTAATTAAGATATTTGTAAATAAAAATGACGTCACTCACTATTCAAATATATTAAGTATAAGCAAGCAAATAACTAGACGTAAAATAGGTATTAATACAATAAATGTTTCGCAATTAGATTGGTTATTAGTATAACCGCATTATAAGTCAAATAAATTGTATTATGAAAAAAAATATATAAGTAGAAGTTCTAAACTTGCAATATTTTCCATTTTGGTTTTGTTACTAAACTTCCATCCTCTATATCGATCTTGAAGAATGTATCTGAAAAAATTATTCGTAGAATAAAATAATAACAATAGTATTTATTTTAATGACAATGAGATTATAATTTTGTTTTATGAAAATAAAAGTGGAAATCACTAATTAATTGCTAAATTACTAACTATCTAGTAAATAGGTAACTAAAAATTTAAGCGTTTTTCTTCTTCACTCCATGTGAGATAAGTTACCAATGACATCTAGTAAAGTGAGAATGTCATTTTCAGCAACATCCAACAAACTTATGTTGTTGTCTCAAGAAAGATAGTCATATTGAGTTTCTACTCTTCATCAACAGATAAAGGTGGATGGTTCACAACACGTCCTTTAGAGTCTATTGCATCAAGAATCTTTTCCTCTAGTTCTGTAAGGAACTTACTCTAGAACTTGGCTTTAATACCAGCTATAAAGTCTGAACTCTTTTTATAGTGGATAAAATAGACTATATAATAAATTGTCTAGCAAACCAAGATATAGTAGATAAGTAGAGCAAAACAACTAGAAAGACCAAAGAGAAAACAACACACAAGAATTTATCATAGGTCACCCAGACTTCGACAATATCCAATTTTCTTAAGCCAATTACTTAAGAGATTTCACTAATCAAGACAATACTTTAATTACATAGAGTATACCAACCTTTCTTAGTTATCTTTCTCAAACTCTGAGACTAAAAGCTTAAAAAAAATAAAAAACAATAAAAACACTCTCTCTAAGAGAACACAAGAAAAATTCACATAAGTATAACGTCACTTAATAAAGATTTATAAAATTTTTCTTGCAATCCGAAGATAAAATGTTCAAGAGCTAAGATTAAGATTTTAGGTACAATTTCCTCAAGAATATATTAAATTAAGATTCTTGCATATTTCTTGTTTGTATCTTGTTGTTGTTTCATTATTCATTCTTTATATAGCTTATTTAGATTAAGACCATTGAAGACTAGATCTTATTTCTCTTTTAAAAATGTTTCTTTTTAAATTAAATTAAAAAAATATTTCACTTTTAATTGCAACAAATAAATTTAAATAAAATAGAAAGAAATACTAAAGTTATACTACAAATAGTCTTATAAATTGATATCAATATAAAAAAGGAAAATAAAAAAAGGAATATTCAAATAATATTGATTTAAATTAAATAAGATTAAATATCCTTTCACGTGGTTGAAAATGTTTGACTTTATGTATATAATTCCTAAGAAACGTTATCTCAAAATAAGATTTGTATTTTATAACTTATTTAGATAAAATGTGCACAACTAAGACTTGCAAGCCTTGTCTACCACCTCGTTCCTTTGGCTCACCAACCAAATTGTTGCTGGTCAAAGTCCATCCATGTCTTCCAAATCAGCCTGTCTCAATTACAATTTCAAACTTGAAAACGGTTTTATTAGTATTTGAAGTAGGTACAACACTTTTAATCTGCTCGTTATAACATATTTAAGTTTTGAGTCAGCCTCTTCTTCAGCAAATGCACCTTCAGCATTCAAATTAAAATCATCTTAGCCATTTTGCATCCCATTCATCTTCCACTACATCTTCAACAATGAAAGGAAGGTGGTGTAACCATAAGTGACAAAGGCGTGACAGTGTTTGATGAGGGTTTTGGAGAATTAAGGTTATGTTAAAACACTGAAGGATAAGCGGTTGAAAGGCTCAAATTAGTAAGAGGTTGAAAGGCCAAGGATATAAGGGGTACGAGAGACGGTTCCAAGATTCAAAATAGTAACTCTTCTTAACAGTTTAGACTTTTTAAAGTAATTTCTTTCTATATGAAAGCATATTAATTTGTTACTATGTGACAGCACATTTCATGTCACTTTATATTAGTGTGTCAACTTTAATATATTATTATTGTATACTAGCATGATCAAGTACCAAATATATTCAAATAACATAACTGCCATAGAAAAGTAAAATATAATTGAAAAAGTGAGATAACTAATTGCCAGCAGTTTAAACATTCAAGAAAGATTTGGCAACCAGTAAGTTTTAAAAAATATCAGAGGTTGATGGATAGATTATGGTTAACTGAAAATGACAGTAGAAAGTTTAAAGGATAAAATAGATTAATGAAATGTAAAATAATATTACATATTCATCGAATAAAAATTAACTATATATATGTTTTACTGATATTTGCAATAAATATCTTAGAAACCATTACAACAATTAGTTGTAATTTGATAGCAGTGTAAATATAGATAAAGATAGATAAAGATATAGTTCGATTAAGAAACATAATTTTGTACATTTTAAAATGAAAAACAACTTGATCCAAAAAGAAACTGAATTTCTTCAATTTAGTTACAGTGATGTGCAAACAAAATTATCTGTAAAATAAAACGTACTATGCAAAATCATGTGGGGCATGCTTAGTGAAACAATACAGATGCAAAATGTTATCGGGCATGCTTAGTGAAACAATACAGCACATTGTTCCTCATTACAATTTGGAAACTTAGGTTCCAAAAGGAGAAGGAAAACCCTGTTCTAAATGATACCAAAAGAAAAGACAGAAAAGACAAAGGAACATTAGAAATTTCATTGGAGGATCCAAAGTCCTTCCAATTCATTCTTGATAGATTCTGCGGAGGAATTCCCAATAATGGTTCAACATGTGATCTGTAGGTCTCACTCTATCCCACTTCCCCGTAACAAATATAGCATATGCATCTGCTGCGTACCTGATTGAGAAAGAACCAGGGTATCATCAACAACAGAGGCAATAAAAGACATGTATATATATATATATATATATACACACACACACGGAGAGGGATCAAATCACCAATGTAAGTTACACCTACTCCTATGACGCATTCACATAAAATGTATTCTTTTTTACAACCTCATATAGGAATTGAAAGTTCTTGTCACTAAGAAAATGACTACAAAATATATCATTCTAAATTATTTAATACTAAATTTATATCTAGACAACATGACCGTACAACATGCTCACGACACACTTAAACGAAGCATGTTCCTCCCAATAATTAAACACGATTAGCAACAACATTACACCTAAACATAAATTATTGAGAAGAACATGCGTCGTTTAAGTGTGTTGTGAGCATGTTGTATGTTTATGTTGTCTAGATATAGTGACGGCGACCTTGCCGAGATGTTGTATGTTCATGTTGTCCAGATATAAATTGAGTATTAAATAATTTAGAATGATATATTTTTTGTACACACACATATAACACTCACTCCCTAAATAATGGACAAAAGAGAACACAAAATGACTTACTTCCCAACCCCATGCAATTGAGTTACGTGAGTCCAGCTTTCGTCCAGGTACTCCTTAGACAGACGTTGTAACATTTTTGCTCTTTTGTGTTGAAAACCTAAAGTCTTTATTATTTCTTCTATTTCCTCGCTTGAAACTTCTGTGCAAGATTTTGCATCTGGGCATAGCTTAAAAAAGTCTGACACAATCTTTTTTGTCTGCATTTTGCAAAAATAATTCATCAGTACAAAAAGATATAATTTCAACATTTACACTACACCTAATTGTCCATCTTCATTGAAAGGAAACCTCAGATGCATCTGTTTGTTTTCAACAAAAACAGAAGTTCAACTCTGCCAATAACCATTGGTTCTAATGGCACAATCTTTATTGTAGAATAACAAAAATGGAATGGTTTCGTCAAGAGGGATTGAGTAGCTTTATGATTCCTAAATTTAACATATTCTCAAAGAGTGCACCTACCTAATTGACATTATTCACCATGTATACCATCAACGACTGCATGTTTGGTTTCACATTAGATCAAGTCAAACTCAGATTTATGATCCACATTCAAGTCGATTCTTCCTTTGAATAACTTTCATTTTTCACTTCAGAAACGTGGATCTAAGGCGCAAATGTCAAATCAAACATCACTAAATTGATGGATTCAATATCCAATTTTAGCAACCAATGTGAAAACACGACTCGGAAGAATACAGGATACCAGCACTCTTGAAGTATTCACCTGAAGAAAAGTACCTAAAATCTGCAGAAAGTGATATGTGACGATCCTGTTATGCGTAGACGTCCAAACAAAATACTGGAAGAAGCTTAGGACTTCAAATGAGTTTGGCAAGGAGGTAACTCTGAAGATTAGAGTAGGTAAGAAATTGAAATGAGGATTTCCAAGAAAAAACCGGCAGAAGAAGCCATGGTCTAAACTGCATAGTTTAGCTGAGAGAACTATACTAAAGTAAACACACAAGACTGTGATTCACTAGCACCTCTATGATTGAAATGAAACCCAATTTGAAGAATGAACCGGAATAGAATAGAAGTGATTTTTGAGTAAATAATTAAAATTGGACAGTAAAAATGTGAGGTAAAAGAACTTGTAGTTTAAATGGAACATTTCCCATTCAAATGTCTTCCTTCCAATGAAGCAAAAGGCTGAAAAGGATGGCATCTATATTTCTCTATACTCTATAAACAGATCCATAAACCAATTTTTCTCTTCTGAAATACGTCAAGAACTTGACACCTAAATAATGATTTTGCTCATTTGTTCAATGATCACCTAGTTATTCAAGGCAACAAGGCATCACTCGCAAGAAACAGTGAATAGAATACAAGCATGGTTAGCAATTCTACAAGGTAGGAAGACTGAAGAACTTATTAAGAAACAGTGAATTGAATACAAGCATGGTTAGCAATTCTACAAGGTAGGAAGACTGAAGAACTTATTACCTAGCATCATTTTTTCACTTATAAAACTAATACTTGTCAACTTATAAAAGAAAATGGTAGCAATACACTCTTTTAAACACAATCTCTAAAATTAAATAAAATTCATTGCAATTACAATTTTGGTCTTGCTGCTTATTTTATGAATATTTCCTAATTTTGTAGTTTCCAATACATTTTATCAGTGTATTAGGAGTGTTAGAGAGAGTTGTTAGCACTCCTCTTTCAAGAACCACGTGTCTGCATTAAGAGGCTCTGTAGAAAAGGCCCAAAAAATCACTTGGGGAAAGTTATGATATGCTACTTGCCAAGCATGTAATTGCAGCAGGGTGTTGAGATTTTATTAGGCGAGATTTTACAAGGAGATTTAACAGATTGACTGGGGTCCCCAGAAAAGAGTACATGTAGCAAAAAATTCAACATTAACTAAACACAATCATGTTATAAAGATGGAATGTTAGCTAACTTCAACAAAAAATCAAAGAGGAAAAATAATGCAACAGAACTACGTACTACAGATTTTAAATATTCCTTTCATGTGATACGTATATATAAGTCATCAAAACTTGTGCAAATCTGGCAAGTCGTTAATACAAAGACAGGGGAGAACTAAATATTAATTTGGATGAGATTAGCATCGCTGAGAACTTTGAACTAACATGACTATCACTATAAAATTAGTCATCAGTCTTATTAGAAACAACAATTCTACCATTCGCCGCAATATAAACCCTAATTTTCTTAGACCAAGTGAGAATAAAATATAATTCCCTGAGACTAAAGAGGATAAAACATTAATGTCTGATCTCTCATTTCAAAGATGGCAATAGTAACCCCACATGAAAACATTTTAGAAAGGCAATAACAAGAACTATAGCCCCTTTTTTACCTTGTCTTTTATTGCAGATAAACAGATGAATTACACTGATACCATATAACAGCTACAAATACAAGAGCTGGAAACATTTCTGTTCCTCCAAATAGATAGATATAAAAGCATGATATACCATGCCAACCTCAGGCCAAGAGTAAAACAAATGGCTAAAATGCAAAAAATGTAAGATTACAGATGCTGTGGAATTATTACGCGAATAATTGATACCTGTCCACCAGAAGTCCGATTGAGAAGCATACAAATGACCAACACCCTCCAAGGGTCATGAGCATGATCCTCTTGAATGAGAACAATGGCAGAGCGCGGAGGCTTCCATGAATTATCAGGAGTTTTTCTTTTGTAAGCCTCGTCCCACTTCTCAGAAGCAGAAAGATTTCTTTTAATTTTAATAGATTTTTCACTGCAACTGGATTTAATTTCCTCCGGTTTATCCTCCACGAAATTTTCAGCAGCATTTAAAGCAATGGATTCAAACTTGCTTCCCTCATCCAAAGGTTCCACGTTAATGTTCTTCCCACTATCATTATGAAAATAAGGGGAAACATATCTAATAGAATGGGCAACATTTTTCTGAACTAGAGGTTTTGATTTCACGTTCATCTTCTTCCCACTATCATTATGAAAATAAGGGGAAACATATCTAACACCATGGTCAACATTCTTCTGAACTAGAGGTTTTGTCTTCTTGGGTTTAACTTTACTAGTGGTATCATTTCCATTCCCCTGCAGTTTATTGGAAATGGTTTTCTTCTCAATATCAATCAATCCATTCTCAATTACATTTCCATCCCCTATTAGCTTATGTTCAAGGAGCATACCACCAGTACAACATGATTCAGCACCAACCTTCTTCACATTGTTGCTCTGAAAGAAAGGAGAAACCTTTTGAATTTGAGCAAGCTCAGTTGCCCCTTTCGTTTTAGATGTTCCTTTGCCTTCATATTTAAACATTTCAATTGGAATTTTATCACCAGAAGTACAAGTACCCATCAAAGCTACAGAATCAATGTCACTTTCAAGCCCGTGGACTTTTACATTAACTGCCTTCTCATTGTCATTCTGAAAATATGGAGAAACCTTCCGTACCTTGGCATGCCCCTCCCCTGTTTTCGTGGTGTTGGATTTTCTCTTCATTGATTCTATTTTAATGGTTTCAATTTCTTTTCCAATTTTCTGAGGTTCATCATCAGAGAAATCTCCACAACTAGCTATTAACGCAACAGAATCAGCATGAACCTGTTGTTCAACATTCTTCCCTCCATTATTTTCCATCAGTTTATCCTCCATGAAATTTCCAAAGGTAGGTAAAACCATGGATTCAGACTTGATTTTCTTGTTCGATGGTTGAACACTAAACTTCTTCCCACTGTCATTCTGAAAATAAGGGGAAACCTTCAGAGCCTTGCCATGCTCCTCTGCAGTTTTTTGATTACTGGATTTTCTTTTTTTCTTGGATTCAACTTGAAGGGTTTCAATTTCATTTCCATTTTCATGCCATTCTCCAAAGTCTCCAGAAGCAACTGGAAACGCAAGAGGATCAATACAACTATCAAGTACGTGTTGTTTAATCCTCTCCCCGCCATGTTTTCCCTCCAGTTTATTCTCAATGGAATGTCCACAGATGGGCAAAGCAATGGAATCAGATCTGCTTTTCATATTCAACAAATTGCCTGTAATCTTCTCCACACTGTCACTATGAGAAAAAGGGGAAACGTATTCAACACAAAGGGTTGTATTTTTCTGAATCATAGACTCTGTCTCCATGGATTTAACATTTCTAGTTTCATCATCAGCTCCATTCTCTTGCAACTTATTTCGGAAATCTTTGATCTTCTTGAATTTAGTTGTTCCATTTTCCATTTCATTTCCATCAGCTAGCGTCTTATCTCCAAAGAAGCTTCTACCAATACCAGATGAAGCAATGGATTCAATCTCACACCAACATGAATCAGCATCAACCTTCTTCTCATTGTCACTTTGAATGAATGCTGATTTTTTTTGAATTGGATCATGGTCAACAAATTCAAGCTTCTGGTATCTTCCCTTGCATTTGGATTTATTCTTTCCAATTGCAATTTTATCTTCATTCCCTTCCTCCCTGTCTTGAACCATACATCCACAAGTACCCATTGAAGCCACAGTGCTATTTTCATCATTATTAGGTGCTTCTAATTCAACAGTCTTCTTCACATTTTCATTCTGAAAGTAAAGAGAAACCATTCTAGCATTGTCACTCCCAAGAACAGTTTTCTGGTTATTAGAATTTTTTTTCTCAGATTTAATATCAAAGGATTTGAATTCATTTCCGGTTTCTTTCAGCTGATCCTCAAAGAAGTCTCCAGAAGCAGCACATAAAAAAACAGAATCAACATAACCTTCATGTCCCAGCTGATCAATCTTTACAGCGCAACCATCTTCCTCCAGTTTACCCCCCAACAACTCTCCAGAGGTAGGTAAAGCAATAAGATTAGACTTGCTTTCCTTATCCAATGATTCGGCATTAATCTTCTCTGCACTATCATCATGAAAATATGATGAAACATATTGAACACCACCCAGCTCCTCCTCAACTGAGTTAACCTTTCCATCTACCTGCAACTCATCTTCAACAAATTCAATGTCACAGCCATAACCACACAGTTTAGGATCATTCTTCTCCCTGTTGTCACACTGACGCTCACGCTTCTTGAGTACGTATTGACTGGTTTCAGCATCATAACCAGCTTTTTTCTTCATCTTTTCCTTGAATTTAATCTTTCTGTCTATGAGCAGGTTATCTTCAACAAATCCAATGTCACAGCAATAAGACCACGATTCAGGATCAATCTTCTCCTTATTGCCACCTTGAGGCTTAAACTTCACGTCTACAGATTTACTTGTTTCAGCATCATCACCATTCTCCCTCGGCTTATTCTTGACAGCTTTTTTCTTCTTATTCTTTTCCTTGGATTTACTCTTTCCATCTACCAGCAAATTGTCTTCAACAAATCCAATGTCAAGGCCATAAAAACACGAATCAGGATCAATCTTCTCCCTGTTGTCAGGTTCATGGCGTTTGAGTATGAAGTTACTGGTTTCAGTATCGTCACCATTATTCTGCAGCTTATTGTCAACCAATTTCCTCTTCCTCTTTTCCTTGGATTTAGTCTTTCCGTCTACTAACAGCTTAGCTTCAACAAATCCAACGGCAAAGTCATCCTCCTGCAGCTTATGGTGAACCACTTTCTTCTTCTTCTTGTCCTCGGATTTCATATTCCCGTCTACCACCACCTTATCTTCAACAAATCCAATGTCACAGCCATCACAGCACAATTCAGGATCAATCTTCTCCCTGTTGTCACACTGAGGCTTACGTTTCTTGAGTATGAATTTACTGGTTTCAGCATCATCACCATTCTCCCTCAGCTCCTCCTCACCTGCTTGCTTCTTCTTCACCTTGGATTTAATCTTTCCATCTACCAACAGCTTATCTTCAACAAATCCAATGGCAAAGTCATCCTCCTGCAGCTTATGGTCAACCACTTTCTTCTTCTTCTTGTCCTTGGATTTAATATTTGCGTCTACCAGCAGCTTATCTTCAACAAATCCAACGTCACAGCCATAACAGCACAACTCTGGATAAATTGTCTCCCTGTAGTCACACCGAGGCTCACACTTCTCGAGTATGAATTTACTGGTTTCAGCATCATCACCATTCTTCCTCAGCTCATCCTTGACAGCTTTTTTCTTCTTTTCTGTGGATTTAACCTCTCCATCTGCCAGCAGGTTATCTTCAACAAATCCAATATGACAGCCATAATACCACGATTCAGGATCAATCTTCTCCTTATTGCCATCTTGATGCTCACGCTTCTTGAGTATGAATTTACTGATTTCAGCATCATCACCGTTCTCCCTCAGCTTATCCTTGACAGTTTTTTTTTTCTTACTCTTTTCCTTGGATTTAATCTTTCCATCTACCAGCAAATTATCTTCAACAAATCCAATGTCAATGCCATGAAAACACGAATCAGGATCAATCTTCTGCCTGTTGTCACCTTCAGGCTCATGATTTTTAAGTACGATGTTACTAGTTTTAGTATCACCACCATTCTTCTGCAGCTTATTGTCAACCAATTTTTTCTTCCTCTTTTCCTTAGATTTAATTTTTCCATCTACCAACAGCTTATCTTCAACAAATCCAACAGCAAAGTCATCCTCCTGCAGCTTATGGTCAACCACTTTCTTCTTCTTCTTGTCCTTCGATTTAAGCTTTCTGTCTACCGGCAGCTTATCTTCAACAAATCCAATGTCACGGTCATAACAGCACAATTCTGGATCAATCTTCTCCCTGTTTTCACGCTGAGGCTCACGCCTCTTGAGTATGAATTTACTGATTTCAAAGTCATCATCACAATTCTCCTGCTGCTCATCTCCAACTATTTTCTTCTTCTTTTGCTTGGATTTAATCTTTCCGTCTGACAGAAGCTTATCTCCAACAGATCCGATGGCACAACCACAAGAAGACAAATCAGGACCAATCTTCTGCTCGTTGTCACCTTGATGAGGTTCACTCTTCTTGGACATTCTCTTCCTTTCCGATTCAATCTTTTCAGTTGCAATTTCATCTCCATTCCCTTCACTGCTACAACCAAATGATTCAGCATCAACCTTCTTCTCAGTGGCACCAAGAGGCTCATGGTTCTTTGACCTTCTCTTATGTTTGGATTTGGTACTTCCAATCACAGTTTCATCACCGTTCCCTTCACTGCCATAACCATAACAACACAATCCAGTATCAACCTTCTTCTCGTCATCTCCTGGAGGCTCATGCACATGCTTATTCAGCCTTCTCTTCTCTTTGGATGTGATCTTTTCAACAGCAATCTCATCTCCATTCTCTTCCCGATTTACCTGCATAAATTTTGCACTTTGTAAAAGTAAGGAAAAAGAGGGGGAAAAAACACAATTATTTAAGAAGTCTCCCCCATTCCATAGCCGTTTTCAGATAAACAAAAGTTGTTTTTTCTTATTTAGGCATTACAAAAGAAGGCATCGTAGTAAATAAGGTCACTTACTCCCTTCTTCCCATAGTCATTCCTAAAGTTTTGAACTTTTTGATGCATTTTAGAAGTCTTCTTCCTCCCGTTACTGCTTTTGTAACTTCCAATTCCCTTTTCTTCTTTACTCTTCCCATTTACTTGAACCACATTTCCTTCTTTCGGGGCAGGCAGCGCTAAAACGCACTCCATCCCGTAGTCATTCCTAAAGTTTTGATGCATTTTAGATGTCTTCTTCCTCCCGTTACAGCTTTTGTCACTTCCAATTCCCTTTTCTTCTTTGTTCTTCCCATTTACTTGAACCACATTTCCTTCTTTCGGGGCAGGCAGCGCTAAAACGCACTCCATTCTCCTAAAATTCTCCTGATATTATTACTACAGACAAACCAAAAGTATGGGAAAATGATGAATCTGAAGAAGATTTTAAAACCTGGTAAGAAGCATAAACTTTGCTCTTCTATTCAGCAGGATCAAATGAACTCCCTCTGGCAAAAGTTGCACTACCCTTTTATGGGAAACAAGCAAAAATGTGAGAGTGTTAAACACAATTTGCATAAAAAAATGCTAAACTAGGTCTAGGGAAAGATGTGATCATCAGTTTCTTTACCTCACTCCACTGGTAAGCCTCTTCAGACTGTAAGGTAGGATCGGAGAGAGCCAAAATGAGAGGTTTCTGCAAGTCAGGCATGACAGAGTAGCTGTTATTTAAAATTATATATCTAACTTGGCATTCTGCAAACAAAACCAAACACACGCTGCAGAGCTAAGACGATAAGGAATTACTATAAGCTAAAATCATGCAATATCGAATACCCAGAACCCAAAATCACGCATTCAATCAATATATCAGATAGAAAGCATGTAACGTTCCAGAATCCAAAATTTAGTTTTGAAAAAAGGAAAAAGGAAGTAACCGTGGGAAAGGGTTTCTGGGGTTGTTGGATTCAAGACTCTGTATTTCTTCATTCTGCAACTCCTCGTATTCTCAAGCGCAACCAAAACGACCGCGTCACCGTTTCCCTCCATCTACTCATAAAAAATATTTTAATGTATTTTTTGTCAATCACATTCATAATTCCTTTTTAATAGCTTTTCATATGTTACCATTGAAACGTAATATGAATTATTATTTAATAATAATAAAGCAGGGCTAAATTTTACGTTTTAACTATAACATGAATATAATATTTTCACAAACTTTGTTTTATCTACTTTAAGTTTAGAACTAAATTGAAGTATTTAACTAATTCGCCATTCTACATTTATTTATATGTTTCTCATAAAAAGTAATTTTCCAATTTTTATTTCTAAAACCGTATTTAGATAAACTCGTGAACATTTTTAAAATTAGAAAATAAAAAAGTTAATTACTTTATTGGTTATGTTTAACTTGTTAGCAACACAAAAATCTAATTTTGAAAAATTTAATATAAGGTATAAATTAAATTTTGTATAAACTAATTTTAACAATTGTTTTTTTTTTCTTATTATAAGTAATTGTAAAATATATTACAAGGTATATTATAACACTTTTTTACTTTTTCATATAAGTTATATTAAACAAATTTTATCAATTACTAAATAATTATACTATTAAAATTTCATATTTATATTATTAAAATTTCATATCCAAAATTTTGTTATCATTTATGTTCTAAGGTTAGAAATTTCACCATACTTGATAAATATAGAGTTGGTTTGAATAATTTTATCAAATTATTATTATTATTATTATTATTATTATTGTTATTATTATTATTATTGTTATTATTATTATAATTGTTTCACGAGTGAAGTTATTGAGTAAAGTTATTGAATCCATATTTCTTGTAAAATAGGATTAACGTTTAAATAAAAGGTTAATAAGTGCATATTGCTTAGCCCATCTTTTGATAAAAGGATTATACTTCTCATCTCTCTTTTTACTAAGCACACCCTAAGTCCAAAAGGAGACACAAGTCTCCAACCTTTAGCCCAATAGGCGAAAATGATTTATTAGGCCCATAATGTTTTTCGTAATGACTATTAAAATAGTTTCAAACATAATAATTCGACAATCATTTTAGGGACGACGAATTCTTCCTGCACCACCATGATCTCGTCCTGCACCTCCATATTAGAATTGAAAACTCAATTTTACCCTTACTCTAAATTAACATAACCCCAAAATACCCTTCACCTCCATATTGCATTCTTGGTGGTGTGATATTGAAATTTTAAGTAATTATTCATGTTTCTGTAAAATTTGTGCGTGGTATTGCAGTTTTAAGTGGTTAATTTTTGGATTTGGTGATGGTCGACGGTGAAAAATTGCAGCTACAATTTTTTTTCAGTATATACCGGATGACACCTCATCTAGTATACATTTAAAAAAAAATAATAAATCGGATGAGGTACCATCCGATATATATTAATTAACAAAACATATATCGGATGACACCTCATCTGATTTATTATTTTAGGGTTTAGGGTTTATTCCAGATGAAGTGTCATCCGATATACTTTCTCAACTTCCAAATTTTATAGATAATTATTTGGTGAAAGGAGGAAGTTGACCATGATAGTATTGGCTTTTCCAAATTAAAAACTAATTTAATAAAGTGACATGTGAAAGGTTAATTTTATTCCAATTTCGACATTTATTAAATGATTTAAGTAGAATTATTTTTTATAATAGTGGTAAAAAAGAAATTTGGACGAGAAAGGAGGTCGAGTTTGGTAATTCATTATCAAATTGTCATGACACAATCTACTTGCTACTACCATGATCATTCTACGGTGCCCTTTTATCTCAAATAAAGTTGAACACTCTAGTTGGTGTGCTTCATGCAAATTGGAGAATAAGCTCACAAATAGTATGAAGAATTTTTCCAGAAAAAAAAGATAAAACAAAATTAGTGATCCTGTAAAAAAAATCAAATAGAAATTAAAGCAAACACTATAGTATGAGTATGATCTCATCACACATGCTCACAAACAAAGACTTCATCTCTGCAGACTCAGTTGGCTCTAATGTAAAGTCTGTCCACGTCTGTTGGTTTCAATTTCTTTTTTTCTATATAGAACATGTCATCCAATATAAATGCACAACTACTAATCTAGATAAATACACAACTACTAATCTAGATATCAGTATAGATCAGCCAACACCTCCCACTGTGTTAACCCTTAAGCCACGTCCCACCAGAACCACCATTACCTAACAAATAACTCCCACCTTCCACCATCCGCCTCTAACCATACACCTTCCATGACCCTCAACAATGGCATCCTTCCATGCACCATGCCTCCGCAACCACAACCATGAGCAAAGCTACCATAACCGCACCATTCTCACCTTCACCTCTAAGCCCCCCCAATGAACCATTCTATACCACCGTTTGAACCTTCAAGATGTCTTATATGCACCTCAACCCTCTCCCATCATGCAACTCCACGAGAATGCAACGTTTCCGCCATAAACATGCACCACACTGCCATACTCCTTCACAACGCCACCTGCACCACGATGTCGTGCACCTCCCTGTATCACGCTCTCTCTCCTGCACTTTCTTCACTCCAGCGTCTCCTCCCTCATGACACCATGCCTCCATGCACCTCCACTGCGCCATCTTCCCCCATATGCCTCACAAGCACCCTTGCCTTCTCTAGGGCACGACCATCTCTCTGCACCACCATGCCACAAAGCAAAACTCACCCCACACCATGAGGCTTTTCTATCTCATGCCATTTGCCCTCACTACCCAACAACAATAGTAGAGGAAAGATGACACTATATGGAGCTGCAAAATATATACTGGACGCCACCCCCATCCGGTATGCAATTTAGTAAACCGGATAACACTCATCGGGTTTACTAAATTACATACCGGATGATGTCCACCCATTGGGCATCCGGTATGCAATTTATTATCATTTGTATACCAGATGGTTTTGGGTCTGGTATACATATTATAAATCAGATTCCACCTCCCAAATTTTCATTCGATTTATAATTTGTATAGCGGACGTCGGATCATCCGATGTACACTTTTCTAAAAATTAATATACCAGATTACTTGTGCTTATTTTATATCAGAAGATGAATGTCCTTTTTGGTCATTTCAATAAGGGTATTATTGGAATTTTAGATTTTATGAAGGTGCAGGACAAGATCATAGAGGTGCAGGAAGAATTTGTCTTTAGGGATGCACAATTCGATGACCCATTTTGGGACATGCTATTCGGCAGCCCGTTTAGAGACGCACCATTCAGTTGCCCAACAATATTCATTCAAATATAACAAAGAAATTTCATTTTATATTTATCTCTGTAATAAAATTGTATGACCATTCATATAACTTTCTATTCTTATCACATATAACTATTTATGTTTCTATCTTTTTCTTGTTAATACAATTTCTAAAGAGAAATTTATGTAAATCAAACTAAAAAAATATATTTCACTCCTTCAATTTTTTGTTAAAATATTATAATATAAAGTAGATTTCCATTATTTAAAATTATTGGTGTAAATATTTCTTTGAATAATAAAGTATTAGAAAAACATTATATATTTTTTATTTAAAACTTTTTTAAATTTAAGCTAAAAAAATATTTTTTAACAAACAAACACATATTAAATTGAGTATTTTTCTAACATTTCTAAGTTATTATATTTTTTTACAATTACTTTATTTAAAAAAAAGAAACATTACGTTTTCACTAATTAGGTAACCATATATAACAATAGAATAAACATGGAACTTGTTCCTACAGAGCCTGAGGGCCAAGAACAACAAAAGTTCTTGCGAAGCCTTGAGGCTAAGAACAAAACTTCGAAGTGTCAACTATCCTGGTCTCTCTCTCTCTCTGGTCTTCTCGGAAGTACCCACCTCAGTTACCAGAAGTATTTTGTATAATAAGGTAGATCTAATCGCCAAAGTCCCCCTCGCTACACTTACTATTTTCTATTTATACTATCGTGGTTGGCATTATGGAGAAGACGTGTAGCCTCTTAGCCTTCAGAGATATGATGACTGTTCTGCACTGTGTCAGAGGGAAGATGTGCAGTCTCTCTTGCATGAGGTTGTTGTTCTGCACCATGTCAGAGGGAAGACGTGTAGTCTCTTCTTTGTCAGGTAATGCGAGCGCCGTTCATTGAGATTTGTTCTTTTGTCAGATGTAAGGTGCCTATTCCCAATGCAGAGGAAATGGAGATGTTGGTATTGGCTTGGTGCCTATCGTCTTGGGTACTTGTCGGCTTGGTTACCTGTTGGCCTGACATTTGTTGGTCACTCATGTA
>Ga0209700_106672_pt1 | contig 17505 bp, 10 predicted proteins | sample SiratroredBW_FD_187528 | JGI IMG/M metagenome (GOLD analysis project Ga0209700, IMG submission 187528) | Root nodule microbial communities of legume samples collected from California, USA - Siratro red BW (SPAdes) (version 2) | ecosystem: Host-associated > Plants > Roots > Nodule | place: USA...
AAAATTATTTATATTTGGGACATTGCAGCGGAATACCCTCCAGCCATCTTGTACAGTATAATTTAGATTTCAATTTGGATCATATGTATTGAACCTTTGTTTTTCTTTTTTTTTTTCGGCAGGGCTTTATAGCCAATTTGCATTCTTGGACGTGAGGCTGCACCACCTTTCAAATTAGGATCTCGATGAGTTTCTCCTGCACCACAATAATTTTTTGAAATACCATTAAGTAACTTGTATTAACTAAATTTACAAGATAGGTTATGACATGAAAAAGAAAACACATCAATGATTAGGATAAAAATAAGTTAAAGAACTAAAGAATAAATTTAAAAGTATTTAAAGTATAAAAAGTATTAGCAGGACCACCACAGCAAGATAGATGATACACATTCTAATAAATAAGAAAAAGATTGAAGAAATGCATCAGTACTAAAAAAATAAAACATCGCTACCGTATCTCCAGTGTTTGAATGTGAGCAATCTTCTCCCAATCTTCGCCTCCTTCTTTCTGGCAACGCTGTATCAGCAATGGACAATCGATTATTTGAAAATGTGAAATTGATTTGGGAAGACCCTCCTCTGGTAAACGTTGGAGGTTGCGGCAGTGCCAAAGACCCAATGTTTGGAGAGATGAGAGTTGGTAGAGAGCTTTGTAGTCCAGTTTTTGTAGATTTGGAGAATGAGAGATGGTTAGAGAAGTAAGAGAGAGTGGCAAACCTTCTTCTGGAAAACGTTCTGCATCCAGTTCTCCAATCCACAAGCTTTCCAAAGAAGAAGTGTCTCCCAAAGCTCCTTTGAGTGAGCCAACAAGTCTAGAGCAATTCTTGAGTGTCATTTCATTTATATTTGATGGCAAACCTCCCTCAGGGAGGGACTCAAGTCTTGGACAGTCTTCTATCCATAGCTGCTTGAGAGATGGAAGTAGCATATGCATGTTTGCAGGCAATGATTCTAATTTAGGGCACTTTTTGATGTTCAGAGCCTCCAGATGATTATGGATGACACCCTTTGAAATCATCTCTAGATTATCAAACTCACTGAGATCAAGCGTCCTGACTGTTGGGAATGAATCCAGTGGAAAGATCAATAGAGACACACAATCATCACTGATCTCCAACCGTTCAAGAGTGTCGGACCCAACAATTTCCAGCAACGATGCTTTCATTGCGAGCTCTTTCATTATACCCCAGTCCAACTGTAGCTTTCCACAGTCACGTAGTTCTAAACGTAGAGCCCTGGGAGCGGAAGCCTCGAGTTGTTGGCAGTCTTCAATTTGTAGTCTTTCCAAAGGAACAACTTGCTTTGGCAGCTGTCCTTTCAGCTTGGGACACTTTATTATAGAAAGCTCTCGTAGACGTGGAAAAGCACCTGTCACAGCTTGGCACTCCCACTTTTCCCATTCACTCATATTGTAGAACTCCAACATTTCTAGGGATTTAAATGAACAAGAGTTGCTCCCATGAAAATCAGCATCAATTCTGACTATTTCATCAAACCCTGCAATCTCCAACTTCTTTAGAAATGGCAAAAGACCAAGGGGAGGAAAACGTTGACAACATTTACAATTGCGCAACTCTAAGGACACCATATTCCACAATGAATTTTCTAGTAACCAATTCGGAAATTCATTGCCACCATAGTTATAGATTGACAACTCCGTTAAGTTTTTGGATGGTTGCAGATTCTCAATTACCTCCTCTCCTTTTTTTGAATCAATAGAGCTCTCATTCCATTGCAACGTTAGCTTCACAAGGAGTGTTTTATTCTTCAGATCTGCTTCTAATGCATCCCGAGAATTCTCAATATTCTGCAGCTCCCCAATTGATAGACTCCCATCAAGGTTGAGCTCTCCTAGCTGTTGAATGCCCGACTCCCTTCCATGGCCAACATTGAAGGAAGTCATTACCACTTTAAGATTCTTTAGTTTTCCCAAATTCGGCGGCACCTTACTCGCTCTAGTATATTTAAGTTCAAGCCGACACAAATTGTTTAGTAAATACAAATTTGAGGGTAGCTCCTCCAAATCCATACAGTTGTTCAACTTCAGTATTTGCAAGAAGGAGAGTAAACATATTTTTTCAGACAGTCTTCTTTTGGCAGTAGCGGAAAGGTCTAAGAACGGAGGTGTTCAAGATTGCCAACAGAGTCAGGTAACTCTTCAATGTCAACACAATAAAATAGAGACAACATCCGTAGAAACTTAAACTTACAGAACAATTCATATATCGACATATCGCAATGCCAGCCATAGCCAAAACCATAAAGGTTCCTACTTGTTGGCATAAATGTACGCAACCTTTCTATGTTACATAAAGTTCCAAACCCATCAAAAGATTCCTTGTTATCAAATTGAACTGAATAATGACGAGTTACCTTTTGTATCTTTTCTGATTGATCAACTTCCCACCTGAAATATATGCCTCCACCAACATATCTTGCCTAATCATTTAGAAGGTCATGCATGACAAATACGTTTTCGTTTTTACCTAATTGTTGAAAGAAGGACCTTGATAATAGATCATTGAAGTATTGTTGGCAAACTTCTTCTGTAGTCTTACTATACTGACGACAATGTAGGAAATTTTCAGTCATCCACAAGTGAATCAAATCCTCCTTTATAAACTCATAATCCTTTGGGAATAGGGCACAGTAAGCAAAGCAGGCCTTCAGATGGGAAGGAAGGTGGATATAGCTCAATGCCAAAGCGGGAAGAATATCACAACGCTCTTTTGAAAATTCCCATATTTCGCTTTGGAGCACAGTTTCCCATTCTGAAACAGATGATTTTTTGTATAATAGACTTCCCATTGTTTTCAGGGCAAGAGGTAGTCCTTTACATTTTTGAACAATCTTCATGCCAATCTCCCTGCACTCTGGATTTGGTTCAGTATCATCACCCCGGAATGCATGACTAGCAAACAACTTCCAGCAATCGTCTTCTTGTAATTGCTTTAGGGAGTGTTCTTCTGACAACATGCTAGAAGCAACTTCCTTACTACGTGTTGTCACAAGAATCCTACTCCCTTGGGATCCCAAAACAAGGGGCTTCTGCACTTCTTCCCATTTAGATTGGTTTTCATTCCAAACATCATCCAAAACAAGAAGAAATTTCTTCCCTGTCAATTTTTCTTTCAATCTTGTGTGAACCATCTCCATATCTCTACTATCATCAGTTGATTTAGTAACAGCCTCGAGAATTGCTCTTGATAGCTTGAAAACATCAAAATCATCTGAAACACAAACCCAAGCTTTGACATCAAATTTAACCTCGTCCACTTTTGGGTCATTGAATACATGCTGAGCAAGAGTGGTCTTATCCACCCCACCCATACCCACAATAGAAAGTATTGATGGCTTGTTAGGATTGTTGTTGTCGGATATCAACCAGTCAAAAATCAGTTGTTTATCATAATCTCTGCCATAAATATCAGTTCCAACAACCAAAGATGTTGTTTGTGATTTGTGTGGTAGTTCATTACTCAACCGATATCCAACACTGCTAGCTGTTTTCAATCCTAGATCACCCTTTTGGGTTGAGAGAAATTCTAAGCCGTCAAGGATTTGTTCCATCCTACACTCAATTTCCTTGCTAAGAGAATTAATAGAAGAAGATTTGAAGAAATTGAGTACCTTGCAAGTACAGCATGTGAAGGTTTGAGATTCAGATTCAGCATCCACTTGTCATTTGGAGAGTGTTTGTATATCATCCAAGAGATCCTCTGCATCAAGGACAGCATCTTTGACCTTAATCAGCCAGTTTCTGACATGTGGATCAGTGAACTGCTTTCGCTCAGCATGATCAGCCAGAGAATGGATGGAGTGCAGCTTGGTTTCCAACTTGTTGAGCAGCTTCTGATCAAGCTCTCTTGCACGAAAGAAATCGAGAATTTGAGGGGAAGCTAGCTTCTCGAATGCAACCTGAAGGAAAGCAGAAAGAAGAGCACCACCTACAACTTCTAATGCCATGGTAGGACGAGGATGAAGGATTCAAGTGCTGCAAGCTTAGGAGGCCAATTACTGAGTGCAAAGCAGGGTTAATGAATGAAATGGCAAAAGATATTTTAACCGACATTTTCTTCTTGGATTAGTGAACCAATAATTGCTGAGTCTTCCCCACATCACAAACTGCAACTTGTATTGCATTTACGAATGAGTGGCTACTGTCATGCCATTATCTAAATAAGTGAATTGTTTAAATAAGAGATATATTAAAAAGCATGTCAAATTCTATTATTTTATTAGTTGCTATATTAACTTTTTATGTGATTTTTTTAGTTTAGCTGAGTTGCTTTTGTAAATATCAAATTGAGATTATTTCTTACGCTGAGGTTGTATCATAAAATTTTTAACATTTGTTTCTGGAAATTATGTATTAATTTGAATTTATTTTTGAATTTCCAGTAGATCACTGTAATTGGCAAGCATGCAGAAGTGATTGTAGATGATTATGTCATCTTTTCTGCCTTTGAGAAATATTGTTTAACTACAATTCTATTAAGATTCTGATACTACCGTATTGATTTATTAAATTTTGTTGGCATTGAATAATGAAAGTTGTCATAGAATTCAAAATTGAATGTTTTAGCATACAATACTAAAGACTAACTGTAAGTTAGATCATATGTATTGAATCTTTATTTCTTCTGCACCATGCGCCTATCCACCTTTCAAAGGCAAAAACTTCCTGACTCTATTAACTTTTATGTTGACCCATCACAAAAAATTACTCTTATTAGCTTTAAAAAATGCTTTTCGAAAAAATTTTAAAAAGTATTTTCTGAAATATAAATTTAAATTTAAAAAAAAATACTTTTTAAAAATATGTTTTATAAAACCTTTTTTAAAATATAAATTTTATGTTTCAAAAAATATTGCTGAAAACACGCTCTAGAAAGTTTTTTTCAAGATATAAATTTTATATTCTAAAAAAGATTTTTCAAAATAAATTTTGTAAAATGTATTTTTACTAAAAGAGTATTTTTGGGATTTTTAAAAAAAATGATGGATGCACGTCAAATGTGATGTTGCAGGAAGTTTTTGCCAATTCAAATAAGGAAGGACTCCATGAGTCTCCTACACCGCAATAATTTTTTGAAATACCATTAAGTAACTTGCATAAGTTAGGATAAAAATAAGTTAAAGGACCAAAAAATAAATTTAAAAATATTTAAAGTATAAGTTAAAAGTATTAGCAGGACTACCACAGCAAGAGAGAAGTAGTTGATACACATTCCAAAGCAGAAGAAAAAGATTGAAGAAATGCATCAGTAATAAGGATCATGTACTAGTGGAAATAACTTTCCACTATTGTAATTTTAAAAGGAAAATGAATGAATTTTTTAAAAGCTACAGCAGGACTAGCACAGGAAGAGGGAAGTAGTTGATACATATTCTAAAGAAGAAGAAAATTGAACAAATACATTAGTATTAAAAAAAAAAATACATCACATACGTGTCTCCACCCTTTGAATGTGAGCAATCTTTTCCCAGTCTTCACCTCCTTCTTTCTTGCAACGCTCTCTCAGCGAAGGACACTTAACTATTTGAAGATGTGAAATTGATTTGGGAAGACCCTCCTCAGGTAAGCGTTGGAGGTTGGGGCAATCATCAAGTGTCAGCATTTTGAGAGATGAGAGGTGATAAAGAGCCTTGTAGTCCAATTTTTTTAGATTTGGACAACCACCGATGGTTAGAGAAGTAAGAGAGAATGGAAGCAAACCTTCATCTGGAAATACCGCATCCACATCTTCAATGCACAAACTTTGCAAAGAAGAATTGTCTCCCAAAGCTCCTTTCAGTGAGCCAACAAGTCTAGAGCACTTAAGGATTGTCAGATGCATCAGATTTGATGGCAAACCTCCCTCGGGAAAGGACTCAAGTCTTGGACAGTTTACTATTGATAAACTCTTAAGAGATGGAAGCAGCATATGCATGTTTCCAGGCAATGATTCTAATTTATGACACCATACGATGAACACTGTGAAATCATCTGTAGATTACCAAACCTATTCAGATCAAGCATCCTGAGTGTTGGGAATAAATCCAGTGAAAAGGTTCTTAGAGAGACACACTCATCACTTATTGACAAGTGTTCAAGAGTGTCCGACCCAACAATTTCCACCAATGATGCTTCCATGTTGCGCCCACCCATTCTGAGCCATTTCATTGTAGCCCAGTCCAACTGCAGCTTTCCAGAGCCACGTAGTTCTAAATCTAGAGCTTTGGGAGCCGAAGTCTCAAGTTGTTGGCAGTCTCTAATTTTTAGTGTTTTCAAAGGAACAAATTGTTGTGGCAGTTGTCCTTTCAACTTCGCACAATTCCTTATGAAAAGATGTCGTACACGTGGAAAAGAGTCTGTCACAGCTTGGCAGTCCCACTCTTCCCATTCATTCATATCAGAGAACTCCAATGATTCTAGGGATTTAAATGAACAAGCGTCATTCCCAAGAAAATCAGCGTCAATTCTCACTATCTCATCAAACCCTGAAATCTTCAACTTCTTTAGAAATGGCAAAAGACCAAGGGGAGGAAAACGTTGACAACATTTACAACTGTGCAACTCCAAGGACACCATATTCCACAATGAATTTTCTACTAACCAATTTGGAAATTGTTTCCCACCATACCTAAAGATTGACAACTCCTTTAAGTTTCTTGAAGGCTGCAGATTCTCAAATACTTCCTCTTCTTTTTTTGAATCACTAGAGCTCCCATTCCATCCCCAACGCAATGTTAGGTTCATAAGCAGTGTTTTATTCTTCATATCTGATTCTAATGCATCCAGGGAATTCTCAATATTCTGTAGCTCCTCAATTGATAGACTTCCATCAATGTTGAGTTCTCCTAGCTGTTGAATACCAAATTCCCTGCCATGGCCAACATTAAAGGAATCCATTACTACTTTAAGATTCTTCAGTTTTCCCAAATGCGGAGGCACCTTTCTCACTGCAGTCCCTCTAAATTCAAGGCGACACAAATTGGTGAGTAAATGCAAATCTGAGGGCAACTCCTCCAACTTCCAACAGTAGTTCAACTTCAGTATTTGCAAGTGAAAGAGTGAACATATCCTTTCAGTTAGTTTTTTTATTGCGGTAGAGGAGAGGTCTAAGGAACGGAGGTGCTCAAGATTACCAACAGAGTCAGGTAACTCTTGAAGGTCAGAACAATTAGCCAGAGATAATATACGTAATAATCTAAACTTGGACAACAATTCATGTATCGACATTTTGATACATATGCTCCTTGTTGGCATAAATGTACGTAACCTTTGAGTATTACAGAAAGTTCCAAAGTCATCAAAATATTGACTGTGACCAAGCTCAACTGAAAAATGACGAGTTACTTTTTGTATCTTTTCTGCTTGATCAACTTCCCACCTGAAGTATATGTCTCCACCGACATATTTTGCCAAATCATGTAGAAGGTTATGCATGACAAATACTTCTTCCTTTTCATCTGGTTGTTGGAAGAAGGACCTTGATAATAAATCATTGAAGTACTGTTGGCAAATATCTTCTGGAATCTTACTATGTTGAGGACAGTGTAGGAACTTTTCAGTCATCCACAAATGAATTAAATGTTCCTTTGTAAACTCATAATACTTGGGGAACATGGCAAAATAAGCAAAGCATACCTTGAGATGAGAAGAAAGGTGGATATAGCTCAATGCTAAAGCGGGAATAATATCACAGCGCTCCTTCGAAAATTCCCATATTTCACTTCGGAGCACAGTTTTCCATTCTGGAACAGATGATTTGTTGTATAACAAACTTCCCATTGCTTTCAAGGCAAGAGGTAGTCCTTTACATCTTTTAACAATCCTCGTGCCAATCTCCCTGCACTCTGAATTTGCTTGAGTATCATCATCTCGGAATGCATGTTTTGCAAACAACTTCCAGCTATGATCTTCCTGTAATTGCTCTAGGGAGTGTTCCTCTGACCGCATGATAGAAGCAACTTCCTTATTACGCGTAGTCACAAGAATCCGACTCCCTTGGGCTCCAAAAACAAAGGCCTTCTGCACTTCTTCCCATTTAGATTGGTTTTCATTCCAAACATCATCCAAAACAAGAAGAAATTTCTTCCCTGTCAATTGTTCTTTCAATCTTCTATGAACCATCTCTGTATCTCTACTATCATCAGTAGTCGTAGTAACATGCTCAAGGATTGCTCTTGATACCTTGAAAACATCAAATTCTTCTGAAACACAAACCCAAGCTCTGACATCAAATTTAGCCTCATCTATCCTTGGGTCATTGAATACATGTTGGACAAGAGTGGTCTTACCAACCCCTCCCATTCACACAATAGAAAGTATAGATAGACTGTTTTGAGTGTCAGACATCAGCCACTTAAAGACAAATTCTTTGTCATCTTCTCTACCATAGATAACATTTTCATTTGGCAAATATGTTGATGGTAATTTACTTCTCGATCCTGATCCAATCCCAACATCATCAGTCTTCTTCAAACCTAGAACATGGCTTTGTGTTTCAAGATCTGCTAGGTCTTCAATGACTTTTTCCATCCTTGATTCAATTTCATTTTCATCAAAAAAGTTGACTAAGGAAGATTTGAGGGAATTCCACACCTTTTTAGCAGCACTCTGAGACTCAGCTTCCACTTGGCTTTTGAGGAGTGCATGATCTATTTCTTCCAAGAGATCCTCTGCATCAAACACAACATCTTTGGCCCTCAGAAGCCAATCTCTCACACGTGGATTTGTGAACTGTTTCTGTTCAGCATCATCAGCCACAATATCAACGGCTAGGAGCTTCACCTTCAAGTTGCTTAGCTGCTTCTTTTTGTGTTTTTTTCCACGAAATATGTCCCCAAAACGAGAAGCCAAATTGTCAATAGTCCTCTCAACGAAGGTGGACACAAGAGCACCGGTCATGTAGAAAATGGAGTGGATCAATGGAAATCAGTGAGTGCAGAGATCTGAGTGATGATGAGATGAGTAGTAAGAAGGTGTTTTATGAATGATGCTTTACTTTAAGTTTACCACTAAACCACTAACTGTTGAGTCTATCCAACAACACAAATTTTAACATTTATAGAATTTTCATCAAAACACTTTTAAATCAAAATATAGGGACCCTATTAGAATTTTACTTCAAAATATAATAAAATGTTTTTAACTCGTAAATAAACACCAAAGGTATCTTAATATAGAAATTATCTGTGTTTATAATATAGATGAAAAGCTATTTTACGAAAGATGGACACAGAAAATGGGAATATGCAGAAGAATTGAAATAAGTAATTTGAAAGTGAAGCTTAATCCAATGACTAATACAGTGAAGAAGGTGAATTTGTGGGATGACCATATCAACCAATAGATCTTAAGTCTTCCGTCAACACAAACATTGACAGCTGTTTTCCATCAATGAATGAGTGACCATGACTTTGTTTCCATCATATTTATTAAATTGTGTTGCAATGAGAAACTTTTGTTTAATTTTCAAAAAATAGGTAATAAACCCTAAAGTTCAATCTTTCTGAAACAGAGATAATCTTGGGTATCATTTCCCTAACCTCTGTTAAATTCAAGATAAATAAATCACTATTGCATTCCCCAAACAGATTGCCACCATAAATATCTCTTTTGCCAACTAATCTTTTTCCTTCTAATGTTCGTCCATTCTCACCAACCCACATAAAAACTCATTTTTCTATTTTTTCTAAAATACTAGAGTGGTACTAAAGTAGCCTGAGGTGATCTAAGAATAATATTCAACTATCTGCAAAAATTCTAACCATATTTATTCAGAAAAAAAAAAATCTTAACCCAAAACTAGTATTAGTCCTTGGTCACCTATTCCTGTATTTGTCTTCTTTAAACAATGCGATTTTTGGAGCATTAAAATGAAGATATATTTTATTCTCAAAATTTCTGATAAATTGTACAAGATGGTTTTATTAGTCCCACATACATTTCTCCATTAATAGTTCCCACGAGAAGTTGAGGGATAACAACTACAAACATTAAATGACATTATAGAATTTAAGTTAGTATGAACGAATATGTAATTATTAAAGACTACTATTCAAGAATTAATGAATTAATTAGTCAAATAAAAAAATATTGTTGATAAATGTCAAGAATATTTCAGTTTTTACTCTCCATAGATATAATACAGTAATTATTACAATTAAACAAAGGATATATCTACCTCTTTCGTGGTAGAATTAATAGGTTCTCTTGAAACATACAAGAAAAGATTAAAAAGTTGTAATGGAAACTCTCTCAAAAATATCTTTCAACCAACGTTCAAATTATGTTTCAGAGTAAAGAAAATGGAAAAATTTAGCTTTTGTAAGTCCAATCAAGAATAAAAACCCTTCATGTGACATTTGCAACAAGTTAAGTCAGTTGAATAAAGTTGGTTTTGGTATCGGAAAAAATCGCAACGTTATAGTTGTAAGAAGTTTGAACACGTCAAAACAACTATTATCACGAAACAAGCATAAAGTAAATCTGGTGCTACTTCAGGTGATTCAACAGTGGAAAAATGGTACTTAGATGATACATGTAGCAATTAAATCGTCCACAAAAGTATCGAGGAGAGTCTAGACTCACACTTAAAAGGATAGATGGCTAATAATCCAAGTGAGTCTCAGTTCAATATTAAATAAAAATAAGAGAGTTAAGTATCATATAAAAAATAAAATTTCACAAATCTATAATCTTATTTTGGGTAAGAGGTGTTGTTATAGTCTCTTGTATGATTTTACTAATGACTTTTCTTTTAAAAGACCAACATTAATCATTGTCATTCTTAAAGAAAATCTCTTTTTAAAAAGCTATGTTTTATTACATTATATGAGATTTCAAAGTTGTTATATCATATTTCAAGTTATTATATCATAGAACAAGATGAAAGGTCTTCTGTATTTGAAAGAAAATATTGAAGCTTATGAAGGATGACTTCTTAAGAACCAACATAGATTACCATTTTCAACTAACAATGTAGGAGAGTGAAAGTCCTATCTAGATTAATTCACATTGACATACGTGGACTTATGAGGAAACCATCACTAAACAATAAACATTATTATTTTCATTTATGACTTTTCTAGAATGACTACGATTTTTTCATTAGAGAAAAATAAAAAAAAATCTTTAGAATATTTAAGAAGCTTAAAAGTTTATGTCAAGAAACAAAGTGGAGACATGGAAAAGTTTTAAGGAGTCATCAAAACAGAGAATATAACTCACGCAACTTTGACAAGTTTTGTAAAGATAAAGGAATTGAGAGAAGACAAAATGGTGTGGCAACCCTCACATCATGGAGATGACTATATTAATGTTAAAGGAGAAAGACTTCGGTAATATTTTACACGGTGAAGCAATTTACGTTACAAATCAACTATCAATCTAAACAAAACCAAAAAATTGTTTTAGGTAATTGTTTATAAGATAAAATAAAAACTTGTTTCCGAAAAAGGTAAAATGTTAAACATGATCGAGAGAATTCAGTTAGGAAATTAGGCAATTCAACTCGTAAGTGATCTTCGGGGTCATCGGGCAACCAGCCCAGTCAACATAACACCATCCATATACGTGTAGATCACATTAACTATTGATAAAGGTCAGGGGTGGCTCAAGGCCCAAACAGGTAAAGCAACCGCTTTAGGCCTCGAGGCCTAAAAAAATTTAATATGCTTTAGGCCTCAAAGTCACAAAGGTCTCAAAAATATTTAATATGCTTTAGGCCTCAAGGCCTAAAAAACAATTTAATACTTATGTATTATTATAAAATAAAAAAGATTTAATTTTAAAATTATACTAACAAAATTTTAATTAAAAATTTAAATATTTTAACTGACTTTAAATTTACATTGGTGCTATAAATATTATTTAATAACTTTAAATTTATATTGGTACTAATGAATAATATTCTTGAAAATTTTTTATAATAAATTAATAATATTTTAAAAAAATTGAATAGTCAAGGAATCTTTCTCAAAACTTTCTAATTTATCTCTTCCCTGTATTGATTATAGGATTGGAAAATGATAAACCAATTGATATTCTTAATTATATAAAACAAAGTAAATTCTTTTTCAAATGCATATATAGAACAATGTTAACAATTCCAGTATCAGTTGCTTCAGCTGAAAGGAGTTTTTCAAAACATAAACTAATAAAATCTTATTTAAGATCAACAATGTCTCAACAAAAATGAAACAGATTAGCTTTATTGTCTATTGAAAATATTTTTTAAATGAAATTAATTATAATAATTTAATAGATAATTTTGCATCATAAAAAGCTTGAAAAATAAATTTTAGATAAATATCATAATTTTAATTATTTTATTAATTTAAAAAAGACCTCATTTTTTTTATTCGCTTTAGGCCTCCTAAAGCCTTGAGCCGCCACTGATAAAGGTCATATTTCTTTCAAACTATAAATTCTGGATGATTTAGTGTCTTTAATGTTGAGAGCAAACATTTAACGTCCATATTTTGCCTTGTAATTAATGAAGAGTGCATTGTGACTCCAAATTGATAAAGAAAAGGATTTTAAAAAGAATTGAGAGGAACCAGAGAAGATGAGCTGGAAAAGAAAGACAATACAATGGTGAAAGAAATACAAGAGAGAAGAAGAGTATTGTTAGTGACATATTGCTTAAGCGTCAAATTCAAATTGAGTTAAAAGTCACTAAAGACTTAAATGGTACAAAAACCTAAAATTGGCAGAAGGTATAAAAGAGGAAAGAATCTTCATTGGAAAGAGACCTGGCTGGCGGCTACAGTGAAGAACAGTGCCCTGTAGAAGAATGTCTCTTGTATTCATGGCTGTCATATGTAACTAACTTTCATCTATTTTGGGACTGAATGTAATTTCCTCACACTTTGTGTTCTTGTTGTTCATCTTGATAATACATGAATTATTCAGACTTTATTCTCTATGTATGTTTAACGCTTGAAGCATTTGCGCAACTGTTTCGTGAACTAAGAATCTTGAAATTAACTGGAAAGTAGTTTTGAGGTTTGGAAATCATTGAGAGTACCCATTACAATGCAACACCAGGGATGGGTTACATTGTAATGGTTGCGTAAAACAATTGCACTTAACGCGGGTTCACCCTTCATGAAAGCTGGGAAAAACAGTATCATGCAAGAGAACCTATGAATTTCAATACACGAGGAATCGGATTGAATGAATCTTATTTGTGCAAAGTCATATGATAAACATGCATTATTAATGATTTATGATTAAGAATACAAATAGTTGAATTAATGAGTTCAATCCCAAGATAGCTTCCTCATTACTGTTCATTTTTGTACAACTCATTACTGTTTGCAATCTGTTCTGCATCAAATCCTTAAACGTTTTTCGCTTAAGCTATTTCACTAGCCGAGGCTCGATTAATACCATTCCTTGTGGATTCGACACTTGTACTTATTTCTCTATATTACTTCTTCACTTGGTATACTTGCCAAAATGAGTCATCAACTATGCAACAATTAGATCATCAACATACACAAGCACACTGAAGTGAATGTTGCCATTGTTCATGGAGAATAAGGAATAATCTTAGTATGATTGTTGAAACCCATAGCCCTTTAACGTAGCCGAGAGTTTAGCAAATCAATAGTGAGGCGTTTGCTTGAGCCCACAGAGTGACTTTTTCAACTTACACACTTTGCCAAGAACCGAGACTTGGAAACCGGGCGGCAACTTCATATAGACTTCCTCTTGAAGATCACCATGAAGAAAAGTGTTGTAGACATTCATTCGATGAACCTCCCAAGTCTTTGCAGTAGTTACTCTAAGAAATACTCACATTGTAGTCATCTTAGCGACTAAAGCAAAGGTCTCGATGTAGTCAATCCCTGCAACTTGAAGATTTTTAAATATTACAAGTCAAGCCTTGAATCTTTCCATTGTGTCATCAGAGTGATACTTGATTTTATAAACCCACGTGCACCCTAGTGTCTTCTTGTTCAATGGTAGGTCATCAATCATCCACGTGCCATTATTCTCCAATGCATGTATCTCATGTTGTATTGCATCTCGTCGTCGCTCATCTTTCACTATCTCAGAATGTCATAGGTTTATTGTCTACATGTATTGTTGCAAGAAACATTCTATGTCGTAGAAAAAATTATTACAATTCACATAGTGTGCAATAGGATAGGGACTACATGTGGAATGTCACATTTGGGTGTCAGTGGGAATGGACTCAATTTATGTATTGTATGAGTAACATAGTCATGCAACAAAACTGAAGGCTTTTTATGTCTATGACCCCGACCCAACAATTCCTCATGAAATTCTAGATCATCTTGCTCATTTGGTTCTTGTACAAAAGTATTATTTGTGGGCGAAATGACATTAACTTCATGTTGCAATGGTATTGCACCAAACACGACATGATCTTCATGTCTTACTTTGTCTCCTTTTTCCCCCAAGTCATCAAACTCCTCAAAATCAACTTTAGGCCCACCTAAACCAAAAGTTGTAGGCAAGTCTTCTTTAAGAAGCAAAGCAAAAGGAAAATCTATTTTTAAGAACTTAACATCTCGTGAGACAAAAAATTCATTAGTTTCTAGACCATATAAACACCATCCCTTTTTCCCATATGGATATCCAACAAAAATACATCTCCTACTTTGACAATCAAATTTATCGCCTAACCTCCCTTGTTTGTGAGCATAACATAATAATCCAAACACTCGTAGATGATCATAGGTAGGGTCACGGCTATAAAGAACTCTAGAAAGAGTCTTTCTATTCAAAACTAAGGAAGAGGTTATATTTATCAAGTAACCAATCGTGAGAACACACTCTCATCAAAAATCAATAAGCAAACATCCTTGAAATCTCAAAGCTCGAGCTACATTTAATATATGTTGATGCTTAGGTTCCACTCGCCTGATTTATTGTGGTGTTCCCATACAAGATGTTTGAAAAATTACTTCATTCTCAAGAAAATAATTTTTCATGCAAGTAAAATTTTTTTCCATTATCGGTCCTTAAAATTTTTACTCGTTTATTAAATTGACGCTCCACCATGGAGAAAAGTATTTTCATAATACGTGACACTTCTTTTTTATCAATTAGCAAATAAATTCACACAACTCTAGAGTAATTGTCAACAGTAGTCAAAAACATAAGATGCTCCACATGAAAAAACATTTCTATAACGGCCCCATAAATCGCAGTGTATTAATACAAAAATATCAGATGCTCTAAAATCACTAACGGGAAATTTTTTCTTAATTGGTTTTGCATTTTGACAAACATCACAATATTTATTCAAATTTTCACTACTTTTTTTAAGGTCAACAACTGGAACTAACTTAGTAACTTGCATCGATGGATGTCTCAATCGTTGATGCCAAAGATCCAAAGACACACCTTTATCATTTCAAAGTCGTAATACGTGGTATCCCCTTTAAATAATAGAGTCCATCGCAACGCTCACCCACACCATGCAGCATCCTCAAAGTGTGGTATTTGGAGATACAATAATCGCAATAATGTTGCTTATAGCTTCCATATTTACAAAAGGTTTGTTACTCTTGTTAAAGAGGTCGAAAGATACATTTGAAATTATTTCTATTTTTTGGAATTGTCTAACACTAGCTTGTTACTAAAAATTGAATTCTCTTTGTCCTCATAAACATCAAAAGGAGTTTGGTGTGGTTAATATTTTGAAGAAAAATTATATGCACATGTTCAGACTTCTTGGTATTTTGTTTATGGTTTTATGAGTTGGTCCAGTTGATGAAAGTTAGGTTCCTTAACAAAGGTTATCATCAATTTGTCATTTTGATGTGATCTTTGGAAGGATAAGAGGATCTTGACTAACTCAAGAAATGTCGGAAAACTCAAGAAACATGAAAGAATAAAAGAAGATCGTGGAAGCATGAAACTCAATGGGTTTCAAATTCACAACTTACTCAAATCCAAAGAAGAAACAAGAAAAAAGGAAATAAAATAATGAATTAAGAAAAGAGTATTGAGAAGTGGGACTCCCAAAAAATAAGTATAGAAAGTTTCACAGTTTAAAAAAGCTTTCCAATATAAGAATGACTCACACGAGATATTTAAAAAAAAAATCTTTCAGAAAAGTTATTCAATATTTAAAGTTATTTTTACGAGAGAGTTGACACTTATTATATAAAGAATGTCATAACCAAAGAGTATGAAGAGTTACTCTCCATGTGCTTAAAAGAAAGAAATTGTAAATATAAATATATGACTAATTAAGCTAATGATTATCATACTAATTGTATGTTTAATACTTAATTAATTTCTAATCTGGATTGCAATTGAGTACCTTATTGCTTCTGAAATTCCTTTTAATAATTAATTAGTGATATGTTAGATTTTGGTCTCCCAATTTTGAAGGAATAGTTGACAGAGAATGTACATTATCTGTAGTGTTGATTCAAAGGCCTCTACTGTAAGAATCTCCATGCATTGCTTAAAGATGGTGTCTTACAGGTGTTCAATGAAATGCAACACTGACTGCGTGAAAATTATAAAGATCATTGGTAAAAGATAGCTAAAGTAGGCTCACCTTTATTGGATATTGGATCAAACAATCTATGGGCCTTTGATTGGCAACTTACTTCTAAGAGCTTCCTCCTACACCTCTATATGTTCTTCTACACCTCCATACATTTTTTTATTTTCTCAAAGTACCCATTTTGTAAAGATTTTTTTGCCCTTATGAAGGTTACGCTTCCAGAATAATGTAATCCGGAAGATAAAATTTGACTTTTAGAATAGACCATTCCAAAAGTCAAATTTTACCTTCCAGAATATGCTATTTTGAAAGCCAAATTTCATTTCCAGATTCAGAAACAACTTCTAGACTAAGTCTTTCTGAAAGTCATTTTGTACACCCCTTCTTTCCTCTTCTGGAATGATTCATTTTGAAAGCTGTTTTCGAATCCAGAAATAACTTTCAAAATGAGTCATTTCAAAAGTCAATTTAGACATCCCTTCTCTTCTGGAATAACTTATTTTGGAAGTTGTTTCCAAATCAAAAAATAGCTTCCAGAATGTCTCATTCTGGAAGTGGTATTCACGTTTTAAATGGCTTTTGGAATGGTTCAATCTGGAAGCTATTTCTAAATATGGAAACAACTTCCGGAATGAGCTATTCGGAAAGGCATTTTAATATGAAAAACCCACCTCAAATGCCGCACGCAACACCTTTTTCCCCATCTTCTTCCAAAACCACTTCCATTACCAATAATACATTACCTTTAACAGATAATGGTGGACACAGCGGCAACAGCAGACGATGGTGGCGGCAAACAATGGTGGTGTAAGATTTGGAAAGGGTAAATGTGTCACTGCAATATTTAATCAATGGCACTTTGGAAAAATAAAAAAAGTATGGAGGTGCAGAAAGAATATATGGAGGTGCAAGAAGAAGTTTTCCTTACTTCTATATGTTTGAAGTGAATTCACCACCTCTATTTGCTCCCAAACAAGTAATGTATATACCAACTTCTTTTTCAGCATAG
>Ga0209700_106673_pt1 | contig 17504 bp, 12 predicted proteins | sample SiratroredBW_FD_187528 | JGI IMG/M metagenome (GOLD analysis project Ga0209700, IMG submission 187528) | Root nodule microbial communities of legume samples collected from California, USA - Siratro red BW (SPAdes) (version 2) | ecosystem: Host-associated > Plants > Roots > Nodule | place: USA...
AGAAAAAAATAGGAAAAGTAATTATTTATCATCATTAAATTTCAATTATATATCTTAGTATAACTTTTGTTCTCTCGTGACTGAAGCGATGAAAAAGATGGATGATTAAGAGTGTTTTTTTTTTTTAAATTTATCTATAAATGTTTTTGAAAAGATACCATTCTCCACTTACTTCTAAAAATACTCTTCTTATCTTCTATTTGATTTTTTTATTATAAATAAAAAATTTGTTAGATTAGTAACAATTATAATTAATGAGAAGATAGAAGGAGACTGTGCTGGCATTCAGTTAGGAAAATAATGTTGACCACCATAAATTATGGCCTTAAAATGAAGATATTAATTCTTATAATTCAAAATTCCATAAATTTATAAAATTGAAAAAAACAATATTCTTTATAATTTATACACATAACTGTTGCATTATAATTTGTTGCTCCCACATGATGAATAGAAATTGATAAGAGGCAGAGTAAGTTTGGTGACAACTAAAAGGCAAACATGCGTGTAGAAGTAACTACACTTTCTGTGCCACAGTAATACTCTTTTTGACTTTTTTAATTACATCAATGCAATACAAAGTGGTTCATGTACCTTCTTTTCCTTGCTAAAATATTCTCATTTTCTGCACTTATGTTTCTTTCATCATGGTTTTCTGATACTGTCTCCTTTGAATCAGGTAACTTCTTCTGTATTTCAAATTTTCAATTTGTCTGGGAACATGGGAGAGAGATTAGACACAATTATAGTAATAGAATATGCAAATCAAAGATTTGGGAACAGTTTAGGAATAATAAAACAATATTTTCTTCAGTTATTATTACATCCATTTTCAATGCTTAACAGAAGTTTCTGTTATTCACACATCACAAAATAGTACTTTTCTCCTTTACTATTTCAATTTTAAAAATGAAATTTGAGCATCTGTTTATTTATATATATATATATATATATATATATATATATATATATCATTATGTGTATATAATGTTAATCTACACCTTTTGGTCATGTATAATACATGGACACACAACATAATAACACATGGTTCTTTAAAATAAAATATCCGAAATATATCATTGATGAGTATCAATTTTGAGTATTTTTAAATATTGAATACTTGTGCATTTAAGTGTTATTTAAAATAATAATTACTCGTCATAAGTTAAAGGGAAATCACTTAATCTCAATTATTATGAGATTTCATATATAAAAGAATAAAGAAGATGATAGATTGGAAGATTCATGAAGAAAGTAAATAAAAAATTTAAAACAGAGAAAGGTCCAAAAGAAAAGCCACTTAACCTAGGTCCAAAACCAAGTTTAAGAGGAGATTTTTAGGATTTTGGAAGGAATCAAGACCTAGAGGACGGAGGCAAAACCTAGAGGACGAAGTCAGACGTCTAAGAATCAAGATTTTCTTTTCCTCTTGCAATGTTCCTTTCATTGGGTTGTAATGGCTACCATGGGTAGCTAATTCTTCATTTTTGGGATTGAATGTAATCTTTTAAACTTATTCATATTTTGGTGATTTTTATATATAATATTCAGTTTCTACTCAATCGGTATTTTTATCTTGTGCTTAATGCTAGATTTTATCTGATCAATAGAGTCTTGATTTTGATTCTTAAATTTAATTGGGAAGTACTTTTGAGTTTTCGACTTAGATAAAAATACTCAATATAGTAGAATACTAGGGATAGGTTTCGATGTATTAATTGCGTATAACATCTGTTCTTAATGCTGAGTAATTTACTAAATAGCTGAGGGATCAGTGTTTAGGAAATTTTCTTATGAATTTCATATTTTATATGTGCATCAAATCCAAAATATGAATGAGGGAGATAGATGAGGTTCAATCCCAGTCCTTCTAGATCTTACAAACTCCTTTTCATAATTGTTACTTATTTTTAACTGTTCTTTTACGTTTTAGGTTTATTGACTCAAATTATTATCAAATCATCTTAAAACTGAATTTGCTTGTTGAGTAGTGACGCTGAAATTCTAAAACAGAACTATTCCTTGAAGAATCAACATCTTTACTTAATTCAGTATATTATCTGTAACTCAATACACTTGTCGACTTGCCGAATAAATTCTTAACAATCCTTTTTAAAAATTGTTTCAATTTCATTCGGCATCCAAAACCATAACATTTTCAATTTCCAATACATATATAAAACAATATATAAAGTATGTCTAATTAATATATTATATATTATTAAAATTCATATTAACATTCTGATTATCAAATAGTTATATACAAATATATATAATCATATTTTAACGTAATACAATTTCGACAACAATACAATTCATACAAATATAACAATATCTAATTAAATAAATGTTAACGTTAACTCTCTAACTACCTAGAAGAAGAAGTAACGTGCTTATTTCCAAAATTGTTCTTGTACACTTTCAAAACTCTAATTGTACCACTATAACCTCCAAAGTTTAATCCTACACCACTAAGATCTTCCCCTAAATAAAGAAAAAAATATATTAAATAACAGTAGAGGAATAGAAACCTATTCTACTAAAATTATTTTAATCTTCCAACTGTCACCTACTTAAAAGGATAATATAATACGGAAACAAATAACTTTAAAATTCGATACTTTAGAAATAATTTAAAGAGAATATAAAGAAATAAAGTATAAAGAAATTAAATTCTTATAAAATAAAGAAATAAAACTGTTATAACTTGTTAATATTTTTTTATCTATATAATTCATTTTTATTACTTTATCCATTAAATTTTACATCTTCAAAAACTCATTCCTAACTTTATGTCACATGCAAAAATAAAATAATATATATATTAATTTTTTTCCTTGTAAGATTAAGTCATCAAGGAGAAAAACTTCCGTAGGTGTATTACCAATTATAAATACCCAATACAAAAATATTTTGTAAAAGCTGAAAAGACCAATTGATTTAGACTAATCTTTTATGTGTTAGGTGTATCATTTTTTACTAATATCAATCAAAGTGATATCTGGAAGTGAAATTCATATAGTCAATTTTAGTAAGGTTTGGTTGGTTGAAATGTATAGTGTTAATTAATGTAGCTACAGTGTGTGAGAAGTGCTCCACTTAGAGCATCTTGCATAAAAAATGAAATGCACTGTGTCTTAAGGTGCCATGATTGTGTTTCTATTATATAAAACTTTGGTTGCAACAGTATAAATACACATCTTTATGCTGTTTCCTGTTTATTATCTAATTTAATAGCTAGTTTTAATATACTGATAAGTTTCTTTAATAATTTCACTAAATCACTCAGAAACAATTTACTTTTTTTTAACTAAACTAAATTAAGTTTAATTCATGTATAAATTAAAATTAACTTAAAAAATAAATGTCGTTTTATTTTACTTTACCAAGTCACATATTTTTAAATAAATAAACTCATTTTATTTTATGTTGAATATAAACAAGACTCAAATAAATAACACAATGTCCATCATAACATTTAAACTTCCTTACTAAATAATCAACAACTTGATTTGTTTGTCTTCAAATGAATTTAAGTGTTCTTATTTATTTGAATCTATGCAGAAGTTTTTTTCTTTGTAATTTTGATTGACCTATCTATAAGTAATTTTCTATTTAAGCCACTAATTTTTCGTTATTTTTTTTTTTCACAAAAGACACTCCCATCTTGAAAAAAAATGTTCCTTTGTGTAATTAGGGGTATAATTTTTTGTGGAAACAAGTTTTTGAAATAAAAAAAATAAAACTTTAACCTATCTATTTATTTATTTGAACCTATCTATAAGTTTTTTTCTTTGTAATTTTGATCGACCTATCTACTAGTAATTTTTCTATTTATATTTTTTTATTCACTCATGTTTTTATTTGGAAAATGAAAAATAACACCATAGAAACCAGTTTCTGTTACGTTGATTTTAATTAATGAAAGCATGTTTTTCGTGAAAAGTATTTTTAACCAAGTACAAAAAAATATTTTGTCTTTTTCACTCTGGCTAAGACTTTAAGACAAACTTGGGGTGTCAATAGCAGGGTCCAAGAGTTCATTTTCAATGGGTGTTTTGTTATTCTACCACAAAAACAAACAAAAGAAACTTAGTACCAACTTGGGAATTTTTTGTGTGTAAAAGATTCACTCTGATTTATTGTTATTTAACTCAGACTTAATATAATCACTTTATTCTAATTAAATGTACTTTTTTTTTCGCATGTGGGTAAGTAAAACAATAAAGAAAAAACTACAAATTCAGACGAGAAATACTCATACCAAATAAAGCAAACAAAAGAGATATTGGACACAAATCCAAATATTTCAAAGCTTATTCACTTGAATCACCACGCTTTACAAATCAATATATATGATTTCTTTTAGCTAACATTTGAGTCGAAATAGTCAAATTTATATGTCCATTTCTAGTTCTCATTCTTGTAACTTTCTGCACCCATAGATGATTTTTAAAAAAAATTTAACCTAAATTTTGATTGGTGAAAATTCTTGAACTTTTTTTCATTGTCACTTTCAGTCTTCTTGATCAAGTTCTGACTCAATAACATGTTAATGTTACGTTACCCTAAACCCTAAAAATCTGTTACAAATATTTTTCACAAGCTTTATTTATAACCCTCCATCTATTCTATCCATGTACACGATTAGTGTAAAATCGCTCAAAACAAATATTTTATATTTAAATTTTGTCACATTACATTAATAATCAAGTTTATTTATTTTTTTGGTCATTGATTTCAATTTAGTCCGTTGTCGTATAAAAAGACATTCATAATATTTTTCTATACTTACATCACACATTCATAATCTATGTCCCTAACAGCAAGAGAATGTCTCATTTTCCAATTACCTAGGTTTCAGTTATCGTTGTTGTTGGAACTTGAAAGACGCCACAGATTCCATGCAATCTGCACTTGGAAATTCGACATGCACTGAACTAGGTTACCCAAGTGCACAACACACGTAAGCACCAAACACAACCACTAACGGTTATTTTATACATGTACTTGCTCCTTGTACACGGTTCTTTTATCAGTACAAACACACTCTGGTTCGAAATTACGAGAATGGCCCTGACGATTTACCTTTGTTCACACTTTGCACTAAGCGATATATGCAATAAATAAATACACCAAGTGTAGAGAGAGTCACAGGCTCAGAACCAATAGACAAATATCTAATAACAACGCTTCTTCCTTTCTCTTTCTCTCTTTCTTTCTTTCTATCTATCCCTACTTCGCCTCTGTTTCATTTGGCCCCTTGTTTCTCAGAAGCCACACTCTTCGAACTTGGACCAATCCCCATTTTGCTCTATCAATCTCTTTCAATGTTTCATCATATGGGTATTGCTTATTTCTTGTTCTTATTCATCTTGTTAAGATCATTCTGCCTTTCTCTTTATGCCCTTTTGAAAATTTACGTTTTTTCAGTTTTTTCACTGTTCGAATCTACTTGCTTCCCTTAAATAACGATACTAACTCTCTGGGTGTTTCTTGTTCTAGAGTTCTTCTTCTGAGGGCTTTGGCAGATTCCATTCCTTGAGTCTCATGCTGCCTGTGCCAATCTTTTCATCCTCATTTCCGGTTAGTGTGTTTTTTGATTGTGTCTTTCTATTTTTGCTGCTGTGGCTTTTGTTTCTGATCGTTTAATTTGGACTGGGATTAGAAATGCGTTTCTTTTGCCCGCTTTTGTTCTCGGTGCTTTTCGATTTATGGGTTTCGAGAGTTTAAGGTGATGTTGTGGATTTCGATTGTTATCAGTTCTCTCTAATTACAAGCTTTCTGCTTTCGTGGTTTATTATGAGATTCTTTGGGTTTAGATTAGAAGCTTATTTTGTTCATGATTTCGCAATTGATTTACAATTTCACTGAACTGTCAATCTCTCTTAGTCTTCTTATATGCCCTAATCTATTTTTTTTTTTTTAAGTTTTGGGAAGATGCATCTCATTTACCTAGTTTTCAGCTTTTTAAAGACTGAAGTTTTTCCATAGTGCTAAAAATTGAAGTATTTAGTAATTTTGTGGCCTCACTGAAAAATCAAGCCCCTGAAGTACAATATAATGGTTTAAGCCAGGGGAATAAAACTGTGCCAAGTGCAAGCACATTTGGGCAGGAACAAGTTTTTTTCTTTATGTATAAAGTAAAATGGGGGAATATAATTCTTTTGATTTCTTCTCTTGCCCTGTCACAAATCATAGCTATGATGTTATTTCGGATCAGTTTTTCATCTTGTAGGCTCTTAAGCTTGTGTTTGTGCAACCCTTTTTAAAGGCTTTTACCTCTTTATCTCTCCCTATGAAGCCACTCCAATTTGTCCAAATTTAAGCAAATTAAGAATCCCACCATTGCATATCTATTGAACAGAGTAGTGTGTGTGGCATTCTGTGTTTTTTCTTGCAGGTATCATCCTTGTTTGCATGAGCACGTGTTTTCTGAGGATTTTAAGGCCATGGGGAGAGGTAGAGGAAAGGGTAAAAAACTAACTGTTATCAATCACGAGGATCCTGCAAGTGGGGAGGATGAAAAAGTTCCCATGCAAAAGAGAAGAGGGAGGCCACAAAAACCGCTAAAGGATGACTTTGATGAAGAAGAAGTAGAGAAAATAGAAGATGAAAGTGACATCAGTGTGAAGAATGGAATCTCTAACAAGGAGATTAAAAGTTCCACTGCAGCAGAAAATGGAAGGAAAAGGAAGAGAAGCTCACAGGTAAAAGAGAAACTAGAGTCAGTTGAGGAAGAAAATGGCATTGGCAATGGCAATGGATCAAGCACCACTGTTGAGCTGACAAAGTCCAATGGCTTTAGGCATAATGGAAGCAGGCGCAAAAGCACACCTCGTCGTGCTGCTGAAGCTGGTGTGCAATGCAAGTAACCATAATCAAAGTTGTGCAATAGCTTCCTTCCTTTTCATGTTACCAGTTACAATGATCAGATAGGAAGTGAGGCCAGTATCATTTATTTTATTTACTTGTTTTTGTTTCTTTGCTCTCATTTTTAGTTTTCTTTCTTCTGGGTGAGTCTGATTTTGAGGGTGATACCCTATCATTAATTCCTTCTTTTCTTTATTTCAATCATGAATTTGAGAGTTTACAATGCTACCTGTTGTCTTATAATGCTATAGCACTTCGATTTTAAACCTTTTCTACTTTCACTTTCAATCTGATTTTCTATGCTCCCTCTTTTCATCATCACTATAGGTCCCCAAAAATGACATGATTCCTTTGCTCCTAAAGTCTGCTCACAGTGAATGAATTGCTGAGAACTACTCAAGTCTTTACCTTATTTTCTGTATTACTCTCACATGTCTCAGAAATCGTTTTTGACTTTTGAGTAGTTATCATTTGCAGTAGTCCTTCTATTCTCTCTCAAGCTAGATTAAAGGAAAATTCAAAATGACATTCACCAGTCTAAATAAGTACATGTATCTATGCCACCTGTTTAAACTTAGAAAGCACTCTATCTGTAGTTTAAATAAGTACATGTATTTAGTATTAACAAGAAATTTGGTTCCACCATATGCTAAAACTGTTTTACTGGTGTAGTAGTTCTTTGACAATAGTTGGAGGGGAGAGATTTTTATAAAGTTGCATTGTTTAGTTCAATTTTTAGGATGCAAAAAGATAGGAACAAGTTCTTTACTCAACCATTTATTGGTCTTCTATAATGTTGAAACATTGTGGGGGAAGGGATTTAAAAGAGTTGAACATGTATATGGTTATGTTTAATTTTAATAGTTTTTGTTGTCATCTGATTAAAATTCTTTTTGGTATGACTTATGATTATTGTGAACATAAACTTACCTTTTTATGGTAGTGAATTTGTATTGGTAAATTGTATTGGTAAAGGTCATGTAGATCTCGTTGTTTTCTGATATTCAACTTAAATGTCTATAAAAAGTTCATACAAAGAAACCCTACGTTAATTATGGAAATACAAAATTCTCCTTAAAATGCTAATGAAAAATAAAAGGAGATGGGACAAAATCACAAACCTCGAGACAATAATTTTATTTTTATATAAAACTTTTGTGCTTATTATGCGAGATCATTGAAAAAAAGAGTGTAGATATATTGGATTGAACCGTGCTTCGAGAAACCATGTTCATATCTTTTATTGGTCCAATGAAAATGAATGTGCAAAAAAGCACCTTATTGTAGATGTTTTATAGGACTTATACCGCCATGTAGATTTAAGTAATTTAAGGTTTGAATAACATCAATGTCATGTTTTTAAAATAAGTCTGTAGATTTAAGTAATTTAAGGTTTAAATAACTTCAATGTCATGTTTTTAAAATAAGTTCCTTCTTTTCAAACGTTTATTTTATTTTTATTTTTTTTAGAACGCCCCTTTTCCCTTTCACTTTCTCATTCATATTTTCTAGAACATTTGAACATGCCCAATCAATGTCCATGCACCACTCATCTTTACCTCCTGATTCCATCTCTTTCTCCATTCAATTTAGCCTATTTTCAGACAAACTTTTTGGCAAGAACTTATATGAATAAGGTGAAATAATTTTTTTAAAAGCTAAAATTACTTCATATATAAACTAATTTGTATAAATTCTCTCACTGTCTCCTTTTTTTTTTCTTTTATAGAAATTCTTGTTAAGAAGTTGGTCGAAACACCTTAGATCTCAAAAAAACGAAACACACATTTTCAAATTTAACTAGGAAATTAAGTTTAGGACCAATTCTTTGACACGAAGAGAAATGTGTTCAAAAGTTGATATTTAGTATTTTGAAAATTGAAACTCAAATTACCACCATGAATTGTTTTCTGAATCTAAAAAAAAAAATTTCATATTGTTCAATATTAAAAAAATCCTTCGAAAACCAGTGTCCATTTTTTCTAAAGTAAAAAAAAGACAAACTAGTTAATATAAAAGAAAGGGGTACAGCAAGAAATTATGCAAGGCAGAAACAAAAGTCCTTCTTAGGCCCATTGAAAATGAATATCACCTTAACGATAGAGACTGAAAGTTAGCTAATAAAAGAAGTTGTTTAAATGAACTGATATAATATTTTACTTATATTTTCATAAATTAAACATATTAATTGTAAAAATTCAAGTAATATCAAAGTATATAAAGTGAAAAAAAAAACTCGTCTACATAATTAAATCTATTATTTCTACAGAATAACTAAACCTTCTTTCTAAATGAAAAAAAAAAAATGAAATTGATCCTTTAACATATGGCAGCAACATTGCTAATTTAAAATTGAATATTTATTCACTTGCAAAGATGAACAGCCCCTAAGTAAAAAAAGAAAAATTAACGAAAATTTGGATCAAGGGCTATTATTGATTGGTATGTAATTGAATTTAGATTACATTTATTTGATGCCTGAGACTGAGAGGAGGCGGCTTCTTCCTGTACCTCCATATCTTTCTTCTTGCACCTCCATCACTTTAAAAGTACAAAAATACTCTTTTAAAATTTGTATTTTAAAATTTGTATTTATATTCCAGAGGAATCCGATACAGAGGAATCTATTCCACTTTATTTTTTTGTGAACCAATGTTGAGATATGTCCAAACAAATCAGCTTCACTTATTTTAACATTCCTATTTTTACATACAAAATGTTATTATTTTAATATAATTTATATACAAAATTTTATTTTCTTTTATTTTATATACAAAATTATTTATAATTTTAATTTAATTATAAATCTGTTACAATTTTTTATTTACAAATCAATCATTTTAATCATATTAGTTTTACTTGTAATTATTATATTAATTGAATTTTTCTATTCATTTTAGACTACATCTTAAAATACTTTCAATAAAATTTAAAGTAAAACAAAAAATATTATACTATTAATTAATGTAAATTTTACAAATGTAATATAATAAAAAACTACCATTATCAACAGCTTAAAGCCTAATATAAAGATATGAAATAAAAATTATAAATCATGTAGTAGTTAAAATAAGTAGTGTTATAAATAATATAATCTTTTTTCAAACTATTTATTATCTTCATTATCCATATCCTATATAATAAAATTCTAACTTTCACTGAATGCTTGATTTAAATCTAATGTTACATTCAAACGGAATCATATATATATTTTTTTGTGTGATTCATACACTTATTTTTCAGCCAAAATCATTCCAAACTTCACTCATAGCATGCAGACCTAAATTAGAACTTTTGACATGCAGTTTGAGTATGATAGGCTGAGATTTATTCTAAATTACTTAAAAACTATTTTTAGCCCTAACTTGTAAAATAAAATTATGTTCTTCATCTCCATCAAGTGCAGTAAGCAGAATCGCAAGATTCATCACTGAACATGGCATGCAACCACTTTATTCTCCTTCTCTTCTTCTCTCTTGCACTCACATTACCATCAATTACTTTCGCTCTTCCTGCATCTGTTATCGATGTTTCTTCATTCAATCGAAGTAATTTTCCAGAAGGCTTTGTTTTTGGAACAGCATCAGCATCATACCAGGTACACACATATTCAGATTTTGTTTTTGTGTTACATTCAAAATCCATGTTCTGAAATTACTCTATGTCAGATTTTGAACTTCATCTCATGCAGGTCAATTAGCAACCAACCTGTGATGTTACATTAACCTCGGATCAAAGATCCTTTAGTATATATGCAGTGTTGTTACAGTTTATTCTAAAATATAATTATTTAATTTAGAATGAAAAAGTATATGGATATAAATGTGTTTATCAGTCTATTTATTGCACAACATTACTTTTCCCATTGCCAAAAAGCTTCTTATGACAAAGCTTTGAGATTTCAACCTAAACATGACATGATTTTGTTACATATTCATGATATGATATGTACGTATAGTACGAAGGTGCGGCAAAAGAAGGTGGAAGAGGATCAAGTATATGGGATATATACACCCACAAATATCCAGGTTTTTTTTTTCATTTTATTTCCCTCTCATAGTTGTAGATATCAAAATTCACTTGAGTAAATAAAATAAAAAAGGGGAAGAAATAAGAAAATAATAATAATAATAATAATAATAATAATAATAATAATAATAATAATAATAATAATAATAATAATAATAATAGTAAATACCATATCAATGTTCTATTTATTATGTGCTCTTACTTAATTCAGAATAAAATCTAAAATATAGTTTTGCTTCATTTCGTGTTTTACGTTTGTAACCCAATTCCAAAATGATTGAACTATAGAAGTTCTTAAAAGGAATGCTGAATTAAAAATTAAGAAAGTTTGATTTAATGAAAATAACAAGCTTATAAAAAATTCTTTAGGAGCCTATAATGGTTCTACAATTATTTTTTTAAATATCTTTTAAACACTAAATTAAAAAAGAATAAAATGATTAATGGACCCCTCCACTCTGAATGAAACCAAATAAAAGAGAGCACAGCGTAAGTGCGTGATATATGATAAATTATATAAGAAAAAAAAAAAAGAGAGGAATAATGAAAGCTATGAAGTGTTTACAGTGAAGAGGTGTTAAAAAGCACACATATGGTATCCCAAATTGGTGATTAATGTAACATAATTGTAGTATATCAGTGATTGTAAATTTTATCATCAAAATATTTTATAATGTTGAATTATGATTAAACCCACCTTTTAAGATTTTAAGATAATATTATAGTTTATTTTAATAAGGTTTATTGAATTTATATTTTTGTTTACTATCATTTATAAATATATATTAATGTTCATTAATCTTTGGTGTGTGAGAGTTGTAAAACATGATGTAAGAATTAAAAGGTTTTAAAATATTTATGCAAAATAGAAAACTAGAACATGATATTAAAATTACATGATTTTCATATATGATTCAACATATAATAAAACACTTAGAACGGTCATTTTACGACCTCTGTGCAGCGTTTTTAATTTGTTTTTGTATTTGGAAAAACCAACTCTTAATAATAGTCTAATTATAAATGTGTATTCTGCAGAAAAGATAGGGGATAGAAAAGTAATGGAGATGTGGCTGTTGACCAATATCATCGCTACAAGGTACAATCCAAATTCTTGATGATGATGAAGAAACCAATTATCTTTCTCCATCAAAACTATTAATTATACTTTTTGTTGGATGTTGTTTTTCATTTATATAACAGGAAGATATTCAGATAATGAAGAATATGAATCTGGATGCATACAGATTCTCCATCTCTTGGTCCAGAATCCTACCAAGTGAGATAAAAGTTGATGAACAATTATCGTAGTTGGATCTTTCATGTTAATGATTCCTATCTTTTTTAAAATTATGAACAGAAGGAAAGCTCAGTGGAGGTATAAACCAAGAAGGCATCGATTATTACAGCAACCTCGTCGATAATTTGCTTGCCAACGGTCAACATTTTACTCTCATGTTTTTTCTTAATGAAAGTTCACATTTCAAAATAATTTATTTAAGTGACAATAATCATGTATAAAATTTTAATGTTAGCAGGTCTAGAACCATATGTGACACTCTTTCACTGGGATCTTCCCCAAGCTTTGGAAGAAGAATACAGAGGTTTCTTAAGTCCTCTTATTATGTAAGTTTTACAAAAAAAAAAAAAAATATTTTTTATATTATTATAACTAAAAATAAGAATATAAGTATAAAATGGTAGATTTTAAACCTAATTCAATTTTATAAAATAAAATCATGTAAAATATTCAGACCCTACAATTTTATTAGAAAAGATTCTGATACTATAATAAAATTTTAAATCTGATTCAATCTTATAAAATCAACTTGTAAGAGAAAGTTTATACCTATTTATAAATTATTAAAATAATTTACTTTTAATTGATGTAAGATGTATAACAATAAATAAGATAGATAGATACTTTCTTAGTGTTAACTTGATACTAATTTATTATTAATATAAAAACCAACGATTCAATTCTATCCTGCAGTATAATATATCTACCGTTGATTTTCAGAAATGATTTTCAAGACTATGTGGAACTTTGTTTCAAAGAATTCGGAGATAGAGTGAAGTATTGGATTACTTTGAATGAGCCATTGTCATACAGTAGGGGTGGATATGCAGTTGGGAGCTATGCACCAGGTCGATGTTCTAAATGGCTAAACCTAAATTGCACTGGTGGTGATTCAGGAACAGAACCTTATTTAGCTTCACATTATCAACTACTTGCTCATGCAGCAGCTGTCCAAGTGTACAAGAAAAAGTATCAGGTTTTTAGTCTTCACAAAGCCTTATTACTATACTTCAATATTGCTACGGGGTTAAAGTATTTTTGTATAACTCTTGTACTTAACATTTGAAACACTTTACTCAGAAATCTCAAAAAGGAGTGATAGGCATAACATTAGTGTCTCATTGGTTTAAGCCATATTCAAATAACAAAGCAGATAAAGAAGCTGCTCAACGATCTATTGACTTCATGTTTGGATGGTAAGTGCTTAATTGTACATCAGAATATCATTATTCCCTGAATAAATGTAGGTTGGCTAGAGTCATTATATATATATATATATATATATATATATATATATATATATATATATATATATATATATATATATATATATTCATATTCAAGAGAACGTAATTAATATGATATGTGCAAGATAAGATGTTTGAATTTGTATTATACTATATGTTTGCATAGGCCACAAAAGTTTGAAATTTCTTTGCATAATATTATTGATCATGTTGTGGTCTTCATTTGTCTATTCGAAGTTTCTTAGATATTGTAGGTATGAAGTTATCTTTATAAAAATAATTTCTACAAATATAGTAATAAGCAGTACAAATAATTTAATTTTGGGATAGGATTTGTAATATAATTTATTATAATAAGATTGACTAAAATATTTTTATTAATTTTATTATTGGACTACTAAAAAGAGTATACAAAAGTTAGAAGAAGACAAAAAAAAAAAATCTTTTTTTTTAATTGTAAAGAATGAAATTAATTAAAGAGAACATTTTAGGAATATTTTAATCCTATTACAAAAGCATAACTGACCTTACATCTAATCATCCGTATAATATAATTGATAGAATAAACAATGACGTACTCCAAATTGGCATAATAATACACAATACAACATAGTATGCATCAACATGAAAAAATAATAACCGGGCATAACAGAGATGAAATCTGTTCATGCACTTGGTAACATATTACTTTCCTGCCTCTTATATCTCCTTCTGTGAGCAATCCTATAATTCTTGCTGGCTCCAGATTTGTCATGAGCTTCACTACATCGCACTTTTACCTTGAACTGTCAATGTCAATTATTGTTCTGCTTTTACCCTTACCTGCTAATTAAGCACAACAGAGTCCTAGTGCCATGTCAACCTCCCTCTACAGGTACTCCTCCAATTCTATTATTCGATTGCAATCATTGATGTCAACATTTACACTCCAACTATTCTACTTAATTTTTGATAGACATATTTATGGACTAATGCAGCATTCCAAAAAAGAGAAATGTACTATCTTCCTATCACTTCTAGTCCAATACCAAGCTATCTATTGTGTCATTGTAAATATTTAAACCTTATCCACTCTTCCGTTACAAAATACTACTTTGTTCTTATATTTTCGAATTTCTCTTACTATTGTCAATCACATCCTTTTCCATACTATATTTTCTTTTCTACTCTGTCAAATGACATAAAAATTTCTAAAGTGATTAATAATATTCTCATTCCTAACTGAGATTACTCCTAGCCACCTATCACACATGTCCCAAACACTTTGTGATACCTCACAACTAATGAACAACTGTTGTATTGTTTCCTCCTCCTTCGCACACAGTGGACATAGATTGCTCTCAATGTTAAGCCCCCTACTCTCGAGATTCACCCTAGACAACAATCTATCTAAGAACGTCCTCCATCCAAATAACTTTGTTGAGCCCGACACTCTAATGTCCCAAACATCCAGACACCCTTCGCAAAGGTGATATAATTCTTTATCTAGCATGACCTTATAACCAGATTGGTCTGTGTAAGAATCTAGTTCCTCCCCAGTCCAACACCAAGCATCTAACGAACTTTTGTGCCATTGTACTGCGAATACCAAACTCAACATTTGTCCTTTTAGACCTAGCTCCCACACAAACATTTCTCTCCTCCAAGATAACGTCCATATGAACTCTTCCATGTTCCTATTACACTCTCACTTTCTCAACTCACTAACTATCCTTTCCTTACTATCCGAGATAGAGTACAATCTAGGAAACGTGTCTTTTAGTGGTCTATCACCCACCCAACCGTCCTCCCAAAATTTAATTTTACCTCCATTCTCATGTTTCCATTTAATCCTCTTATTAACCCAATTAGACTCTTTGTCTACTTCACAGATTAAACACAGATCTTTCCACCAGTGCTAGCTCTTTCTATCTATCATAGACTTTCTCATTTTCCTCCAATTCCCATATTTGGACTCTATTATATTTCTCCGTACACTTTTTTTCCCATCTCCAATCTTTATTTCCATTTTACCATTAATGAAGTTTGATATTTTGATTTGTAACAATGATTATAGGTACATGGAATCATTGACAAAAGGAAAGTATCCAGAAAGCATGCGCTCCTTAGTTGGTAAACGATTGCCAAAGTTCACAAAACAAGAAGCAAAACTTCTTACTGGTTCATTTGATTTTCTTGGATTAAACTATTACACCACGTACTATGCTGCCAATGTACCCAAAACCAAACCTAATTATGTGACAGATTCCAATGCTAATCTTTCATGTAAGGATAATTTTATCTATCACTTATTTAAATAATATATCTTACAATTTCATAATGTCACATTTTGTTTTTTGTTTTGTGGACTAGCTGATCGCAATGGCATTCCAATAGGTCCATCGGTATGTATACAATCATGTCAAATTTTATGTTCATATTATTATTAGTTCATCTGGTTTTATATAACTTTATATTTACATATGCAGACCGGTTCTGAGTGGTTATACGTATATCCTAAAGGAATTAGAGAATTGTTGCTCTATATCAAAGCAAAGTACAACAATCCTTTGATTTACATAACTGAGAATGGTAATTAAACCAAACATCATTTTAATATCTTTGAAGTATGCCATAAAGTAAGTTTTTATATTAGACAAAATTATTTTGAAATATATAACTATAATATAATTTTTGCATATTTATGTGTAATCTTTATTTAAAATTTTTGTAATGTATATTTCTTTTAATTTGTAGGTGTAAGTGAATTGAACAATCCAAAACTATCATTACTGGAAGCTCTCCGAGATACATATAGAATTGATTATTATTATCGTCATCTCTATTATATAAATTTAACAATTAGGTAATGAATGAGATTTTTTTTATTGTTACTAGTTATTTTACTTGTAAATTTAATTTACTTATTTTGTTGACTTTATTAGGAATGGCTTAAACATAAAAGGATATTTTGCATGGTCATTTCTGGACAACTTTGAATGGAATAGTGGTTATGCAATATGCTTTGGAATACATTTTGTGGATTATAAGAACGATTTGAAGCGACATGAGAAGCTTTCTATAAAATGGTTTAAGAACTTCCTTCAAAAGTAATAGATTATATAAATACTAATCTCTTAGTCTATGTCATAGTATTTTAGAAAGATTGACTTCAAAAGTAATAGATTAGATAAATAGTAGCCTCTTAGTCTATGTCACACTATTTTAGAAAGATTGACGCAAAATGTATATAATAATTTTAGCTATGAATATTCAATTTTTTTTAAAAAGAAAAATATACCTTCTAATTATTCTTTTTTTTATCATACTTGTCTCTTTTAAGATGATTTGTGTGAGTTTACATTTTATAATTACTATTTTTTAAGAAAAAAAATAGCCTTTAATTACACACTACTGAAAAAACAACATATCATGTTATTTTTATTACATTATAATGAATAATAGATGTAATAAAAGATGGTAAGAGAATATACGGCTAAGAAAATCCATAGAGAAAATATGGGAGAAATCTCATGAGACGAGAGCCAAACTGATACAAGAAAATGATATTACCTTTAATCTAAAATCTTAAGATATTAAATTTGTGATTTTTTTATATATTGTTCAATTTTATCATTTTTACTCAATATCACACTTTATGTCGATAAAAAAAGAGATAACAAGAATTTAATACAAGTATTCACATAACCAACAAAGGAAGACGATTAAGAATTCCTGCCTCAAATGAGATGGAACATATTGCGGCTAGTTATTAAAATAACTTGTATAATATCACATCTTATTAGAGAAATTATAAATGTAGAAGTAATGTTTATATTGACTATATTTTTATTTTATAATACGTTTAATTTTGTATTATATTTTTTTTATTTGTTTAAATAGTTCCGACTTTGTTTAATATTCTTTACATTTGTAAAACATATAATTTAACATCTCAAAATGTTTGGAATTCTTTTTTGTGACTTCTAATTTTGTAGCGAATTTTAATTTATTATTACAAGATAATAATTTTAACAACAATAAAACAATTTCAAACGGTAAAAGTTTTATATATA
>Ga0209700_106674_pt1:2500-17503 | contig 17503 bp, 1 predicted proteins | sample SiratroredBW_FD_187528 | JGI IMG/M metagenome (GOLD analysis project Ga0209700, IMG submission 187528) | Root nodule microbial communities of legume samples collected from California, USA - Siratro red BW (SPAdes) (version 2) | ecosystem: Host-associated > Plants > Roots > Nodule...
TGGTTTGATTAACCCAATTCAGTCATATTTAACTTAATCTCTTGCTGTGTAATGACGAAATACGTATGTTAATTTTAAAGTTTAATTTAACTTATCAAATTATTTAATAGTGTTAAAAATAACAATAATAATAATAATACAACTATTATTCATTTTACTTCATTATTCATTAACTAAATGTGCCTTTTTTAAAAATATTGACTAAAAATGTTAAATAATAATAATAAATGACGAAATATTATTCATTTTATTATATTATTTAATTAATTAAATGTATATTCTTGAAATATTAAATTTACTTTATTCATATATAATGATATAGTATTTTTTTAAACGAAAATTTTTCAGAAACATAATAAGTTTTTTAAAAAAATTATAAATTCTAGTAAAAAACTTTAAAACTCAAGTCAATCTAACTCCAACAAGATCAAGATGAATTATATTTGATGCTTTTTTTTTTTTTTTTTTTTTTTGAAAAAATCCCTAAAATCCGTGGGTTGGGTGCTTTTGAGGTTGTGTGAAATGAGTATGCATGGATTAGATGGAGAGATGTAATGACCCTCGAACTGTTTTAGAATTTTATACATGTAATAATGAGAATTAAATTAAGAAGATTTTTAATTTATTTTTTAACACATGACATTTAAGTTTAACAAATATTAAAATATAAATTAAATATGAAAAATAGATTAATAAAATGTATACAGAAAAAAAAATAGATATTTTGTGTATTTCCCATCACACGTTCAGATTATTGTCTTTCAGTAAAACACGACTTCGTTTCCTTGTATTTATCATTAATACGTTTTGTTCCTAAAGAAAAAGAAAAGGAAATAAAACACAAAATTATTGTTTCTATTTAATTCTCACTTATTTTCTTTCATTTCTGATAAAAAAAAGTAACTTTTTTTTAATTACTTGAGAGTGAAATGTTATAGTATAAATTTTTGATAGACGAACTTTCAGTATTTTTAGGGAAAATTAATTATTTATTTTAATATTTGATGATTGTTTGGAATATGAGAATTTAAATAGTTATATCTTATTTTTTTGTTTTTAAAATTTAAAAAGTTTAAGTGTTCTTATTTTTTTAAAAATTATTTTTGTACGTAAATTTCTCTTAAAAACATAAAATGAAATGTTAACTGATATATGCTTTTTTATAATTATTTTTTTATTGTGACTTATTTGTCCAAGGTTTTTTTTTTAATAGTTACGTATTTCAAAAATTCTTATTCATTGACGAATTCAAAAATTTGAAAATTTTGAAGAAACGAAAGATAATTATGTCTAATTGTTTTTATAATTATAGTTATATTAATTTATATACTCATTTTTATTATATAATATATATATATATATATATATATATATATTTAAATATATTAATTTGACTCTTTAAGATTATTGGTCAAAAATTTGTTAATGAAGACGATGATAAGTGAAGATAGAAATTTTGAGTTATTAGTACGGTTTCTAAAATTGCCAGGCGAATGGGGCCATTTCTTCATGCACCCCCATCATTTCAACTTAGACCCCATGGGATGACGAAATGACCATTTTTTTCCTTATTGAAAATACATTTTAAAATTTGCACTTCAAATATATTTTTAAATCTGGAATTTCACTTTTAACTATACAATAATGTATTTTCAATCCAAAAATACATTATGGGATGTACTTTTAGATCCGGAATGTAATTTTGGATATGAAATATATTTTTTGCATCTAAAAATTGATATTAGTAGTTAAAGTCTTTATTGCTGTATTAAATAGTGAGACTACATGTTGTTTGTAAAGATATTAGTGGAGATTGCGAAGGATTGAGATTGCGAAGGATTGAGAATCGACACGCTCGCACTGTTTGAGTAATAATTGAATTGAGAAATCGTGGTTGAGTTGCTAAGCAATTTTGAAGAATTTGACTATATGTTCTTTGTTTTCCAATGTCATTGTTTTTTTAGCACTTTGTATTTGTCACTTTTCATGACGAAATCTACTACTTTCTAGACTAACTCAAAATTTGAGTGGATTTAATGGTGAATGAAATTAGTTGAGCAAAACTAAATTGTAATAAATCAAGGAATATAGGAATTAAATATCATGGTAATGTGTGATTTTTTTAAAATTGAAAGGAAATAAGGAAAGTGTGTTGTGTAATGAACAATAATAAGCACAAATAGAAATTGAAGCAAGTATATATGTTTATATCTAAAATCTTTTATGAAAAACTCAACGAAAATAGGTTTATATATTAAACTTTTAATATAAAAAATTGCACAATTCAAAATATAAATTTATATTCTGTAATATATATATACAGTAAAATACAAATTTATATTATGAAATATGAAATTCAAAATACAAATTTATAATTCAGAACGAACCATCCAGAACTTAAAGAAATGAATAATCCAGAACTCAAAGTTCAAAATATGAAAACAAAAGAATAAATTTAAAATATTCAAACTTATGGGGGTACACGTTGAAATCATAGAAGTGCAGAAAGAAATAACAAGGAATGGGCGTGGATGGATACCCACTCTGTGATTGGGTTCTAAAGAGAGGGAGAGAAGAGGCCATTAAACATTAATAATAAAATGTGGTTGGATCTTATTATCATAATGATGATGAGTTTATTATTGAAAATTAATATTTTATTACATTAAATGTGGGTCTAACTCTACATCCGAACATATTCTAAGAACTCTACTATTAGGTATTAAATTAACAAGTAAAACAAATAAAAAATGATTAGATTTTGGAATCATAGCACATGATACAGTAGAAGTGAGGGATATTATTATGGCACAAATGGACTTATCCAAACGCAAATGTAGGCCAGAGACACAAACTACGATGAAACCGATAAGATATTTCCACCACGGATTACACAATTATTCAGTTACACAGTAAATGGATACGGTTCCATTAAAGAAGACGACTGAGTTGGATTTTGTCCTCGGCTCAAATGAATTAAATAAAAGAATAATTCCCCCAAGAATATGCATTGGAATGCTGTGAATAAAAGTAAAATTTATTTGTCTTCATATATGTATTTTCAGATTGTTATATCGTGTTAATTACTTTTCTAACAATGATATGGATATGCATGTATTGATTTAGAGCTTAGGCTAACAAGACAAGAATGCTGGTCACCTTTTCCAGTAGGATAATACGTTTCTGTATTTGAAATGTATTTGCAGAAATCCGCGACCATGTTGCTTTCTTCTTTTTACCTTTGAAGGATACATTTTATCACATACTACTTACTAGCTAATTAACTTTATTTCATTATTTTGATTTCAATTACTAAGTAAGAAGAATCTTGAATATCTTTTCTAGAAGTGGAGGAAAGCCAAACTTTCATACCAACCATCATGTTTTGCTGAAAAGTGTTGTGCACAAACTGGTTTTTCCCAATACGTGTGACAGGCACATCCAAAGCTTCAATCATCATGCTAAATATGAATTAATTCCAGCCACAAAAAATTATAACCGTGGAAAGTGAATTAAGGTTCTAAATTGCAGATGCCGTGAAAAATTGGTATGAATGCGGTTGACATGGTGAGGATTCACTTGCTTAAGAATTCAAAGTCATCATAACTGTTGGGAAATGAAGAGCTCATTGAGTTTTATTATACCATATCAGACATGACATTTTACAATTAACAAACATTTCCTCTCACATATATAACCTAAAAACAGACACTATAAAAACCTTAAAACCAAATTTAGGTTTAAAATTTTGATCCTACTTCAAGTAATCAAGTTATTAGTGTAACTATTGACACGTACGTCAATGATTAATTGCCAGAAAAAACCAACCATTCATGAGATTTAAATCTAAAATCTACCATAAAACAATGGAGTTGAAGTAATGGGACTCACAAGATTTGGAATGCGACTGTGATTTATAAACTCTGAATAGCCAATCGTCCACTTTCCTCCTACCCCACGGAACTAAACTTCTACAACTACTCTATCAATGGAATTTAGTTTCGTAATCGTTCCAAATCCGCCATCCATTTTATCAACATGTTAGGAATAATTTATACGGTTAGTTGGTTATGGATTTGACGGTTTTTATATACGCGTTAGACGTTCGTACTGTTCATAATTATCAATGATACAACGTAAGTAATTGACTGAACAATATAGTATTTAAAGTGTACAAAGTTTAGGAACAAGTTAATTAATATTTTTAACAACGCACTATAATCTTCAAACAGAAACTTATTTCTTTTGATTAAATTGTCCAAATTTATCGTGTTTATGCCGATCAATTATTTTGATATGGAATTAAGGTTGATAAGATTGGATGGACAGATCGAAGAGGACAAGAGGCCTAGGAGTAATAATTGGACTTACTTTAGATTTTAAAGATCAAAATTCAATAAAAAGCTTATTATAAATGTGTATAATGGGTTATTATTGCTTTGAGTAGGTAAGGAGGGCACCAAGGGTGAAAACTAGGAGGCAGAGTAGGTGAGGTCTGAACTGATGGAGCATTATAAATTGATTACTGAGTATCACCTTTTCCAACTTTATAATTTAGTTTTAACCAGCCATGATTGAAAGTTATTACACTGATTGTAATTAATTTCTGTGCTATTTTGTAATTATAGAAAATAAAATAACTCCTTAACTAACTATTATAGTATTATAATGTGGTAACATATAGTTTAAAATTCGAATAATACTTCGCTAGTGAGTACTACGAAGGAAAAACCTACTAAAAGTAAGGAAAATTGAGTTATCATACTTAGTAGGGTCCAAGTACAAGATTTATCCAATCAAATATACCGCACAACTTAGTTATAAAGATGATAAAATGATTTCATTCGATTCATTTAAGTCTTTTTACTTATGAAATGCTAGAAATAGTCAGGGGTATTTGTAATACTTAAATAGTGTTTTCCTGTTTTAATAAAATATATATACATATTAGTATCTCATTTACACCTTTTTAGGTTAGGTATTCATCATTATAAAACCATAAATGGAGAGCATATATCATCCAAATATTTTATGTATGATAACATGCATCTATTCCTATAAAATTGTTTGTTCATTGTAATTAAGATCACAAAAATATAAATATATAATAAGTGAATTAATTAATTAATTGAGTATATAATAGACAACCTATAATGATTTCAAGTTAAGTCTATCAAAATAGAAAAATCAATAATATATGTGTTAAAAAAAATTAAGAAAAAAAATATCAAAAAAATCTTATAATAATGAGATATCAGTTATCTTTATAGATATTGAATTTATAGGACTTATTTCTTATATCTTATTTAACTTTTTTATTTTATTATTTATTATAAAACTAAATTTACACTTGAATTCTTAAAATTCTCTCCCTTAAATGAGAGTTCTTTTAAACATTAAAATAAAATTACTTTCATTAAAACTTGTATCTTTATAAAATTAAACAAATTATATCCAATACTCAAAACACAGGTGAATACAAAACTAAAGTGATTTAACTCAATTCACTTATGAAATCGATAGTCCTAGTCCTAAATTGTTAAATTGAATTTTATATATTCTACCAATTTTCAAATTCATTTTTATACTATTTTGTTTACATCACCCCCTTTTAATATAATAATCATTCAAAGTGAATTTGATTAATAAAAAAGTTATACTCAAGCATACACTTCTCAATTATACAAGTAATTCCATGAAAATTAGATTATTAATTATCTATAATCCTCAATACCATCAAAACAAATAATCCTAATATTTTTTTGTTCACTCAATAAAATCAATCCTAGGATAGAAAGTTGAAAGTGCATTAAATTTTAAGAAGTTTATATAAACTTGTGAAATCTTAAAAAATCACAAAAAGAGTAAAAAGAAAACAAGACAAAAATTTTCGAATAAAATAACACATACTATCTAAGCAAAGATTGACAAATAGATTTTAGAGGAGAAAATATAAGGAGAATGAGACTTAGATGACTAACTCACCACATTAATATTGTGGTAGTCCATTGAATTACTAGTTTTTAAATATATATATATTTATTTATTTATTTAAATGATTATTTAATATTTTTATTCAGATAAATTAAAAAATAACTACTTTTTAAAGTTATTTTACTCACTTATATTTATATTTAGTAATTGAAAATTTTAAAAATTTAATTTGTAGGTATTCATGTTTAAATTACAATATTATTGTTTTTTAAATAATGTAGTACAAAAATTATAATCTTTTAAATTGAATTTATTTTAATTTTAATAATCAATATATTTTATATATATAATAAAAAATTCAAAAAAACCGGTCAACGGGCTAGGTGAAGCAGGTCAACATGGTTTGAAGATAATGTATTACCAGGCCTCGTGGATGACGTTTAAGGGGACCCACCCGTTTATTGTAGTCAAAATACTCTTATTTAATATATAAAAGTCAGTGTTTATTAAAATGCTTTTTTAAGTGTAATATTTATTCTAAAAATCAAATCTAATTATTTCAAACAAGAGCACATATAAAAATGAATAAAATTTGGAAAAAAATGAATAAAATTAAAAAATTGCAGTATAAATAATTTTAAGACAGAAAAAGTATTCAAGTAGTGGCCTTCGATTTCTACCCAGGATATATATAGCATTTAAGATTCCTTTCTCTTTTGTGCTCACTTTTTCTCTTTTTGAAATATAAAAGATAGGTAAAGCTTCTCAATAACTCCTGATGCAGAAAACAAACTCTTTTTTTTTTTATATAGAAATATTATGATACTGTAACATTTAAGGGCCACTTTGTTTTATATCAAAACTTAATTTTGTATATTATGTACATGTGTTTAATTTAAAACCTGTGGTGGAATTAATTCGGGTACAATTTTTCAATTATATTCCAAAAGAGTATGAAAATAATTTTAACAGGCAGAATTTTTTCTTAGAGAAAAGTGTAATTTATATTAGTATTGTTTAAAATAGAGAAAAAAATTATTATTGAAATGTTAGCCTCGTACCTGGACACTATGAAAATGATATCTAGTTTGCACGATTTCTTCTTCAATGTTGAAATCAAATTAATGTTGATATTCTATGTACGTATCTGGTATAATCTCTTTGTATTTGTATTGTTTTAGAAAAAAAATAAAATAATTAATTAAAAAATAAAAAATTTAGTTATAAATAATTATTTCCAGTTATTTACAATTAATTATTTCAATTTTTTTTAGGAATGAAAAATACAACAAAGAAAGTGGTACATCCAATTTCAATAAAGATAATTGAAAATCATGCATTACCATGTTAACACAAAAATAAATATTATCTTTGTTGTCTTCATAATGAAAACGTTTGCGGCTGATACAATTTACCTATTTCGATAATAATTTTTTTTTTCATTTTAGATATCACTAATACAAATTACACCGTTATAAAAAAAATCAAAAAACACACTTGTTTTAATGAATATGAAACATTGGAAAATGTTGATGAGTTACTAATAATGCAAACATCCAAAAGCCTAAACCTAGCAAACAGAAAAAAAAAAAAAAAAAAAAAAAAAAAAAAAAAAAAAAAAAAAAAAAAAAAAAAAAAAAAAGTGCTTTTGAAGAGGCAAATGTATGAATAGGAGGCATAAATAAAATAAAAATAAAAAGTGCATGATGTAACGATGGTGAGAGCAGCACATAGATAGTGTGGTTGACCAAGGAAAATGCCATCCGCATGGGACGGGGCCAGAGACAAAAGAAGAAGAGCACTCACCACACCCACCACCCGTATTTCTAGCATTTCTACAACAATGTCATCAAGTTTAGACCACCAAAAAATAAAGACACATAAGGCATTTTACCAAACTGAAGAAATTAACCTCTAGATTATGAGAGAAATATTATTATGTTATAAGCTCCCTTAATCTGGTTGAAGGCATTTTACCAAACCGAAGAAATTAGTGTTAGCTATGTTCAGAGAAGTGGTTCAGAGAAGTGGTTGAATGAAGTAAAACCAAGATTATTTTCCTTATTACAATCATTGAGGTTTGTGAGGGAGTTATGTCACGACACCTACACATGGAATCGTACTCCTTCGAAGTTCTACTGTCTAATGCTAGCCAGGTCCTGTTGTGGATATATCGTTACTCGTCACGGTGGAGCTACGAATTTTGTGTCCAGTGGGCCCTCGTCTTTTTGGCCAGTATCCCTGGTCGTTATCATCGGGATGTGAAGCGCCACGTGAAATTCAATTTTATTACAACTTTTACACTGTACCCAATTATTTTTATTCATCCCATTTTATCCAACTGTAGTAAACAAATTGTTGAAAAAATACAGACATATTTATAATTAATTAAAAAGAAAAATAAGTTTAGTGGGTATATTACAGGATTTAATTTAATTGACGAGGCGTTACGGCAGTTTTGTTGGCCCAGAGGAGGGCCAAACGGGAGATATTGTTGGTGGAGGAACCGTTTTCAGCGAGAGCCATGGCGGCAGCATCCTTGAGATCCTTCATTCGGTGACGCAGCTTCTTGCCCTCTTCACCTTCCATAAGGGACTTCACAACGCTACTTATTTCCTGTCTCTCCACTAAGCCATTATCGGAAACTTTGGGCCTGAGCGCCACTTTGATGTCGCGGGTGAGCATAAAGGCGTTCATCTTCTGCTCTGCGAAGAGGGGCCATGCGATGAAGGGCACCCCGTTCACCACGCTCTCCAGAATAGAGTTCCAGCCGCAATGGGAGAGGAAGCCAGCGGTGGATTGATGGGCCAGAACCTGAGGTTGAGGAGCCCAAGAGGGAACCAAAAAGCCCCTACCTTTCGTTCTCTCCACAAACCCTTCGGGTAAAAAGTAAAACGGATCCGCCGCACTCTCCGCGTTGAAATAAGAAGCGTTGGCAACGTCGTCGTTTGGGCTCTTCAACACCCACAAAAACCGTTGCTCGCTCGCTTCCAGCCCGTGAGCGAGCTCGTTGATCTGAGCACTGGTGAGGGTCCCACCGCTTCCGAACGACACAAATAACACGCTCCCAGGAGGCTGCTCGTCTAACCACCTTAAACACTCCGACTCCACGGGACCCGGTTCCATTCTGACTAACGGCCCCACCGCGTAAACCGGAGGCCGTCCCGGTTGTTCCTTCTGGAGCTCGCTCCAGGCGCCCGGTTCGAGCTCTGCGAAGCTGTTCTCGATTATTCCTTCGGCTTCTCTGTACCTCTTCGCGTGGTGTAGGACCCACTTGTAGGCCTCGTTCTTGCGGTCCTGAACCGGGTCGAGCAAATCCCTGCCGTGAACCGGAATGCAACCGGGGATGTTCACCGGTTCGGGGAGGTCCCGATACTCGCAGTGGACCTCCTTGTCTAGGGTTGGGAGGTAGAAGAATAGGGAGAGGACAGTGGCGGTGGATGGGTAGAAGACGTAAGGGGAGGCGTTGAATTCGGCGGCGACGTCGAAGGCGTCGGTGGAGAAGAGGTCGACGACGAGAGCTGCGAGTGTGTGGGTGGCGGAGAGAGAATGGAAGGCTTGGCGGAGGGAAGGGAGGGAGCGGAGGACGATGTAGGACATGATGGTTTCGATCTTGGCTTCAGGCGGGAGGTCGGAGAGATTGACCGGAGGGAGGAAGGTGTGGGAGATGGAGGCGGGGAGGGCCTGGAGGACGGCGGTTTGGGCCTTGGAAGGTGGGCCGTCGGTGGGGATGACGAAGGTGACGGAGAGGTTATGGTAGCGGACGACTCGCTTGGCGAACTCGATCATTGGGATTAGATGGCCCATGCCAGGGGATGGCAGCATGGCCACCATGGGAGGTGCTGGTGCCACTCGAGCTTCTTGTTTTGGAACTTCCATGGCAGCAAACTCTGAAATTTTGATTTTGTTTTCTCTGTTTTGTGTTTGTTGTGAAGATGAAGGAAGAAAAGAGAGGGAGTGTTTATATATAGTGAGGGTGTGTTGAGGGGTGGGGGTTTTTAATTGGTGGTGAGTGCCTGCGCTTGAATTTCAGTGAACATTCTGATATTTTTAATTTGTGATGGCTATAATGGAGAGTGTTTGTTAGTAATTTTTATGTTTAATAAAATATTATTATTATGTGATTGTTTTATGATTGGGGCAGTAGGTTTATATTTGATTTAATTGAATGGTATTTAAGGAGGAGGCAATGGTACGTGGAGTTAAATGTATCTAGAAGGAAAGGGATGAGTGGGGGAATTTGTGAATTTATGTAATGGGCGGGGATGGATGATGGATGATGTCAATTCAAACGTAAGGCTTATGTGATCAAAGTACTTTGCATTTGGTGTTGGAAGGTGCTCTTCACGTGCCCTTCTTCATCTCCCTTTCATCTCCCTCAACATAACCGCCGTCCATTCAATTATTTCTTCCGGTCAAGCCACTCGCCCTAGCCGTCCATTCAATTATTGCTTCCAGTCAAGTCACTCGCCCTAACCTCCAACTTATAATACATTCAACTTCCAACTCTTTCTTTGCAACACACCCAATAAAATGAGATGTAACACCACTACATTGTGCTCGTTTAATCTAATCTAAAATTATTAATTTAAAGATATGGAATATTATCTTTTTATTAAATAGTTCCATTTTTATGTATTTACTAGAGAAGTCCTATTCTTAGAATATACCTTGTCTCCATTTAAGAGGAGTTAATGCTGCATCTATTCATTATGTTTGCATTAAATTAAATTAAATTAGTAATAATATGAGTTTTATGTGCTTTTCAAAATACGAGTGTATGAGTGTGGACATCACTTTGGAATCTATGTTGAGTGGAAATTGTAAAATTAAAATGAAGTTTGAAAATAACTTTAATTTTTGTTGTGACTTTATAACGAGTGTTATAATATATATATATAATTTTATGGTTTTAGATATGTATTAAAGAAGTAAATTTTATCAAAGTAGTTAGCATGAATGTTCAAATAAAATAACATATCACTTATCACTTAAATTATGTCTTTATGTTTGAATAAGAATGTGATCGAAACATATATCTCATTTATATAGCACTCAAATATTAAAAAGTTATGTTGTGATTCTAGTATTTTTAGAACTTGTTGGATCATGCCAACATATATCATTACTTAAGCGACAATGTAATTATTCAAATACAGGATTCAAATACAGGATGCATGCTTAATGTTTTTGAAACTTGTAGAGTCATACAAATAAGTTTCTTTGATACGATGCTAGAGTAATAAAATGAGACCGTGGTTGTTTAGGTAACAATTGAATGTTTGAGTGAAAAAGTAAGAAGAAAGCCTTTTTATTAAGAAAACAAATTGTTTAGGTGACAATTGAATGTTTGAATGAAAAAGTAATGTAACTTGGAGATTCATTGGAAAACAAAATCACAATGGTGTACAAGAGATACATAAGATATATAATATACGGTATTAAATATTAAGAGATCAAGGGTATGAAATTAATAGTATATTTCTGATGCATTAAATATAAGTCTATGGTAGAATATATTTTATATAAATATTTCGAAATATATTAAATATGTTTAGGGTTTAGATAAAATTTATAATTCATATAATCTTAGATAGAAATCATTCATATTTAAGTTTTTTTTTTCTTTCTTTAAAAGTGGAAATATATATATATATATATATATATATATATATATATATATATATAAAATTTATATATAGTTATTAATATAACCTTGTATACTTGATATGAGAGAGAAACTAATGCTTTGTTTGTTTTAGATAAGAAAAAAAATGAGTTGTTTTTTTGTTTGTTTTGGGTGATGTATGCTAATTTTCAGGCATGAAAATAAATAAGAGAAAAGAAAATGGTTCATCCAAGAAAAAAGTCATAAAAAATATTAAAATATAAATAAATATATGTATGATCGATTATAGGTGATGAATAATGAATTATGTATACTTTTTTTATGCATAATTAATTATCCACCATATACAATTGACTATACATGTATTTTTTATGCTAATCAATTATAAAATATTTATAATTATAAATATGTAAGAATATATTATAATGTGTGTACCTCAAATGTGGAGTGTGATACATCATTACAAAAAATGAGGCATTATTCTCAATTTCTCTTGTTTTGTTTTTTTTATGGGTTTCACTTAGATTACAATAACATAAATATAATTAATTATATAATATAATATAATAATAATTAATCATAATTATTATTATAATAATAATAATAATAAAATAATAATAATATTATTAAAAATAATAAATTAATTATTTTATTTTAGAATAATTAATAATCTTATAATTCTATCAACTAAAAATAACAAATAAAAACATTTCAAATTAAAATATTTTTAACTCTAAATTCAAATATTTTAACTTTACAATTTCATTGATAAAAAATTAATCAATTACATTCAACAGATTGATCATATTATAAATTAAATTTAACTCAAAAAATAATTATGTAATTTTATATTTTCATAATTTTCTTAAAACAAACAATTTCATATCCATTCTCAATTATTTTTTAATTATAAAAATAAATTTGTAATTTTATAATTTCAATCATATTTACGAGTCACTCACATTTTTTTTAAATCTGATTATTTTTTCTTTAATCTAAACAATCAAATTTTTAATATATTTTTATTTTAAATTAATCCAAATCTATTTCTCAATCCAAACAGTCCAAACAAAACTTAAGTATTAAATAATATTAAATATGGTAAAAGATGTATGAAGTTACCTAAAACTATACAGATTTTTTTTCTATTTGTGATGAACACTTTGCATTTTTTGCGAAGTTAGAAATATATAGACATTTATTTGAAGTATTGAAACTGTCATTAGAAAATGATCTGAATTAATATTATAGTTAAATGTTTATTTGATGTAATTTGTTAGAGAAATTATTGTTAATTATAAGATATTTTTAATCTAATTACTTTTCATCTCACACAACCATAAAACCACCACTCTAAAAAAAAGGTAAAAGTCAACAGTTTTGTGCAAAATAAGTAGGACAAAATATTCATACATGGAAAAACAACAAATGACTCTGTTTTCCATTTTCAAAAGCCTTAATTAGATAGTAACATCCACCACTTTGTTTTTCGTTTTCAAAAGCCTTAATTAGACAGTAACATCCACCTTACATTGTCCAAAGCCTGAATCACATTAGGAACTTCAATGTACTGACACCTAAAAGATATCTATCAAAAACAGTAAAAGGGAAAGGGAGTTATCAAAGGAACAGGGGAGAGGAAAACAGAGGTTTTAAAAACATAATAGATTTCTCTTATCTGAAAAGAAAAACAAAAGTTAAATTATCCATCACTCTAATTGTACAATATATCTAGTTTTAAAAGCTTATGAGCTGTGTGATTAAGTCGACTGTAATAATTAAATATAATTAATTCAAAATAAATAGAAGGTGAGAATAACATTTTCTTCTACTGTTAAATGAAATAAATGTTTGTATAACAAACCCTAACTATAAAAATATTTAAATTTAAAAATATAAGAGTTAGAGTTCAATATATTTAAATTAAAAAAATATATTTAATTTTAAGAATTGAAAAAAAAAATAGAATATAAGAATAACGTTCTTTCCCATCTTTATACTTGTTATGAACACTAAAATATATTCAATTTATTGAAAAAACGTTTTGTTATACTAAAATGAAGTAACCATGAGTTTAAACTATACTAACTGCTAAAGATAATTAATCTTTTACATTCACTATTAGCATAAGTATAATCCATTTGAATTAAATTATATTTTATTTTAAATTTGTAACCTAACCTAACTGTCACTCTAGTCAACATTATTTAAGTAATTGTCAACATAGTATGTAATAAATATCATAATTAATAATTTTTTTAAGAATATTATAATTAATATACGAATAAATATAATAAATATATTTTAGTAATAGATATTGTGTTAGAAAATGAGGGTCTGTAGTAGTCATCTACGATCATTCCACCTCGTAAAGTAAAACTATAAAGTCCTTTGGATAGATTAATGTAGTTAAAAGATATATTACTTAATTAAAATTAATTAATATTCAAAATAAATCTCAAATCCAATTAAAAATTAAAAGCTTTTTTACTTTTTGATTGGATTAAATAAAATACAATTTTATTAAATTAAGACACTTTTAATTATATATTTTATTTCTTTTATTTTTTTAAATATTTCATAAATACTTTTTTATCATTTTTTATTTCTTTTACTAACAACAAATATGTTATATATATATATATATATATATATATATATATATATATATATATATATATATATATTTAAAAAAAAAGTAAAACTTGTAATTCTATGATTTACGAATTTTTATCTCTTTAGGATCCTACATGTGATTTCAATTTTAATTACATCAAACTTTTATAAATAGTATAATATTTTTATATATAATGCTAATTGCATTTATTATTTTCTTCTCTCTTACTTGGGTATGATGATATTTTCATAATGTTTTTTCAGACACATCTTCTTATTATTAAAAAAAAGTTACAGCTAAAACAAATACCATGAAAGTCTAGGTAAGCTTGAAAAAAAAAATATAACTTATGGAACCATTTAAGTTATTCGGCAAAATTTTTTAAATTCCTGAAATGGTACATTTTTTATTTATTTCCGGATATGGATAAATCGTGTATAGGAGATATCATATTATTGTAAATGAATCGTGATTCTATTCCTACGATTTAATATAAGATTAAATAAAATCCTAAAAAGAGGACACGATCTTAATTTACTAGATAAAATTGTGCATCTAATATTTCAATTAATAAATTAATTAATATAGTGATAATACTGTACGATTTTAATAAGGTTAATATTTTCCACCCATTCCTCTTCTCTATTTTTAGTTGGCACGATGTGATGTATTACTAATGTGCAATAAAAATAAATGCACAGTTACAAAAGTGGTTTTAATTATTGATAAAAATAATTGAAATTAAATTGAAACAAATGTGAAGTTAATTTGAAATTAAACAATAATATGGTTGAGGAGATTATTGTTTAAATTAAAATAAAAA
>Ga0209700_106676_pt1 | contig 17500 bp, 9 predicted proteins | sample SiratroredBW_FD_187528 | JGI IMG/M metagenome (GOLD analysis project Ga0209700, IMG submission 187528) | Root nodule microbial communities of legume samples collected from California, USA - Siratro red BW (SPAdes) (version 2) | ecosystem: Host-associated > Plants > Roots > Nodule | place: USA...
TTTTTATATATATATATATATATATATATATATATATATATATATTAGTTTAGGGTTTAGTGATGGACATCAAACAATTTTTTTGTATTCGAGTTTGATATACCACTAAAAAAAACAAAAATTACCGACAAAATAAATGTATTGGAAATACTCAAAATCTATCGGTAAATTGAATATAGGTAAATTTATCGATGAATTTCTGAGTCCGTCGATAATTACCGACAGATTTTCGACAGTAATTACCGACAGATTTCCGACGGATTTCTGATCTGTCGGTAATTATCAACAAATTCATAAATCCGTCGATAAAATCGTCGATAATGATATTTTACTGATGGATAAAATTTCATTGATAAAATTATGTCGGTAATTTAACTTTTTCTTGTAGTATCACAACTTGAGGTTAAGAAGTAACTTCTTAAAGAAGAGTTTAAGAAGGAAATGTTCCTCACATTAAGAGTAATTATTGTCGAAAACGAAAATAGAGTTAGCATTCATGAGAGTATCATTCGTCTTCTTACTATCTCTCCACTATCACAGGCTTCCCCTATTCTTGTCATCACAAAGGAAAGTTGTCCAGCTGACTGTAAACTATACATTGGAGTGTAAAAGGAGGTTATCCAATAACGATATGTCTCTTGGAGGGAAATTGTTACATTTGAAAATAAAAGACAGTCATGGTGATGGCGGGATCTTTGTAAAGTGTGTGGCACAAGGGCACAAACAAACTAGTTTGATAGTAGAATTAAGTGGGTTTTAGGTGATGGAAAGACTGTAAGGTTTTGGGATAATAGGGGGCTGGTACTGCAAAGCATGTTGTGCTCTTTGTGTCAGGATCTAATCAAATTAACAAACACCTTTTTCCTTTTATGGAATGCAAAGTAATCAAAACAGTTTGGGGTAGCTATGAAAGATGGGTGAGGATTAGTTTAGTTAGGCACTATTCACTACAAACCAACTTCCTTAATTTTAGTTTGTTGTGTTTAAATCGCAACCAAAATATGGTTTGGAAAGGGATGTGGGCTGCAATTATTGTGGAAGTTTGGAACCATAGGAACAAATTTGTGTTTAAGAATGGAGTTATGGATAAATATTTTGTTTGGCTCAACTTAAAAGATGGTCATAGGTAAAGCATAAAATGTTGCGAGCGAACTTTAGCAACTCCAATTGGTACTTCTGCCCATTGCAATGCTTGAAATCTTGTAGTTAAGGGTAGACGACTTTTTGATAGGCTTTGGAGTACTAGTACTTGGGTGGTGGCAGCTGCAAGCTAAATGCTTTGACAGGATTCTAGTTCAACCTTCCTAAGAATCCACTAGTGAGGGCTTACTAGAAACTGTGTATCGATAGCTTAGTGTAGTGAGTGTAAGAGGTAGTTCAGGATTTAGGGAGTGAGGTTTAACGCTTGTCATACCTAAGCTTTAGTGTACAAATCACACTAGATGGGGTTAAGTAAGTATTAATGTGGTGTGGATTATAACTTATCGCTTTGAAGAGATGCAGGATAGATGTGAGGCTTTCATCTAATGTTTTGCAAAGATGTAGGACAATTGGTTTGTTGTGCAGGATTCATTAATTTAGAAAGATTCTTAGTCGAAGCTATCAACTTAGCTGAAAGTGGATCCTCTCAGCACTATTATTCAAAGATTGGCATTACTTTTCCTTGGCTCGAGTTAATTCTTGGGGGTTACTCTTAGCCAGTACTGGCACATTTGTTTGCTCTATCTGCAAATGGAAGCATGCACATTGGCTTTTGCGCTGCATAGTTTGTGTTGTTGTATTGCTCTATGCTGGTATTGATTGGTTCCAATGAGTGAACTAGGGGTTGATCAGTTGGGGTTTTCGTAATGTTTCTAAACATTTTTCTTGTAATAGGATTGGAGTACCCCTTAAGTACTCCTATTTATTTCATTCTTGACATTTAAAAAAAAAACAATTCGGTATCCGTTAGGTAAATTTTATTTCAATTTATATTTTTTGGTTTATATTTTGTGGTTTTAGTTAAAATTTATATGTAGGCGTTGACTGTCCACCATTAGATGATTAAGGATGATATGATGTGAGTAGTGATTGTAGATGTTCGAGATTCTACTACTCAAATGGTAGACATACCTAAGAAATTTTATCATTTGACCAGCTAGATTGGCAAAGTCGATTGGAGTAAGAGTTGTTTTTCATACTTGTTTTAAAAATTATGTATTTATTCTTTTATAATATATTAACATGAGTTATATTTCTATACTAATTTTATTTAAATCTAGGATGGTTATAAAAAAATAAAAAGTATTATGCTTTCAGGTAACGTCTCAATTTTTATATTATAATAATAATTTATTTTTTATCATTAGCAATAACAAATAAATAAATAAGAGAAAGAGGAGTTGTCCCAACCCATATACAAAAAACCAACAAAGAAGGAAATAATACAGAAAAACAAAAAAGGTTTCACTATGTGTGCGAACTCCCTATTGCCTTTGCATTGCAAAATAAAAGCTTTCCTACTATTTTAAACATAACATTATACACTTTAAAACATAACATTATACATAACCCATTTTGCCAGCATAAACACTAGTTCAACAAAAGGCATGTACTTTATATAGCAAGAACACCTCCAACATGTTATTCATATGCTCACATTGCCAAAGCATTTAGACACATAAACCAAGTTTTCATATGATATATTATTATCTTTGTGCCTCATTCTAATGTCCATATGCCATCATCTTCCTACCCAAAGTTAATTAGATCATTCAGTTTTTGAATTTTCTGTATTAGCTGACACGTCCATCCTTTTTGCCTTTATTACCTACTTAAAACACCTGCAGAAGAGAGCAAGAGAAGGCCACAACACAATTCTTATATTATAGATTAGTATTTATTAGCCAACTTCATTATCCTCACTTACCTAATCGAAAACTATTCAAAATGTGTTCTACGCAATTGGCCCATGTGTTCAAATAATAAAAGAAGTTATCCTATACAAACTAATTAAAATGTGTGCCAACATAGGTTGGAAAAGGTCATGTATTATTGTCAATAACCCCAACCCTGTATTAAGATTAGCTCAACTTATATATATATATATATATATATATATATATATATATATATATATATATATATATATATATATATATATATATATATTGTTTAGTCCATACACCTTCTTAAATAAATTTCTCATTACACTTAAGGAAACCCCTGATATGAATGTATTAATAGGCTCATACATAAGTTTAAGTACGAAAAGGATGTTGTTGGATATTTACTTATCTACACTCGTGTTTTTGCTTGTGTAGAGTAAATACGTCCTCCACATCAACTTTTGCTTTTATGGAAATAACATCATTCTCATGGTTTTCAAATTCTCCAAACAATCGTCACCCCCACGTACATCTCCACACTATATTACCATTTTTATTCAAATCTAAACATTCAAACTAGCATAAATGTAACTTTATAATGTTGTGATATACCGATGCAACCTCAACCCAATAATCACACATTTTTCACACTAAATTTGCTACATAGTTGAAAAAATAAATAGTTAACAAATTCATCATTTAATTCACACAAGAGACATGTTTTACTTCGCACTTCTACACTCCTACTTATTAGCTTATCTCATGTTGTCACTTTATTTATTAGTACTTGCCATGTGAAGTGTTGAATAGTTGACAAAGATTTTGTTTTCAAGAATAGAGTATATATTCAGCCTGGTTGCCCTTGACTTCCATTTTCCAATCTAGTTTGTTGATCTTTTCATACTCACTTATCCTTCTTATTCCTGTGTGGAGTGTTCCCATCCACCTCTCACATTAAATTATTAAACAGAGTCTCTTCTCATTTAAATCATTCTCTTTTCCAAGTCATGTTCCATGTCTAGTAATCCCCATTCCAATATCCCATCTCCCCCAGTTTGGCTTCCTACAAATTTGTGTTTAAATGTAACCTTAGAAACATTTTCCTAAGTGAAACTTCTCCTTCCCAATTGTCTTTCGAGAATAATATTTTATCTCACATTCCCATTTCCACTCTATGTTTCTATTACCCTTTTGCCAACCCCGCATATTTTTCTAATATTTCTCGACCACCAAGAGTCATTGTTCCCATATTTTCCTTCATCTAAAGCTCACCATGATCCATATTTTGACTTCAAAATCTCTCTCCATAGCCTAGTCTCTTCCCTCGATAGTCTCCACTTTCATTTTTCCAATAGTCCCATATTAAACAATTTCAAATCCTTTATACCTAATACATTATCTTCCCTAAATTTACATAGACATTCCCACTTAACCCTTGCTATCTTCCTTCCTTCATGTTCCCATCTCCATAAGAATTCTCTTTGTATTATCATAATTAGTTTCCCACACACTCTAACATCTTAAAGACTTATAAGTAGTATAATGGAATAGATGATAAAATTAATTTTATTAAGGTGACCTTCCTTCAAAAGATACATACTTTCCTTTCCATCTAGCTAGCCTATTCTTTATTTTTGCAATAATATTTTGGTATATTACATTGTGTAAAAATCACTGCGATCTCTTAGACAAATGTTTTAATATTAATTTATACATGTTCCTCACTAGAGATATGAACCTATATTTTTCTAATCTTTGTGAGTTATTGACAAAAATACCCCACTTCTTTATTTTTTAGAAGATTAAAATATATACAACAATGTTTCTCTAAACTTTCTCCTATAGATCCGTTCAAATTCTTTTAAGATCCACTAATACAATTAATACCTACCCAATATAACTAATCATATCTCATGAAATATTACTAAATAAAAACAGATATATAATAAAGATATACAATAATCACAATACCTCCCTTCAAGTTGGAGCATGAAGATCTCGAATGCCCAACTTGCGAAGTAAAAAATAATACTGTTGTTTTCCCAATGTATTGGTAGCCATAATATTGTTTCCATCAATCATCTTCTTAATTGGATGACTATTTTGATCCTTTAGCAATTTCTTCAGTGCCTAGAGTTGATCATGGCTCAGCTCAAGAGATTCCACGTCATTCTCATCCAATGTATTTCCTATGATTGAGCTTCTAGGTATGGCCTAGGCTGCATTGACCCACACAGCACCACGACCTCGGTCTATCCCTTTTACTATTCGCTGTAGCGAGGATTGTGATCCCTTACCATGACCTCCCTTCCTTCCGTCAGTGCACGGTCTATCACCCCATCACTCGGGGTATCCAATGAGTGCAAAACAAGAATTTGCGTCATGTCCACTACGTTTGCAATGAGAGCAAATCATTGTTTTGTCTTTCCCATGCTGCAGTGAGGATTGCAATCCACTACCACGACCTCCATTCTTTCCATCAGTGCGTGGTCTACTTCCCCACCACTCGGGGTATCCAATGAGTGCAAAGCAAGAATTTGCGTCATGCCCACTACATTTGCAATGGGAAAAATCATTGTTTTGTCTTTCCCATCCACTCTGCCCCGAACAGCAAAAGTCATTACCTCCCCTCTGTCTTCTTTCCCATGTGTCATGGTCTGTACTCATTCTTCTTGAATTAGAATCGAGTAAACTTTGTTCAGATTCGACAACGGATCGTGTGCAAAATATTAGAACAAACAGTGCCATATATTGTGTCATCTAACCTCATAAGAAAGGTATATACCATTTCCTCTTCTATTTTCTTGTCAAGAATCGATCCAAGATCACATGTGCATCCTCTGCATTTACAAGTTGGCGGCTGATCATAATTCGCCAAAATGCAGCCCATAACTGTTTAAGCTTTCCGTAGTAATTGATAATGCTCATTCCTTTTTGTCTGCACTTAACAAGATTTGATTTTATTTGCTGAATTCTTGGTCCATTGACCAATGAAAACCGGTCGTGAATATCATTCCATAAGTCCTGTACGATCTCGACATGTGAGATCGTTGAGCGGAGAGATGATTCAATGGTGTTTCGAATCCATCGACTTCTTGTTGACCCATCAATAAAGTCAAATTTCTTCCTCGCCCTCAAAGCCATTCTTACCGAATGAGCCCATTCATCATAATTTTTTTGCCCTTCAATTGTACCTGCATAATCAAGAGACCAGGATTATCTAAAGTGGTTATGTCGTAACGTGAGATAGTTTTATGTTGATGATTGTCATCATTGGATTCTTCAACCATGATTCATTATGTTAGGTGTATTTGGGTATGACTTTGATACCATGACAAAATATCCCACTCCTTTATTTCTTAAAAGATTAAAATATATATAACAGTATTTTCCTAAACTTTCTCCTACAGATTTGTTCAAATCCGTTCAAAATCCCTAATACAATCAATACCTACCCAATATAATCATTCATATCTCGTGAAATATTACTAATAAAAATAGATATATAATAAAGATATACAATAATCATAATAATTATCTACCTTAGGTATTAAACTAATGAATGATACATTACTTTCTTTTAGCCATCTCCTCCAACTATCGAAACTATTCATTATCCCCATTACGTTACCTTTGATAGTGCTCCAAAACTATTTAAAGAAATTGAAGTTAAAAATGTTTAGTCTCGAATTCTAACTACCATCGTAAATCTAAATCATCTTCCTCTTCTAAAATTCCACCTGCTAGTAAGGCATTGTCCTTCCTATTTATGCATGGGAAATTTATATTCTCTAACTTGATCTTAGCATGATCCTCTCCATAAATCTATCCTTAAAAATGTACTTCACTTCTTCCGTAAACTTCAATGGTTCCTCACATTAATCATTCTCTATCTTCACACTTTTAATCTTATTGTATAATTATTATAAGAAAAATGGATTTCGGTGTCAAAATCTATAGGTAATATCAGATAAAGCATAACAGATAAATTGTTATAGGTTTAAAATTAACTTAAAAGAATGTTTGAAATTAGCTTCATGTTCAAAATTAACTTAAATTATTTCTTGTTGAGTTTGATTTTTCAAGATTCAGATTAAATAGTGACATGTAATCAAATGAATATAAAGATAAAATTAAAAATTAGTTTTACTACAAATGCAATAATTTATAATTTTAAAAGTTATGTATTATAAAAAAAGGTATTCATGTTTTATGTGCAATTATATCATAAATACATACTATGAAAAAGGCAATGCAATATTTATTAGAAAAATGTCATTACTTTCACAATGAACACTATAAAAAAGAGAATAAAACATTTAACAAATACTATAATAAAAATAAGAAAAAAGATAAATGTTATGAATTCGTCACTAAATTAAAACAAAACCATAAGAATGTACTTTTTATTCACTTAAGAAAACTAAGCTTTTGAATTTAATGATTAATCATGATCATTTATTAGTTTTATTTCATCACCTAGAAGTTAGATGTATCTGGTTTTTAGTGGGTTCTAAGCAAGCCGAACTGTTTAAAGTTAGATGTATCTGGTTTTTAGTGGGTTCTAAGCAAGCCGAACTGTTTAAGATATAGAATCAGGTAAATTTAGACGAGTTCTTCCTGCACCCTATTAAGTTCTTCCTGCATCCTAATAAAAAAATTTCATACCGCAATTATCCTTATATGACAACCGGATGACAACCCATCCGGTTGTCATTTGAAAAAAATTGACAACCGGATGAACAGGTCATCCGGTTGTCATTTTTGTTCAAATGACAACCGAATGGAGGTGTCATCCGGTTGTTAATTTTTTTTCAAATGACAACCGGATGGGGGTGTCATCCGGTTCTCATTTCCAAATCAAAATGATAACCGGATGAAACCCATCCGGTTCTCATAATCCAAATTGAAAAATTAATTTGTTTTCGATTTGGACTATGAGAACCGGATGGGTTTCATCCAGTTATCATTTTGATTTGAAAATGAGAACCAGATGACACTTCCATCCGGTTGTCATTTGAAAAAAAATTAACAACCGGATGACACCTCCATCCGGTTGTCATTTGAACAAAAATGACAACTGGATGGGGGTGTCATCCGGTTGTCAATTTTTTTCAAATGACAACCGGATGAAAGTGTCATCCGGTTGTTATACAAGGGCATTTGTGGTATGAAATTTTTTTATTAGAGTGCAGGAAAAACTTATTAGGGTGCAGGAAGAACTTGTCGTAAATTTATTGGCTCAGGTGGGCCACATTGCAGTTAGAAAATTGGGTTGGATGGGGTTTTGGACAATTATTTTAAGATTGGAAACAAAAAATTGATTACATATTTCAAAGACATCAGAAAAGAAACTGTAAAATAAATAATCCAAATGTTTGAAGTCCTATAACACTCCACCTTTTAGGTTTGGTGCAACTACAACCTGCGATGGTCTCAACATCCCATGACTTTTTCTATTCCCATTATTATTTGTGAACTTCCTGTGCTTCTCCTTCTATTCAAACACTCTTTTTTGTTTTGTTGTTCTTCCTAACTGGGTATTCTATTGTTGCTAACTAGTATATTTATACTATAAGTTGAAATGTGTATATTTTGGTTTACATGGGTTGATTTTGGTCCTGTTCCTGCCTCTCTAGTACCTGTGTTTCTGTTTTTGTCTGTTTGGCAGAGAAGTAACAAAATAAAGCTTCTGGAAAAACTATATGTAAAAGTTTAACTTTTATCCTTACGGTGAGAAAAATTTGGGACAGAACTATTTTGAAAAAGTTATTCTGTAATCATAAATCTTATACACAGTGTTCCTAGATGTATATTCTAAAATAATTAAAATTAATTCAAAATTTTATTAGGAATTCCGATTTTTTATAATTTCTTTAGAATGCACAATTAGAAACTTTTTACTATATTTCATATATTATTTTTCAAAAAAAAGTAAGGATTTTAAGAAGTCATTTTATCATTCCATAAGCATAAGATGCTGCAGATAATAATTATAGGGGTGTCAAAAGCAATTTCCTTTACTTTTCATCTACCTTTGTTTGGGCCTCTTTTTCTTTCATTGTTTACTAAAGAACCTCACTAATGAGTACTTAGACATCTCATTTTGTATCTTCCTAATTTGGTTCCACTACTACATACTTCATATTTTTACTATAGATTGATTATATCATATTATATTATGTCGTTAAAAAATATGTGAATAATTTATAATGTATTGTACTGTTAAAATGTATGTGAAGTTAGTTTTAAAATTTAAATAATTTATTTATACTTTTTTAGTTTTTAAATATAATTAAAGATAACATAAAAATAATATTTATATATATATATATATATATATTAAATAGAAAAAGGAGAAATAATTATTTTGATTAATTTAGTTGTTATTTTTTAAACGTCAGTATATTTTCTGCAAGTTTTTTTGTAGAGAATATTTAAAATGTTTTATGGCTTTTATTTTCGAGCTAAATACACTCTTTTGGAAAGATAATATTCTCTTCATACAAAATAGCATTTATGCATTACATAATATACTTTTATATACATGTTTAAATAGTAATATATAAAACACTATGGAAATGTAATTTAGTTAAAAGAAAAAGCGTTTTTAATTAAATTTAATTAAGAACCATGCATTTAAAATTTGAAAATAAATATAATTAATTGAAAGCTAATAATAACTATAAATACTTATAATATTAAATGTTGATTGATAAAATGTGGGGATTAACTAAATATATTTAGGAAAACTCAAAATCTTTTTAACTAATTAGTTAATCCTCTAATGAGGATAGCAAAAGTTTGATGAAATAGGGAACAAGTGAGATTAATCTATATTATTTGGCATAGTTTATAATATGTGTTATGGGTAAAGAAGGGAAAGCCATCGTCTCCCACTCTGATAGCTAACAGGAAGAACTAATAGTAATTAGAACTAATAGTCTTTCGTTCTGATCTTCCCACACCACGCAACCTTTCTAGGTTTTCATCCAATCATGAACTGTGAGGTTTGCCAGCTCAAGGAACTGGAACTCGAGCATTTCGAGATACGCGAGGTTTTACGATGTAATTCCGCTGCTCCTATTGCTAATCTCCTTTCTTGATTATGATTTTGTTATTAATTTGTTCAATTGCAATAACCAGAGTGACGCTGTTGCAGGCATATTGCACACCATCGTCTTTCACCGTGCCTTGGGTCTCGTGCGCCCTAAAGACGTTGACTTGGAGCTTTTTGATGTCACTTACGTACGTTTCAATCTCAATATAATACTGTCATCACTTGTGTGTTAATATATTTGAAACGCTTTTTAACTGTGTCTTATATCCATTACAATTCAGTTGTAAGTGCTTGTTTGAATTTAGTTTAGTTATCCGGCTCAAATTACGTCTAAATACGAGCTAACGAGTTTTTAGGTTGATATTTGATCTCCGGTTGAAGAATTGGTTCTGGGTCTAGAATTAATTGAGTTGAGGCAAGTCCAGATAGATTTTAGGTTGAATTATAAATTTTTATAATGGATTTTATTACATGATTTTAGGATAAAAACACCTAAGCATAAATTGCTTCACTTCTAAACAAAATTTAATTAGAATCATTTTGCAAACACTCACTTAAAGACACATGCTAAATGAAGTAATTGTCTTGTGTTCTGTTTTTTATGTCATTCTTGGTGAGTAGGTGCAATGTGGAGAGGCAGAGCTTGAAAAGAAAATAGACGAGAAGATTGAGCAGTTTGTTTGTTGGGTGGAGAAGCACCCGAACAAAAAGAGTCAGGTCAGTGATGTGGTGAAAATGGTGATAGTAGGGGTATTGTATTTGATTTTTGTTTTGTTGTAATTAGTGTTTTAAGCGTTGTGGATTGGATGGTGCAGATATGTTTATCTTTCTATGAGGTTAAAAACAAACAGGCGTCTTGGTTCAGTAACAAGATTGAACGTTTGTATTGGGAACAGTGGTATATTAATCTGAATGTGGCTCAGCATCTTAAGGTGCATTCTAGCAAGTATCATCATCCCAAAGTTGTAGATCCAGGAGGTGCAGTTGCTTGCTTTGTCTGTCAAACTAAATTTCTTTTAATGTCTCACTCCTACTAATTTAGTTTTTTCACTCCTTCACTTAGACATTTTTTTGGGGTAGGGTGCTGTTTACCTCCTTTTGTGTTTCTTATGTGTAGAGGGAGCGTTGGACGATAGAAATGCCCGAAGTGCAGCACTGGAGGCATCACTTCGTGAGGTTTTATTTCAGATAATTAAATTTGTTAATGAGAAAAAGGATCACGTTCCACCAATTCCAAATCTTGAGGGTGCTGTTTCATTTCCCTATGAAATCACCATACCTAGGTGAGTTCTGTGCACTCTGGCTGACCGTATCAGTTGTGATTTTGCATTTCTTATATTTTCTTTAATATTCTGACCGCTCTGATTCCAAGGCAGTCTTCTACTTGGTGGATTGTGTTGATAGCATGATATCTTTCTAGTTTTCTTTTCTCAATATGACTTTTAGAAAATCTTCACGATATTGGAGTCCAAGGATTAGGGATTAAGTGCGATTAAATTGAAGTACATATAATGTAATGAAATTCATATGTAGTAAGATGAAATTAACATTGTTTCAGAGGTGAAGTTTCAGAATAATACTGCCACAAGCAGTACAATTTAGGCATCTTAGGTCCAACTCTGGCGGACCATTCAAAGGATTCAAAAGTGCTTGTGATCATGAATTGTCTATGAAATTAAAAAGAGATTTGATAATGCACAGGTTGCAGTTTATATTGGTCAGTCAAGTGCCAAAAAAGGTGTAGTGGATATGGGAATGCTGAGGTTGATTAGTGGATTTACTACAAAATATTAGGTTAGGGACAATCGTATATGAGAGAAAAATTGAGTAGCATTTTTCAAGTAAAAGAAGGCAAAAACTTACCCAACAGGGCTTGGTCATGTTAGTATTCCAATAAAATTGTAAAATGTCAGGAATTAGGATAAGATCTCCGCCTCCCCAGCCAGCAGATGAGAACTATTTGAAAACACTTCATTCTAAGTGGCTTTTCTCTTTTAATGCAAATTAGGTTTTGGCTGGATAACACTGTTGTAAATGATCCATACAGCCAGCCCAACATTGTGAGATAAGGCTTGACTGATACTTTTGCTATTTTGTTGCTCCTAATTATGTGGAGGCAGAAAAAATTGAATGGCTATGGTCTAGCTCTGTAGAAAGAAGTGCAGACTTTAATGTGTACTGCATTGAATTTTACTGTAGAGTTTAGTGGAATAGAGACCGTGCCAGATAACAGAAATTACATTTTCATGAAAAATATTTTCAGGGTAGTGTTTAGTAACATGCATTGGCTGGCATCAGCTTATTGTTTTGAAGAACGTAAATTCATTGAAAAGAAGCTATCTCTTCTGCATTACTTGAGAATTTTCAAATCATAAATATTTGATATTTTGTTACCCACTAAATTTTCCCTAATTTCATGAATAGACTTTTTGGATGATATACTGTGGTTTGAATGTCCACCCTTTTGCTTTATTTGTTTTTTCTCATTGTCTGTGATGAATCATTTGTAAATAAAGGTGGTGTTACCATATAGGTAAGACATCTCTAATTCGACAAATGCAAGTCCAATGCTTGCATCATGCTCTCTGTTTGAAATTGTTTATATTCATCGGGAATTAATGCTTAGGATAGCTAAACGGGTAGATTCATGTGTAGTGGCTTATCATTCTCCTAGGGCGTTGCATTATCCAATTATTGCTCTCAAATGTAGTTCAACATGAATGATTATAAATAGAGATGCTGCTGAACGCTTCTTCACTTAAGCATTACACCAAAATTTAGTCTTCAACTTGGTATTAGAGTAGGTTTGGTCCTGACCTGCTTGTCTCTGTTTTTGGACAAATTTTCTGTGTTGTCTGCCATTGTTAGTCACCAACTGTTGTTGCATTCTTGATCCTTGCACTGTACATAATTTGGAATTTTTCGTCCACTGTGCATATGTACAGTGTTCACTGGTGCTGTTTCCTGCGTTTGTCTAGAGATTCTTAAGTGTTTAAGGAAAAAATGTCATGAGCATGTTCTTTGGCCAGTAGTCCTCAAGGCATACTATTAGTTAAAATACCATGGATAATAGATTCAAGTGAATTTATAGTGATGGTTCTTTATTCTCCTCAATGTCTCCTAAATTTCGTCATCTCCAAAAAGTGGCCAATGGTAAATGTGCGTAGCCTTAACTCCTGCAAGTAGAGTGGTTGTTTCTAGGATTTCAAATCATGTTCTCTAGTTCACAAGGACTCTGTCCGTTCCTATTCCACCAAGGTTCTTCCTCTTACCAGAATGAATGCCTTGACTTTGATAGTTTATATTCCCTACTATTGGGGAGTCACTCCATCTAGACTAGGCATTAGCAACTATATTTTCCATGATCTTCACTATATATTATTTTGTTGTCACATTTTATTAATATTTCTTAAATGTTGTGTCACTGCAAAAGTATTCCCTAAATCAACATGTCAAATGCTAATTAGGGTCTCTGCAAAACAAGTTTGTGATATTTGCTTTGTGATCTTTGTGACACGATAAAGAGCTTTTAGAATTGTTGTTGCAAAGTTGTAGATTGTTTTCTCTTTCTGCTTGTCTTAGTTGCGGTCCCTTTGAGAAATACCTTAATTGCAATCTCAAGGATGGTGGTTTAGTTTCATCCAACTTAAAGTTTATAAAGCTTAAGCAGTTCTCATCGTATAAGCCACTTTCGTGTTGTTGACTTGTGTTATAGACCGAAATCCTAAGAAGATGGCCATCTTTTGGTGGTTATTAGATGATATTAGATGGCCATCTTTTGGTGGCAGCCTTAATTGCAGTCTCGTGAGTGTGATGGTATAGTCTGATATTGATTATAGATGACTTAATAATAAAGCTTATAAAATTTGGATAATTCTTACCTTACAAGCTAATAAGATTAACCTATACTCAAAGTTTAAGAATTTTCATAAAACATAATTTATTATCTGGCATTACATTTTTTTTTTTTGTAATGCTGAACTGAATTTCTTGAAGAAAACCGAATTTTCAAAGACGTGACAATCTGAAAAATAGATGTCTTGCAGCAAACATGTACAAACACAAGTAACATCTCCAAAATTCCGGCAGCAACAATTCAAACTAATAACCACTATCCTAACAACATATCCCTGGATATATCAATGATATACTGCCGTGAGATTAAATATCTGTACTTTTATTTCGAAAAGCTGAAGGAAATAGCATTTATTAAGATCTTCAGATTGGTTGGTTAGTATAAACAGCAATTATTCCATGAGCCTAGATTTATAGAATATCTATATGGGATAAAGATTACTACCCTCCGCATATCTTGCGTGATGAATTAATTGTATTTAGTTACTTCTACATTTGAAAATTATGCTGAAGCTGCTGAGTTAACCTTGTGTTGTCAATGAACAGTTCATCGGATTCTGCATTTGGGATGGACATGATCAAGAGAATGCTCCAGACAGGGCATCCAACAATGCTAAGTTGATTGTCAGAGTTTGTAGAGCGTTCTATGGGGTTAGATGTATTCTTGTTCATAAGTTTAGGCTGGAAATATGATGCTAAAGAAAGCTAAGGAACGCAAGGTTCTATCTGATTATATATATCTTTTTAAATATATAGGTGCAAAATAACTTAAATCTATATCTTTTTAAATATACATCCTTTTTAAATCTCGTTTATATCTGGTCTTTATTCTGATCATGTCTCAACACATGTATCCATGGTAACTGAAACGCTTCATTTCTTTCAAGCATCACAGGAAGCTAATCTTGAATTTTGATTTTTAGTTTATATGATATAGTGGCGAAGTCGTTGAGAAATTTGCATTTAAGATTATGATGAAATGTAGAAGTGTTTTTAATAAATTATGGAATTATCAGCATGTCGAATATTTATTTTTGAATCGATAGTTGTTACTTCGTAAATCTGTTGTCTAAAGTGCATCACGGCACCTCTCCTTCGGTAATGGGTCAGGAATGGGACACAATAGAATCCAAATAAGATTGAATGATTTATGCTCCTTTGCTTTTAGGATGCGTATCTATCGTAATGGATTCTGTCGTCCAGTAAGCTATGCTTCAGTGTTGTCTATTTTGTTTCCTTGGTCTCTTCTCTCTGCTGTTCTGGCTTGAGTTATCACCCCAAAGGGAGAAACACTCATACATCTTGACCCTTCTTTCTGTAATTGTATGTACAATGCCCTCAAAACTCAACTAAATGTATTAATAGATCAATAAATATATAAATAAATTTATTAATATTTCAGAATTTGAGTTTTGATCTATTTATTTTGTTCAAAACAAATTTTCTTTTAGATAGAAATGGATAGTATTATAAAAATTACATTTAACTCCTTACTGTAGAGGAGGATGCATTTTAGAGAATAATGTGCACTTAAATTTATTTTAGACTTTGATAAATATGTATTTAAGTTTCATAGTTTCATAGTTTTAAATTGTTTATTTTTAAATTAAACCATTATAAGTGTATTGTATTCTCTAAAATGTATTTTCGCACTTTAAGGAATCAAATCCAGAAAAGTTGTCTAATCATAAAATGGACTAAACAGTGTGAGGCTCATTTTTTTATCAATTCACTCTCTATTTCCGTATTTCTCTTTCCCTAAAAAAAAAAATAAGACGGGACGTGGTCTATTTTTCTTCATAATACTTTGATGTTATATATAATGAAATATATTCATTTAATAGTGAAATAAATTATTATTTTATTATTATATAATATTTTGTTAAAAAATATTTCTTGGGTTAATCCCTTGAGTCTATTGATACCCAACTGTATGCTCTGTACACTGTAAACTTCACCATCAAGTATTATTCTCTTTTCAATAAAAAATAACGAAAAACAAGTGCTAAATTTATCTATTAAAAAATGAAACAAAGCGTTAACAATAATAAAAAAAAAAACAAGTGACTTCTTAAGAAAAGCATGAAAAAATGTCATTATTTATCAAATTGTGTTTCCCTTTCGAACATCACCTCCTCAGTTGCAAAATCCGATTTCCTCACTCTCCAATATTGCAACCAAGAACATTCATTCTTTTTACCCACTTGTCCATATTATTATTTCCTATTTTTCTCTTGGAAACACTTTGGTTGTTTCCCGTGAGTAGACTCCTCCTACACCTAACCCATCATGCCTGTTTTAAAAAAATTTACCATTCTAGCCTATTAGACAATCCACTCGTATTAGAAACAAACTTTCGATTTTCATTATAATTTGTTGTTACTCCTAATTATTTTAAGGATCTTTTTGTATTACTTAAGCTTTTCCTTCATCCTTTATGTTTTGAATATAAAAATTACAATATTTATAAACATTGTTGTTTTTCTGTTATTGATATCTCTCATAAGGTAAGATCTTATTAGTTGTAAATGAGCATGTAAGGTTAAGTATAATGTTTATGGAAGTCATACTTATCGTCAAAGGCTACACATAGCTAGAAAGTGTAGACTATATTAATAACTTTTTACTAGCGGCTAAAATCACTCTAACAAGAGTATTGCTGGTTGTGGTAACTGTATTTTGGAACAATTAGATATTAAGAATACTTTCCTTCATGGAGAGTTTTATAAGAAAGTTTATATGTTGTATCCTCTTAGATTACTTTCACTTTATCTTTTAAGATTGGTAAATTGCACAAATACTTTTATGTTTTAAAATAGGACCGTCAACAATGGCATAACAACTTATTTACCACTTTTCTTCTTTAATTACAATAAATCTTCCGTAAATCAAGTTTTGTCTATTAAATCTACTCCTACTTTTTTCTTATTGTCTTATTAGTTTATGTAAATAACATTATTTTAATTAAAAATGATACGGTAGAAATTGGTTATATTAATTAAACAAATATTAAATACAAAGAACTTAAATTTTTTGAGATATTTTTTATGAAATTCTCCCGTCTACGTAGAGAATTCAGATTATATAAATTGATTTGATAGATTCTTCCTTATATAAATTGAAAACAGATAAAGAAAAAGTATGAATGATTTGACATCTATTTTCTTTACTTGCATTCATTTGACAACTAATTTTATAATAAAATATTATATCAAAATAATAATAATAATAATAAATAAAAAGAAAATATTGTGATAAAATAATAACTTTTAGAGTTGTAATTTGAGTATAAAAGAAAATTCAGAAAGTTAAAGGATCTTCGTCTTAAAATAAATAACATTTGATGAAAAATTACATCCACATAATTTTGATCCTCTGCCACCCACACAAACAAAGACACGCGCTCATAATTATTATTTTAAATTTATACTTTTGCATCTCCCACGCAGAAATGTATATTAATATCACTCTGTTATTTATTTTATAATTATAACTAATTAAATATTTCAATATTGCACACTTTTACTTCTCCTAAATCTATATATTGACGTCACTATTCAATAACAAATTCAGATAAAAAAATATGCATGGTTATATATATATATATATATATATATATATATATATATATAGATATATATATATACTTTATAGTGTAATAGTCAATTTTTTTTAAATTAATTTAATCGAATTCTGTTTTTTATCCTAAACAAAATGA
>Ga0209700_106677_pt1 | contig 17498 bp, 7 predicted proteins | sample SiratroredBW_FD_187528 | JGI IMG/M metagenome (GOLD analysis project Ga0209700, IMG submission 187528) | Root nodule microbial communities of legume samples collected from California, USA - Siratro red BW (SPAdes) (version 2) | ecosystem: Host-associated > Plants > Roots > Nodule | place: USA...
AAAAAATATAATATATATATATATATATATATATATATATATATATATATATATATATATATATATATATTATTTAAAAAAGGTTTATTTTAGAAGAAAAAAGACTGACGTAATTTGAACATCTACAGAAGAAGATTGTTTAGATTATAATATAACTCATCAAAGTTTAAACAAAAAAATACAAACTGAATTAATTTTAATAAAAAAGTAACTAAACAGTTTTTAAATTTCAAATCGTAAGGATATATTTTAAACAAATCAGGTGATATTTTTTTTTTTTGTATTTAAAAATATATAAATTTTAAATTATTTATTTATTATTAATTTACAATTAACTAAAAGTAATATATATTTTTTTATTGCTTATTATTTTAAAAAATATTTATAAATTATATAAGAATTGGGTTCAGTAAAATTAAATTTATATCCTTAAACATGGTTTCAAGAATTGAAGTCCCGTAAATATAAAAAATGGTTAAAAGATATATTAAATCTCATTAATGGAAATATCCATAATAATTGAATTAAATATCGTACAATATAATATGACGATAAAAGTAATAAATTATTTTTTTATTTGAAATTTTATGTATTGTCTCGTTGATATCTTTTTATTTTTCTTGCCAAACGAAGTTAATAAATGAAATTAAGAAAATTTTAAATAGGTTCATGAAGTTCTTGCTATTTATCTAAATCTCTATATTGATTACTTACTTGAATATTAATAAACAGTAATTACATTTTTTTTACCTTGGTTTATAGATTGATAAATTACACTTTTAAAAAATTATTTAGAAACTAATTTGATAACACTTAACATTTTTTCAATCTATATGGAGATTTACTCATGGTTATAATACACTATATTTTTTATAAAAAAAAACATTTATCATAAAATTTAATTATTTTTCATACAAATTTTGCTATAAATTTTGTAACATAATCATTACAAAATTAGGTATCACTAAAATTTTGTAACGAAAGATGATATCGTCATTGATTGTCATGCCAAACATACCACCATGAAAACTATATTTTTTTTGTCACAAAAATGGAACAACTTTAGTATGTCTGTATTTTTTATATTTTAATATATATATTATGTAATTTTTTTATTCTGTAAAAGTAAAATAATTAAATATATCACTCATTATATATTGTATTAAAAATATTAAACATCTACAACTTGGTTAAAAGTTATTTTTGTTCTTTTTTTAGTCTATGTGAGAGTCTTTGTTAGATTTTTCACCACTATATTTTAACTTTTGCTTTTGTTGCTTACATAAACACTTTTATTGTGAATTTTGTATTATAACTTAAAAATATTATGGAGTAAATTAAGAAGACAACTTATGAACATTAATGAAGAAATTCTTACTATATATTTTTTATATATAACATATAATAAATTGACTTGTATTACCAATTTGACATGAAGCCATACACATTTTTTATTTATAATTTCTTTTGGTTAATAAGAATGTTTGTTTTTGTATATTTGCTTGGATGAATGGTTTAGTGTCCCTTAATTATCAAACTTGAAAATTGCAAGTATTTATAAATAGAACTGAAAAAATAGATTTCATATAGTAAGCCGACATGAATAGTTTGTCCGGTAGGTTGAATTAGGCTGATAAATATAAAACTATATAACTTATAGCTTTTTAGCATAAATGTTGAATTTAAGTTTAATTTTTGTTAATATAAAACTATATCTCACAAATTTGAAATTGATACGATGAAATTAATATGTTTTAAGTTAAAAAATGTTTTGTATGTATGTATGATGAAATTAATATGTTTTAAGGTTAAAACATGTTTTGTATGTATATATATAGATAAAAAGACTTAAAGATGTTATTTGATTAATAATGTGATATATGGTGGGTGGAAAATGTGTTTATATTGATAAAATAATGTTATTTGTTATTTATGTTATCCTTTTATAAGTGTTATCGTCGTTTTTTGAATTTTGACACTTTTTTACGGATTTAATTGTTTTTTGTGTTGTGGTGAGAATACCTAAAAATGTATCATGATCTTTTAGGATTATGTATTAAACATGAGACTCATAAAGAAAAGAGATGTCCTAAAGATGATATTTTAGGGGTTAGATATTAAAGACATGCTGAGGGCGAGTCCATAACTATCGAGGGACGAGTCCATACATTTGACTGTTGAGGGACGAGTTTATATATTTGACTACCAAGGGGCGAGTTTATATATTTGGCTATTGAAGGGCGAGTCTAGTCTCCGAATGACATATCTATAAGGCTCCTAAAAAACCTACCAAGAACAAATCACGTTTAAAATGACTTCAATAATCTTCATAACATGGGTCTAACAAGCCTCTGCGCCTATTCGCCTTAAGGCTAAAAGACTTGTGTCCCATCTAAGCCTAGAGGAGGTACGAATTGGGCCTAGAGAGGGTGAGTATAGCAAAGCGAAATAGTTCATATTTATTGGACCCCATAGTCCACACTAAATAACTCCGTAAAATTGAGGTAAATGAAATTACTAATGAACAACCTATCTCTTAAGATAAGTATAATTAATTTAATGTTCCAGTAAATCCAAAATATGTAATCAAATCTCATAATTATGTATCATTAATCTGATATCTCAAGGATAAATCCAAAATATTTAACCAAATTACTAAATCATGCATATCAGGTAATATTCAGGGATTGAGTAAAATAATAATTGACTAAAATTTTGACCTTAAAGACGTTAGAAGAAAAATTATAAATACAAGAGTGGTAAAGAAAAAAAAATAACTCAGATTTAAGTTAGTCAAAAATGATAAAAAAACTCAGTGACTAAAACAAAAAATGATAACTAATACATTACATCAACATAATGCAACCATGATATAACAACATTTCACAACTATACAATTTTACATTAACTAGAAATGACTAAAGTGGCAATTGAAGTAAGAGAACATATACAAACTCTATAACATTATATGCTAAAAAAGTATAAAAAATCTTTAAGACTATTATTTATACTTTCTTATAAGTGAGACTGAATTTTGGTAGATTAATACATGTTAAATGATGAAAATTAAAGAGATGAATTTGAAAAAAAACTTCATAGAAAAAAATCTTTTGATAAATAATTTTCTAAACTATTCTAAGTTTATTAGAAGGTCGAAATTTATGAAATTAATTCATAAGATTTATTTATGTGTAAGAAGTTTAAAAAGTTCATTAAGTTTTACTCGAATGTTATTTTTTAGAAATAAGGATGCAAAATATTGGAGTTTAACCTCATTCTAATACAAGGATATTCTAATATTTCTTTTAAATATATCAATTTAAAAAAAAATATTCTATCATGTTAATTAAATTACTCAAAAAAGTTTTTACTCACGTCCATGTACTCTCAATTTTCTTTCTATCAATCTAAATAACTTTGACTTCATTCCATATTTCTTTTTCCTTTCACCAAACAAATGATTCACACTAAAATATTCATTGAACCTATATAGAATTGAGTCTATGTAGCTTTTTTATTTATCTGGCGACCGGCGGAATGATATATTATATAATAAAGGAAATCAGTTTTATCTAATAGATTGACCATCTATACTTTTCTAAAACGAAAATCACATATGATTAAAAAAAGGAAAACCAACTCTAATATATTTTAAGTAAAATCAAGCTGGCTAAATAAATTATAGAATTGTCCAGAGAAAAAAAATGATCAAATGATTTGAAAATTGGTTAACAGTAAGTCCGTAAAAATTGTTAATAACATGATATTTTGTTTATTAAAATAGTATATATAGATATATTATTTGTTTTTTGTATTAGAGCTTATAATTCACGTTTTATTATTAATGTTATAAAAAATGTAAATTCTTTCAAAAATGAAAATTTTGAGGAGTGAAATAGAGAGATAGACACAAAATTATTAGTGTTTAAAACAGTGGAAAGACAATCATTCTTTGATATGATATTTTGCATTATATAATTGTAATTATGTTGGATATGGTGTGAATTGAAGCAGAAGCTTGAAGTGGTAATTGGAGTGTGATAAATTGGCTAAGAAATCCACTTTAAAAAAAAAAGTTAGCTTTCCATATGAGTGGTTGGGCAAGACTTGAAATCCAAAAAATAGAGGAAAAACCAAATGAGGGCATGGTCCATGTAAATGGAAACAGGAAGTTATGCTCACCTTTCACTTCTGGCCATAGAGAGCTTCAGAAAGAGAAAGAGAAGAGAATCTATGCCCAACATCTGTTCCTTCCTTTCTTCCTTCATTTCATCATTCATCAATTCATCAAATGCCCAAAGACAAGGTCCCACCCAACACAACACACCATATTATCACCATACAACCAGCAACACTAAACTAAACTAAACAACATCATCTTCTACAACTATCATCTTCTCCCTCTTCTTCTCACCCTCCAACTCAAAACCCTTCAAGCTTTCTACTTTTTATATTTATTATTTATTTTCATCATCTTCTTCATCTTCATCATCATCTCTTTCTCAGCTAAACTCCAAAGCCAAACACCTGCTTCCCAGATAAGACTACATTTTATCTATTTACTTTCTTTATAATTTATTTTTAGTTCCCCTTACTCTATTATAATATTATTAATTTATTAATTAATTCATAAATAATATACTACAATCCATTTATTTTCTATTTATTATTGTTATAATATATTATATGCTTGCCGGCGATGCCGACGCCGGTCAGCATAGCAAGGCAATGCTTGACGGACGAGGCGGCGCGTGCGCTAGACGAGGCGGTGGCGGTGGCGCGCCGCCGCTGCCACGCGCAGACGACGTCGCTCCACGCCGTCTCGGCCCTGCTCGCGCTGCCCACGTCCTCGCTGCGCGAGGCCTGCGGCCGCGCGCGCGGCGCGAGCGCCGCGAGGTTCTCTGGAGCGTACTCGCCGCGGCTGCAGTTCCGCGCGCTGGAGCTCTCCGTAGGAGTGTCGCTGGACCGGCTTCCGTCATCGAAGGGGGGCGGCGGCGGGGAGGAGGAGCCGCCGGTGTCGAACTCGCTCATGGCGGCCATCAAGCGGTCGCAGGCGAACCAGCGGCGGCAGCCGGAGAGCTTCCACGCGTTCCAGCAGAGCCAGCATGGGGGGACGGCGTCGTTTTTGAAAGTTGAGCTGAAGCACTTCGTTTTGTCGATTCTCGACGATCCAATCGTGAGTCGCGTTTTCGCAGAAGCAGGGTTTCGAAGCTGTGACATCAAACTCGCGCTGCTTCAACCACCGCTTCCTCCGGTTCAGCACCGGTTCGCCCGGGCCCCTCCAGTTTTTCTCTGCAACCTCGAACCGGACCGGCCCGACGAAAATATTCGCAGGATCGCGGAGGTGCTGTCGAGAAAGAGCAAGCGAAACCCTTTATTGATGGGTGTTTATGCAAAGAGTGCTCTGAGGGGTTTTGTTGATATGGTTCAAAAGGGTCGAGGGGCTTCGGTTTTGAGTTCGGAGTTGAGGGTGGTTTGTTTGGAGAAGGAAATTGGGGAATTTGTGAAAAGGGGCGGGAGTGGGGAAGAGGTGGTGGGTGTGAAGTTGAAGGAGCTGGAGCAGCAATGCGAGAGTTATTCTGGTTCTGGGGTTGTTACTTTCGGTGAGGTTGAGGTTCTTGTAGGGGAGGATGCGGATGTTGAAGCTGTTAGGTTTGTTGTTTCGGGGCTAACGAGGTTGTTAAAGATTGGTGGCGAGAAGGTTTCGTTGCTGGGTGTGGCGGAAAGCTCTCACGCTTATTCCAAGTTCTTGGGCTTGTTTCCTAATGTGGAAAACGATTGGGATCTTCATTTGCTCACTGTCACTTCCGCCACTCCTTCTATGGAAGGACTCTACTCTCAGTCCAGGTTTGTTCTTTATTTGAAAATAATTAAGGTGTTTGTTTTTTGGTGTACAATGGCAGAAACTAAGTTTGAACTTTGGACTTCGTGCAGAGTATCCAAAATGGGTTACTTGTGTGTCTTTTTACTTCTTTTGCATGCACTTGTCGTGTTTTTGGTTGAAGGGGAATTGGGGATCGTGTTCTTGCACGCTGATTCATGTAAAAAATAATAGAAGTATTTCTGACTATTTATTGTGAGAAACAATGCACTTTTGTAATTGTGACACGGGGTTAATAAATTGTGGGAATGTACATAAGAGTGTGGCTCCCCTGCGTGTTGTGTTTTCTGAACTGATTGTATGTTTTTTTTCTTGTTTTTGGTTTCTCTGGGATTTGTGCTGTCTTCCTTGTTCCTCTTTTTGTAAGGGGTGTGGTTTCAGTTGAATTTTAATGAAGATGTTGTGTTTTCACCTATGATTTACCTCACTGAACCAAACGTCTTGGTTTTCTATATTTAGGAGTTCCTGGTTGGATTTTTTTAATAGGAAATTAACGAGTCACATGCAACTTTACTGTTTGCTGTGTAGAATTCAGTCTGCAATTAGTCTAAATGTAGGATGCCGAACTTGTGTTTTTTCATAAATTTGTCTTCATTACCATATCACGGCATTTATAAAATTTACAACATGTATTAGGCAACCAGCCCCGAGAAATGTACTTGCCTAGGTCTGGTATTGTTCTGCTACCTGCTTGTGTTAATCAGTAAGGATGAGACTCCATGAGCTGTATATTTTGATGAAGGGTTATGATTCCATTTCTGCACTGTGGGACCCCTTTTCTCCCTTGGGTTATCACTGTAATTTTGTTCTGCAGTTTTTTTATTTCCCCTTCTTGTTATGTATTTTCAGATCCAAATGGATAATAGTTAGAAAGTGTATTGTTGTGAATGTGTTGGCCATAGTGTATTTCATTTATGTAGAAATATGATGCCTTGAAATCTCTTTCATTGCACAGACTTTAGCTTCTGACTGTTTTGTGGCTATTGGATCTCACAGTTCCCTGCTCATGATAAACTTACAGCTTGATGGGGTCCTTTGTTCCATTTGGTGGGTTCTTTTCTACACCTGAAATCAGAAGTCCCGTTAACTTAACAAATGGATCTTTTACCCGTTGTGACAAATGCAATGAAAAATGTGAACAAGAAGTTGCTGATATTCTGAAGGTAGGTCCTTCGTCTAGTAACTCAACAAGCTCACCCTGGTTACAAAAGGCAGTTAATTTGGACACGCATAAAGGGTCGGATGTGACAAAGGTTTGTTATGATTGCTAATTATTGCATTTCTCTTGTCCTATGCATACTGAGGCGTCACATGCATATACAACATGGTGGGGGCAATTACTGTACTAATACACAGTATAATAATTTAGAGGTATCCAGTATAATGTTAAACTGCTTAGGCAGGAGTAAAGAATACTATTTGAAAACAAGAAAAAGGTAAATAATATACGGACTTATATGCAACAAACCAAATTAAGAACAATGTTTCTTTGTTTATTTTCCCCCTCTGAAATGGAAAACTGTATTAAGCATATCCCTTGAGAATCGGATTTACTGAACTCAATGGATTGTATCTTTCTCGACCAAGCACTTTCTGTATCAAAGTGTATAATTTTCAGTATATCATTTGTCTTACTGTATTCATCAGCTACTGGATGAAGCACTTGTTTAGTATTAGTACTGGCACAGAAGAAAACATATTTGTTATATAATTCATAACATTTGTGAAAGTTATTCTAGAAAATTTTATCAATGAAATGATGCTGTCAATTATATTAGTTACTTCCCGAGGAGTTGTAGGTTTTATTTTCTTGTGTTTATATTCCCTACCTTGATTAAAATTAGGCTTAATTAAGTTTCAATTACTTCATAAATTTGGATACTTTTTTAATTAAGTTTGTATTAAAAGATTTCGTTCTATTGAGTGCTAAAAATATTTTTTATCTTTGTTTTAGTATCTTATTATTTGATTTTGTTGTTAGCTGGATGATGTGGCCTTCCTTTTCTCATCTCCAACTTGTTAATCAACTTGCATCTTCTCTCTCTAATCTCTTGTAACATGTTGATCAACTTGCCGGTGGAGAGAAAAAAAAAGTTGATTGCAAAATTCAAACGGCAGGATACTTTAACAAAAATAAAAAATATTTTGAGGACTCAATAGAAAGAAATTTTTTCAGGGGGATTTAATTGAAAATATTTAAATCTACTTGGTACTTAAAACTTAATTAAACTCTAAAGCTATTGGATCCACTTTCTGTAAATAATAATGATTTGCATCACTTGCAATATTTCACTGCTTCAATTTATGGCTGCATGTATTTAAGGAGCTCCATTATCCAGTGCAGACCAGTGAAGAAAGTACAAGTTTGAATGATAAGATCTTGGGATTTCAAAACAAATGGAGTGATATTTGTCAGCGTCTTCATCACAAAAGCTCACTGCCTCACTTTGATATTTCTCAGACAAGGTCCCAAGCTCCAATACTTGAGACTTTACGATTTGGCCCAGGTTTCAAGGAAAGCAGCAGTAAAGATCCATCACGCAGTGAATTCCAACATGCTACTCAAATTTCCTACATGCCCAAAGGCTTGCATATTACTTTTCCATTACCTTCTGATACAGTCAGTGTTCAAACTGTAACTGGTAATGGTTCAAAAGTCTCAGAGACACTGCAAAGTGATGGGAAGACCCCTTGGGTCGTCCCTTCTAGTGTGCATGACCACAGATCATCTTTATCCCATATACCTGTGACCACAGATTTAGGATTGGGAACGTTATATACATCAACCTCTCAGTATCCAGATACCCCAAAACTACAAGATCAAAGAAAGCATCTTCAGCAATTGTCAAACTCTATTTCAACTGATTGTGGTTCTAGTAATGAAAATATTTCACACCAAATTCCTAGATCTTCTTGGTCTGGTTCAAAATTTGATGCAAAAATTGATTTAGCAGATTTTAAGTCTCTCAATAGGCTTCTCACTGAAATGGTTGGCTGGCAGGATGAAGCCATATGTGCTATCAGTCAAACTTTGTCCCTTTGTAAATCTGGTTCAGGGAAGAGTAGAGGCTCACGAGATAGAGCAGACATATGGTTGGCTTTCCTTGGACCAGATAGAGTTGGCAAAAGGAAAATTGCTTCAGTTCTTGCAGAGACTATCTTTGGAAACGCTGAAAGCCTAATCTCTGTGGATCTGGGCTACCAGGACAGCTTTTACCCATTGAACTCAGTTTTTGAATGCCAAAAATCACATTGTTATGATGTGCTTAGGAGGAAGACAATTGTGGACTATATCGCTGGAGAGTTGAGTAAAAAGCCCCATTCCGTTGTCTTTCTTGAAAACGTAGATAAAGCTGATTTTCTGGTGCAGACTAGTTTGTTGCAGGCAGTAAGAGCTGGCAAATTTCCAGATTCTCGTGGAAGGACAATTAGCATCAATAACACAATCTTTCTTCTGGCCTCAACTGTCTGTAAAGATAGTGGTTGTTTGGTTTCAGATGAGTCTAAGATGTTTTCGGAGGAAAGAATCCTTGAAGCCAAAAGATGTCAAATACAATTATTACTAGGACATGCTTCCGAGGATGCCAAAACAATTGGTAGCACAAATGTCAAGGTTGTACCTAGAAAAGGTTTTTCCAAATCATCATCTCTGAACAAAAGAAAGCACTCTGATATTAGTGAGTCCAAGAAGGGAACAACAAGCAAGATGCAGAGACAAGACAGCGAGACATCTCGATCCTATCTGGATCTGAACATGCCTGTAGAGGAGAGTGATGAGGGTGTCAGTGACAATGACAAAGAAAGTGAATCCATAACAGAAAACACAGACACCTGGTTAAGTGACTTCTTTGATCAAATTGATGAGAAAGTGGTGTTTAAGCCATTCAACTTTGATGAGCTTGCTGAGCAAGTATTGAAAAGCATTGCCATACTATTTCAAAGGACATTTGGATCAGAGCTTCAGCTGGAAATTGATTATGAGGTAATGACACACATACTTGCAGCTGCTTGGTTATCAGACAAACAAAATGCAGTGGAGAATTGGGTTGAAAATGTTCTTGGCAGATGCTTTGTGGAAGCTCAGCAGAAGTACCATTCTGTATCTCAATATATTGTGAGACTGGTTAACTGTGAATCCATTTTTGTGGAAGAGCAAGCTCCTGGTGTATGCCTTCCAGCTAGAATTAACCTGGACTAAATTTTTGCTCACTTTGTATTACTGTAATCAGTTGTAAAATGTAGCTGTTAGGATATATAGCATTTGGTAGGCGGTAGCCAGTGTTCCACTAATTGATCTCACAATTTTTGTCTTCTCAATCATTGTGCTGTAATTTCTATGGTAAATCTATGTGTAATTTTCTATAGTGTTCCTAAGTCCAATAATATTAGTTTGCAAATTGTTCTACCCTTCACTTTTTAATGGATCTCATTATGTGTGAAACTACAATTTCCATCATTGAAGTTTGGCATAAATTTGATCTGACCAGAAAATGGAAACTTCAAATCTCAGTTGGAATGTTATGACTTATGAGGCCCTGGTGATTGTATTTATGACTTTTCATCGCTATTCTTTATGCTTGATTAGACTTCTTCCACTGTATATAATTCCAATTGTTCTCATGCTATCAGGAATCATCATCTTTGTTCTATGCACTAGCTTTTGCATGTAAGAAGTGACATACACTTTGTAAAGAAAATTCCTCACACTTGAAATCATGGTTTATGAAAATCATAAATTCGAAATGTTTAAAATCTATTTTTTTGATATATATAATCAAAGGGTAACATTTTATCAAAATTTTAATTCATTTTTTCTTGTACTAAATGTTCTTTTAGGGGCCTTGTGGCCCATTGTCCATGTTCATAGAGTTATGGATAAGGATGAATTGTTCATTAGCTGCTTAGTTTAAAACATTTTGAAAATGTTTTTCTCACATTTCCGGTAAACAATTATAGTGACTTGTTAAGGGGAACTTTTTTTCATAATATTTCACGTTTTTTTCTCACTCCCATATATCTTTTCTACTTTAATCAACTTTTTTTGCCTCCAATCAAAAAATTCATAAAACATTTTGAAATGGACCCAGAATGGATCTCAGTCTTGAAAATATACTCCTTTAACTGTTCTATAACATTAAATCGCCATTTTTTTTTAGGATAACTTTTAAGTCAAAACTTTAAGACCACGTAAAAATCTTTATTGTTTTGGGTCAAATTTTAATATTGGAATCCCTACATTATTATTGGCTTACTCTATCATTGGGTATGTATCATTAACATTAATTTCTTTAGCGAAACAACCGTTAGAAGTAAAACATTCACATAAATATTGTGTTTATCTTCATCAAAATAATGATGAGATAATAAAGAAAACAAATTACCCAAGCACGAGTGAGAAAATTACTGATTCACCCTTTTTCTTTACAAATGGAAAATTTCTTAATTTCTCTTATATTCTGTTGCAAGGAAGAACTTATTTTACCACTAATTGTATTTACCTCCTGTATTCCCATGTTTTGTTAAAGACACTAAATTTTTTTATAAATTTAATTTTTTTAATTTTATAATAGACAATAATCTTCTTCATATTTTTAATAAAATAATATTTATACTTTCTCTAATCTTAATATTCAATTTACTTACTTTTAATAAATAACATTTATTTCTTTTATGTTTTTCAAGAAAAAGTGACATTAAATTTTCTATTTTATTTAAAAATAATATATTAACTAAACTTAAATATAAAAATATAAAATAAAAAATTAAAGTTTTAGCATATAAAGTTAAGAAGATTATATAAATTAAAAATTAGTTTTACAAATAAAATAAAAGATGTGAATATCCCTTTATTATAAGTAGGAGGGAGTTAAATATTTTTTCTAATAACCTAAAAATCTATATTTAGAGTAAAAATGGTAAGAAGAAAGGAGCAATTGAATATTTTATTAATAAACTGAAAACACATATTTATAGAAAAATCTAATAGTTAAGTCTCTCACTTTCACACAATCACTATTTCTCTAAACCTATGTCCTTTCTGTTAGAAATCTAAGTGTGAGTCTAAGTCTCATATTGAATAAAAATGAAAAAGTTAAGCAATATATAAGAAAGAAGATCCATAAACCTAATGCTTTAAGGTTTTTGGTTAAAGGTGGTGTCATTCCCTTATGTATGTTTGACCCACTTCTCCTTCTTATGAGATCTCCCCGGTTATGCCAATGATGTAGTTTGATCATGATTAGATGCTCTATGATGTATGTTAGGGTGTTATACTTTAAGGTTTTTGAAGCTCTTTTGAGTGTCTCTGCTATTCAAGTAAGGGAAGTTAACTAATTTGGTTGTATGATTGTGATGTTGTTATGCTTTATAATTTTAAGATTTAGAGTCATAGAAGTGATTGAATTGTGATTGGGATATTTATATTAAAATCTCTTGCAGGTCTGAAATTGGATAATTGATATATGTGAATTGGATATTATATGTATAATTGGAACTATGTTGTGTGTATGATTATGACAATTATGTTTTGGAGTGATGATGTTAGATGAATCGAATTGTGTAAGAATGTTTAGTTTAATCTTAATTGAATGAGACACACGTGTGTGTACATATATATATATATATATATATATATATATATATATCAACGTGATTGACAAAGTTTGGTGCGATATTATCAGAATGAAGTTTGGAAAGTGGTTTAGTGAAAAAGAGTTATTTCATATAATTATATTTGTTAATAAATTTGAGTGTAATAGATTACTTGATATATAGATATGTAATTGGATTTGTTCTATGAAAAAATAAGTTTTTTAAGGATGATTGGTAATGTTTGAGATGGTAAAATAGTTTTGAAAACCATAAATGTAGTTAGTTTTTCTAATCAAGTGAAAATAGGAACATGCTTCTGCTTCCACTTAAGTGAGGAGATTCTCGCTCAAGTGAAAATAGTACTAGAATTGGACCTACTCTTGGTCCATTTTTGCTCAAGCAAGAGCATTTTTGTTAAAGAGAGGAAATTCTTACTCAAGCAAAAATAAAAATAGTTTACTAGGTGGTAAGAGTTGAAGAAGGTCTGAAGAACATATCTTGGGGTCTATTCAATGCACGATTATTGCAATTGAGATCACGATGGGAGACAACGATAAAATGTAATTATTTTAAAATTATTAAAAAAATGTCAAATAGAGATGGAGTCACCACCATAATGAAACTACGGAAAAACCGAAAATAAGAAAATAGTTTGCGAACCAAATTTAAGGTTTGGGAGTCGGTTATGTGAAGGGAAGGTATTAACACCCCCACCACAATGCCCGTCCTAAGATGATACCTTTAATCAAATAAGAAAAATAAGTGTGATTTTATAAAATATTATTTTCCCAAAAACAATAATAAAAATACAACTAAAGACACATAAAAACAAAGAAAATATTTTTTTACTTTTGGGTCTGACAAGAATTGACCTTGCTCCTACGTATTTTCATCATTGATGAAAAATTAAGGTTTACGTAGTTATACTTATAAAATTATTTGTTGGGGTGTTGGTATTTTTAATTTTGAAAATTTTATGTTTTTTATTATTTTTAGAAGTATTTTATATCTTTTTTATTTTTAAAAAATTATATTTTTTAATTTTTGATTATCATATGTTTTTATATTTTTTAAAAACTTTTGTATTTTTTATTATAGAAAATTTATATTTTTATATTTTTTAAAATTTAAATATTTTTGTATATTTTTGAAATGAAAAATTTGTATCAGATAATGTTTGATGTGTGTTGTTATTTGAATATCTAAGCAAAATAATAAAATTTTTCGAATAAAATTCTTGATGCGAACTGTCATTTCAAAATTTAATCGAATTATTTAAAAATAAATTTCAAGAAAACTATATTTGTATTTAACTATTTTTATTTACTTATTTTAAAATTTAAAATTTTATTGTAATAAAATTAGAACAAGATTAGAAAAATGGGATAAAATAGAATATGAAAATAAAAAAAAATGAAATAAAATAATTAATTTTTATTTATTTATTTTAAAAATTAAAATAAAATTTAGATATGGAAAAACGGGTATGATAGTCACCATGAGATGAATAAAGAATTTTGCTAGCAACCTTCCAGAATTAATTTATTTAATTTTTATTTTAATTCTTTTATATGCGTTTTTTATGTGTTCACTCTAAAAGCAATTTTATATTATATTATCCTTTCTGGCACTGTGTTCAAATTTCCACACTGAGTTTTAATTGCTTTTCTACATCACACTGAGTTTTAATTGCTTTTCTACATAATGGGTGAACTAAGTAAAATATATTATGTATGTGTCTGATCAAAGTCAGAGCAAATTGAAGTGTCTGTGTCCTCCCTAAATGACTTATTAGCATATAAATATATTTTGAAGGGTCCTCTCAATACAATATGTAACTTCCTCCTTAATTTATTTTACTTAATTAGCATAAATTATTCTCTTTCAAATTCTTGTTGGCAAATTTTAAGTTAATGCTCTGTATTAAGGAAAACTGAGAAGTTAATTAAAATTATTTGGAATTAAGCAAAATAATTCAAATTGGAATTCATCAACATTAATAATTTCCTTTTTCACACCCTTAATTCTTCTCCTTAGCAAATTTTAAGTTAATGCTCTTTATTAAGGAAAACTCATAAATTAATTTTGTTAGTTAAAGTTATTCCCAATTAAGCAAAATAATTTAAATTTGAAAAAGTTTTCCGCTTTGAAACAATCTTCCATTATTCCAAATTTAATTCCATTCAATTTGTAATTAATTCAATTAATTATCAATCAATTTTAAATAACAAAGACCCTAATCAAATCAATTTTAAATTAATTTGTACACCAAATTTATTAAATCAAATAATGTACACATGATTTTCATAAATAGATAAGGTAGTATTAGACTCAACACTAATACAAAAAAACACATTCTACAACAAGATAATATGTCAGTTGAAAACAATCCGACGTAAAAATAATTTTTGTAAACATGTGAATAGATACTATGTCGATTTCCGTAACAATCGACGTAAAAAAGACTGGAAAAAATAAAAAATAAAAATTTGAATACATTGAGTGGCGGGAAAGATATTACGTCAGTTGGTGCAAAAATTTGGGTAAAAATTGGTGAAAATTTATTGAATTTGGTAGAGATATTACGTCAGTTGGACCTGAGAGATTTACAAAAAATTTGGAAAAAATTAGGGTATGATACTACGTCAATTGGGCCTTCAGAACCGATGTAGTTTCTCGCGCTCTACCTATTACATTGGTTCTGTAGGTGTAAACGACATAATACGCACTGATATTAACACTCAACCACTGTTTTTCACTTACTTTTTGCCTTCTCTATCATTTTCTCTCTTCACGTGTGCGCTTCTCCTTCCTTCCACATTGCCATTCACTCTCTACCATCACTCTTCATTTTTGTTTTGCATTCACTCTCTGCCATCACTCTTCATTTTCGTTTTTGGCAATCATCTCCTCACCTCCACTTTGCTATTTTCATTGTTGCTCAATGTCACTGGTATGCGTTTGTTTTCTCATCCATTTTCGTTTGCTTTCACTAGTTTTCCTATTTCATTCACTTCATGTTTATATTCAATACTTTTGCTAGAGTTCACTTGGCTTCATTTGTGTTGACCGGTTCTTTGCGCCTCGCATCTCCCACTGTTTTCCTTCTATGCGCCTCATGTCTTCACTGGTCTACAAGAGGTATATTTTTACTATCTTTGAAACGTTGTATATGTATGATTGGAATGCTTGTTTGTATTTAAATGTGTTTTGTGTATGCTTCAATATTTGTGTTGCGTGTTTGGGTACTAAGTCCGGGAATGTCTGATCCTCGACAATTTGTATTTAATTTGGGCATTGTTGTATGATTGGAATGCTTTATATATATATGTGTGGTTGGATATATATATTGCGTATTTGGATATTGAGTCTAAGGATGTTCGATCCTTCACATTTTGTATTTAATTTGTGCATTGTATACTATATATGAAATTTTTTTACTATACCTAGTCATGGATCGAAGTTGGATAAATGAAAGTCGAATCAATGATGTGTATGAGAAAGGTGTCGAAGAGTTTCTAGAATTTGCTAAACGGAATGGAACAGGAATAAATGAAAAATATTATTGTCCATGTGTGAATTGTTTGAACGGGGAAAAAGACTAGATATTGAGTTGATACGAGAGCATGTTCTTTGTGATGGTTTCTTGAAGAACTATATAACGTGGACTTGGCATGGTGAAGTTCTAGACTTACCATATTTATCTAAGACTGAATGTCAACATTCTAATATATACTCTAAGGATTGCATGGAAAACACATGTGTATAATTCGTTGAAAGATGATTCAGTAAAACAATTATATCCTGGTTGTTCAAGTTTTTCATGTTTGTCAGCAGTATTACGATTATTTAATATCAAGGCAAGAAATGGGCGGACTGATAAAAGTGTTACTAGATTGCTCGAATTGTTGCATGAAATACTTTCTAAAGGTAATACTTCCCGAAGGTTACTAGGCAAACTGACGTAGTATCCACCTATAACGTCGATTTTATGTGGTAACCGACTTAATATGGTTAAATTTTTTTATAATTTTTAAGGATACTACGTCGATTGTGGCCTAGAACTGACGTAATATCCACCTCCTACGTAAAAATCCAGTTATTTGAGTTGGATATATAACGTCGGTTTATGTTTCCATCCGACATATGATGTACATATTACGTTGGTTTCATAACCGACGTAATATCCCAAAACTTTCTATGTCGCATTCATCTACGTTGGTTCGAGAATTGACGTTAACCGATGTAGAATGCCTTCTAGAACCGACATAGAAGGATATTTTTCTACTAATGTAGGCCCAAACATCAGGTGAGAGATGAGGGTAGAAAAATGGGGCATAGGAAAAAAATATATGAGCCTGACCCAACAGAGAATGTGAATAATAAAAAATAAGTTGTAATTAGCAAAAATGGAAGTGTGTAACAAAACTGGCCCAAATTAGAGAAAAATTTAAAAAACAGATCAATCATTTTTATTTGAAACCTCAATGGACTTTGACTTTAAATCAACTTTCACTTTTCTGCAAACTATTTAAAATGAACCAAATTTTCTTTTCCTTTTCTATATTTAAAATAATACCAAACCTCCCTCTTTTATTCTTTTCCCTTTTATTTATATATATATATATATATATCCTTTCAAATGTTTATCAAAATTTTGTATAAAATAAAAACATATTTTTTTATTTTTTATTTTCTAAAATGATAACTAGGGTAAAGCTAAATCATATTTATTATTTTTTATTTTTAAAATGAAAAATAAAAGATTCTATTTTTATTCTTTTTTTTCTTGAAAAAAATAAAAGAAAAACAATAATATCTAGACTTAAATTAAATGACTGATTTTTAGTAAGCAAATGAAAACATATATATATATATATATATATATATATATATATATATATATATATATATATTATTTTTTTCTAGAATGATAAAAAGGATAAAAATTTAAATCACATTTTTTTTATTTTCCCTTCAACAATGAAACAAAAATAAAACAAAATATTATAAAATTCAAACCTAA
>Ga0209700_106678_pt1 | contig 17494 bp, 12 predicted proteins | sample SiratroredBW_FD_187528 | JGI IMG/M metagenome (GOLD analysis project Ga0209700, IMG submission 187528) | Root nodule microbial communities of legume samples collected from California, USA - Siratro red BW (SPAdes) (version 2) | ecosystem: Host-associated > Plants > Roots > Nodule | place: USA...
AGGGCGGCGCCCTCCGCCACCAGCGGAGAAGTCATTGAATCTGGAATCGGAGACAAGTGGCGCGTTGGCGCGTTCTCTGTGTTGTGTGACTTCGCTTCTGTTGAGGTGGTTCAACACTGAACACAAAACAAAAGCCTACGGAGCCAGAGAAAAAAAAAAAGGTTAAATAATTAACAATTTCTCTATTTTTTTTATTTTATAAAAGTATGTATATATAATTGTGTGTTTTTAGATAAATAATATTTTACCTTTAATAATATTATGATTTTTCAAATTTTATTTTAATTTTTCTTAAAATTTGCCAATTTTTCTACTGTAAAAAAAAAAAACTTTACAATTTTTCTTATTTGTTATTGGGTGTAAAATTTACATATAAATAATTATTTATATTTCAACTCTTCCGGTTTGTCATGATGTCAGTTTAATTATGTGGTCGATTTAGAGTTGATTTACTCTTCTTGTGTATTTTTAAAAAATATATATTATGTAATAAACTAAATGTTTATTCATCAAATACAACTAAATATTAAAAGAATTAAATTTTGAAACTGTATTTTGCTGTAGATAAATAAAATTTTATTAATGAGCTAATTATATATTGAAAATAGTATGCCATGATTTACTCATTATTCTCACGATCGATTGGTTAAAAAAAAAATTTCGAATATCAAACTAATGTATTTTGATTTTTACTTGCATGATATTTTTAACCATTTATCAATTTTAATTTTTTTCATCTATCAAATGAATTTCAACATTTTCTTAACACAAATTGTCAATACAACTTAACTTCATATCACAATTTAAATTGTTTTATACAGTTAAAAAAATTATTTTATGTTTTAATTATATAAAAATAAATATAGATCTCATCCCATGGAGTTAAAACTGGTTAAACATATTTGCACGAGTTTTATTATACGATGAAATGTGTTAAAAGGATCTCAATTTTCGGTAAAAATCAAAATCCATCTCTATATTTAAAAATGATAAATTTAGTGCTTTTTTTTTAAAAAAAAAAAAAAAAGTCAATTTGTCCCCCATCTTGGTACTCTGAATTTAATAAAGGGAGACCGAATTTATTAATTATTGTGAAAAATAAATAAACTAAAAATATTATTTTTGAAAGGAGTAAGATAAATTTTGACCAAAAAGTTAATATCTAAACTAAAACACATTTTAGGCTTTATTTTTACAAAAATATTTGTTTAAGAAAAGACTAGCATGTGTTGTCACTTCCTTATATAGTAGATCTATAGTTTTTAAACAATTTATGCAATAGTTTGTATGGTTGTTGTGCTAAATGAATTTAATTACCCTTTTGGACAAGAGTCATAATTTGCTCTTAATGGGAGATCTAAATTAAGTTTCATAGGAGAAAACTTTTTAGACCATAGTTTTGTGATATATAGGTTATCAAAAATAACTTTTGGTTACATCTTTAAACTTCAAAAATACATTGTGAACTTGTAATAATTAGATATTTTTTGGTTCAATTACTTGATAGTTTGAAAAATAAAAAACAAAGTAAAATGAACGTAAAGTGTATCGTTCACACATTATTGAAGTTGTTGAACTTTACAAATAAGTCGAAGAAGACAAAATTTTTCAATTGCTAGCAAAGCCTTGATTTTGAATATGAAAACCCACATATTAATATTCTTATATTTGTAGATCTCTAATCATTACCTTCGGGATTATTTTTTTTTTTGAAAGCAAATATAGTATGAAATGAAGAGGAAATGATGGATATGTAAGATTATTTGATAAATTACTAATTTATTTTTATATTTAATATTTATCTTTTATAAATTATTTCATTATTAGATTCTTCTTTAACTATTTTATAATTATTATTGGAAATTATCAAATAGTATTTTAATTAATATTTTTAAAAAAATAATTTATTTTGTTTTCTCAACTAAACTTTTAAACTAAAAATGTTTATATTTTTAAAAAATATACTTAAAGAACAATTTTAACATTATACTATAAAAAAAAACTATCTACCTTCATTAATTTAAATTAGTCACATCTATCTATAGACCTTTTACTCAAATTTATTATTTTTTCATTAAATTAAATCACCTCACTTTATTTCCAAATCAATCTTTCACTTTTATACTCCTAACCAAATAAAGCATAATGCTTATTTGCACCCCTAACTACACGAGGAAAACGCCTAAAAAAATAACTAAAATTTTCATCCAAAACTAAATTAAAGTTTTTCAAAAACATTAAAAAGAAAACTCAAAACACATTAAAGGAAACTATAATTCTAATCTAATTTCTTGCAAAAGAGTTTGCTCTAGCACAAAATGTGAGACTTAATTGTATTATTCACATTACTAATTACATCTCAGATTTTTCTTCCTTTTACTCATTGGCAGAGAGCCTAATTTATCAGAGATCACACATTTCAATATCATCAGTTTTTTTCTAAATATTTTTTATGCGGACATGATGTTCATTGGTCAAGCAATGTAATATAAAACAACTGTTCTGAAAAAAGGTAAAAGATATCTTTGGAGGCACATATGCATGCACGTGGACACCCCATTTGCACGAAAATGCATGCCACTTTATTTTGATTCTGATCTGTAAATTGGATATCTTCATTTTTCAGAAATAACTTGAGTAAAGGTATCTTCAGCTCCTCTATTTTCTTTTCTTCAATCATAAGTTTTCAGATTCATGCCCCTTCATTCATCCTAAAGCACCCAAATTACCAACAACTCTTGGAGGATATTTACAATTCAACAAATATTGTTATATATATATATATATATATATATATATATATATATATATATATATATAATCTCAAATTATTGTAAGAAGTCCTTTTTCTGTTTAATGATTTGGGATCTTAACATATATAAATATATGTTTTTATGTAGTTTAAGCAATATATTAACTTCTAAATTTGGACATTTTCCAATTAACTTATCTAAGCACTAAACTGATTTTCATAATTAACTTTGAATAAAGTAGAAGCAGTAAACCTTTTTTGGGAATAATTAAATAACACATTGTCTGTTTGGAATCGTGTTATATGATTGAAATAATCGATGAGTGCTTCCAACACATTAAACCATATAAATATGGCGAATGAATGAATAAACACCAGACTTGAGAAAAAAAAGAAGATCAAGTTTCTTGTTCATTAATTTACTTCACATTGAACTTTTGTGTAAACCAGCCTCTAGAATCAAGTCTCAAAGAGTAAATTGTTTTTCCATAACACAAGTATAAACAAAATATTCTCTTACATTGTCGTAGAACCGGGTCTTAATTATCTAGCTCTACCCAATAAATACAAGAAGAAGAAAACAAGAAAAACAATACATGTATACTTATTTTCTTGGCGAATAACATTATGCTTCAGGAAACACTTGTAAGATTGCAATGAAGATGCATAATAAAGAAAATATAGATATTATGGTATATATTTTGTTAGATAATCACCACAAATGTGGTTCACTTTATTGAATATTTTTAATAAAATCACAAACCTCGTATAATGATAACAATATAAGATCCTATTTGGAACTCATGATGATGATGAAGCTTAGGCATAACCGCACATTCCATAGACACAATATTCACCTACTTCACACCGATGGTTACACTCCCCACAATGCCTCTTATCGAAGTTGGTGTCCACACATTGCCCTCTACAGCATGTTTCTGTGAACTTGCACTTTTTCTTGCATGCACCACAGTTGTGTCTGTCATACCCTACATCCATGCACTTGTTGTTGCAACATGTGGAGTTCCTCACACCCGTCAAATAGCACACCTCGTGGTCCTTGTGGCAGTGATCAGCAGCATTAGGGTTTTTGACTTGAGCAAGGAAGCGACTCACCCTCTTGGAAGGGAGAAGAATGTTCTTGTCACGAGTGGTGGATGATGGTGATGAAGATGGAAGATCATGCTGCAGAAGAGGAGGGTTTGATTCCTCTTGAGTGATGGTCTTCATTGTGAGTGTGATGGACAAAGCCATGGTTGTTGCTACGATGAATATTACCTTTAGGAGCCCCATGGCTTTGCCAGTAAAGAGGTGGTTGGAGGTGTACTCAGAAGGAGATGATGAAGATGAGAAAAGGGTTTTTGTTTGTGTGCTTGGAAATGAAAATGTGGTAGAAAATGAAGGGGGAGGGTTAGGGTTTATAAGAAGGGAAGTAGGGGGAGAAGTTGACGCCGCAAAAGTGGTAAAAGTTTGCATGGTGCATGCTAGTAGAAGAGTGTGATGGAATTCTAATGCATATTCTATTGTTTGACCTCAAAAAGCTTCACCCACCTATGTTACTTGAGCACCACAATACCCTCCATTTTAGACTCTTTTTTCCTCCATTGTCCATTGTACCCTTCAGTTCTATGATGCAAGCAACTTGAATATGGAGAAGCTATTCACATGTTATGTTGTGAGAGAGTCAAAGGGTAGTAATGACTTTTCAGCATTGCATGAGCCACCACATCTGATGAAACCGCAGTGGACGGCCTGAGGAAATTCAGGCACACTGCTAGGGTAAGCAAAGGCATTTCGTCATACACGTTAACGGCATAACTTATATTTTACAAAAATCCACCCACTACGTTTCTTCATGCAAAACAAATTCCAATCAACTTTAATTGCTTCAAATTAATTATTTTTTTACAAAAAAAAGAATGATACGTTAAATATTTTCCTAGAAATAATCATAATATGAGTAGATAAGTAACTTAAGAAAGAGATAATGTGAAGAAAAGGTGAGAGGTATTGATTAAAACTTGAACATATAAAATAATGGAAAGTAGTAACTAGTACACGTGTGGTGTGTAAAGCATATAAACAAATATGAGCAATAGAGAATGAACCTTATGATAGGTTGTTGATACTTGAGAGATGATACATACATAGAGTTTGAATATTGGTCCAATTTCCTTTTAGGTTTGACTAGGGATTTTTTAGGTCTTTGTGCTTTAGTTATTGTCATAATTGCTTTATTAGCAAAGGAAAACGTAAAATGTAAACAAGAGCAGAGCCATGGAGGTGTAGCCACGATAGTTCAATTTTTCCACCACATACATAAGAAATATTCTAATGCTAAACGCGTATTATTATTTTGTTACAAAATTTTGCGTAAGCAACAACATACGTATCTTGTTGTTGTTATAGGTGTAATTTCTAGCAACTTAAATTTGATCATGTAAAGAACGGAGTGAGACGAGCATTCTCACGTATTTTTGGAATTATATTAAAATATAAAATTTTAATATAAAGTACAAAACAAAATATTTCTTAAATATATAGTTACATTATTAGAAAATAATTTTTTTATCTTGATTGACATTCTATATCAATTGTCAGTCCATCTAAAAAGTAAATGTTTATTATAGGTAGGCATTAAATTAATATAATATTATTAAAAAAATCTTAGACTCTAAACTTTAAGAATATTAAAAACATCTTCAAAACAATAAGATCAGTTCATGCTCATTATAATAATAGAATAATAATAGAGTTGATCTAATTTGTGAACTAAAGTGTAAAGTTAGTGTGAATTTAATCTATACTAATTAAAATAAATATTAAAAATAAATAAAGTTAGTATTAACCTAATTGATATTAATCTTATTTATTTTTAATTTTTATATTTATTTAAGTTAACATCGGTTAGATTGACATTAATTTTATTTATTTAAGTTAATGTTAATTAATATTTATTTAACTTAGTATCGGTTAAGTCAGTGATAATTTATATACAAATTCCAAATAATTCCATTCAATGCTAAGATGGAGAAGGAGAACAAATGGGTTATGGGTCTAAACGGAGAAGGAGGGTGGGTAGAGGATCCTCCAACGATAAAAGGGCTAGTTAAAAATTATATGGAGGAAAGATTTGCAGCAAATCAAAAGGTGGGGTTGTCACCAGATGAGATCTCCTTTTAAGTCATTATCCACATTGGAAAATGAGCAGTTATGTAGAACTTTGACTGAAAAATGAGATTATACAGGTTATGGGGTAGTGTGGTAGCTCTATGAGCTTAGAGTCCGATGGTTTTAACTTTAACTTTATGAAAAGAAATTGGGATATTATAGGTGGGATATAAAAAAGGTAGTTTTTAGTTTCTTTGATATAAGTTTCATTTCAAGAGAGGTTGTAATGATGTCTTTCATTACATTACATTAGTGTCTAAAAAGGATAATCCATTATCATTGAATGATTTTAGGCCGATATACACTAAAAAAAACTCAATTTACTTACGGATTATTATCTATAGATATATATCCGTATGTAAACTCAATATTACTTACAGATTATTATTTACGGATCTGTATTTGTAAGTATTACCCACGGATTTAAGTCCGTAGATATTATCCACAGACATAGATTCGTAGATATTATCCACAGACATAAATTCGTAGATATTACCCACAGACATAAATTCGTAGATATTACCCACAGACACAGATCCGTAGGTATTATCCATGGATATTGGTATATAGGTATTACTCACGAACTATTTCCGTAAATAATACCTACAGACCTATGTTCGTGGGTAATAACTACAAATCTATGTCCGTGGATAATACTTAAGAACTTATATTTATAATAAAAATATTATTATCTCTTATCAATGATGTTCGTATTGATTTATTAATAATAACATTAATAAAAGTGAATATTGTTAACAATATTAATATTTTTATTGATATTATTAACATTATTGATATTTTTAACACTTTTATTACTATTATTATTATTATTATTATTAAATTTGTATTATTATTAATATTACTGCTAATATTATTGTTTTTATTTTCTAATATTGTTAGTTATACTATTATTAAAATTATAATTATTATTATTATCAGTATTATATATTTTTTAATATTTTTAAAGTTTTTAATATTATTAATATTTATACAAAAAATATTATTAATGTCATTGATAACATTATTATTATTATTTATATATATAGAATATTATTAATACTTCTATTCATATTATTTATATTTACATTAATAATATTTATAATATTATTATATTATTATCAACATTATTTATATTTATATGAAAAATAGTTTTAATATTATTAATATTATTTTATATTATTTTCAGTTATATTAAAAATATTTGTGATATTACTATTATTATTATAATAGCTAATAATAATATTATAAATAATGTTATTATTATTAATGTTAACATTAATATTCTTAATTCTAATATTATTATTATTATTAATGTTATTTTTATTACCCGTATTAATATTATTAATAATATTAGTATTTTAAATTTTATTAATTTATTATTATTATTATGAATCTTATTAATATTATTTTTATCAATATTATTAATATTATTATTGATATTATTTATATTATTGTTAATATTATTATTATCGCTTTTAATAAAAATCATAATAATAAGAATAATAATAACATTATTAATGATAATAATAATAATATTATTATTATTATTATTAATATTATTATTAATAATATTAACAATCATAATTATGAATATAATCATAATAAGAATAATAATAATCATAATAAATAATGAGATATGTAAAAGGATATGATATAAAATAAGAATAATAATAAATAATGAGATAATTAGAAGGATATAAAAATAATCTTGATAATCATAATTAATAAAAAAAATATAATGTTACCCACTGATCAATATTAGTGGGTAATATAAACTTATACCCACAGAATAAATTCTGTGGAAAAATTACCCATCAATCAAAGTTGGTGGGAAATTTACCTATGGATTTTAACAATGGAAAATTTACCTACAGATTTTAACTCGGTGAGTAATGTTTAATTACCCACTGATTTTGGTCATTACCTACGGATTTTGACTGTAGGTAAATATAGTTTTTTTGTAGTGATATCTGGTGTGTTGTGTTTATAAGATTATTTCCAAGAAATTGGCTAATAGAATGAAATATGTGCTACCAAGTATAATTGATATATGTCAATCCGTATTTATTGGAGGATAGGGGACTGTTGGATAACGTCTTGGTTGCAAATGAGGCAATTGACTATATGAAAAGGGAGAGAAAGAGTGACACCTTAGTCAAAGTGGATTTTGAGAAAACATATGATTATATAGACTGACAGTTCTTATATTATATAATGGGTAGACTAGGTTTTAATAGTAGGTGGATAAAATGGATAAAGGCTTGCTTAGAATCCGCTTCTATATTTGTTTTAGTGAATGGGAGCCCCTTAGAGGAATTCAAACCTAAGAGAGGTGTAAGACAAGGGGATCCCCTAGCTCCATTCTTATTCTTGATTATAGCAAAGGGCATGACAAGGTTAGTTAGAGAGGCTTCAAGTAAAAATTTGTTGGAAGGATGGGCACAATACACAAGACTTAGATTACCAAAAATCTAAGAGAAAGGGTTAAGGTAAGTTCACACATCTAAAACTGAGTGTCTACTAGTGTGTATAAACTCCCTCATCAACTTCTTACCACCTGATAAAAATTTAACTAGAAATATTTTAGGTATTTGTGCTTTAGTTATTGCCACAATTGATTTATTAGCAAAAGAAAACTTAAAATATAAACCAGAGTAGAGCATGGAGGGTTAGCCACGATAGTTCCAATTGTTCCACCACATACATAAGAAATATTCTAATGCTAAACGCGTATTGTTATTTTGTTACAAAATTTTGCTTAAGCAACAATATACTTATGTTGTTGTTGTTATAGTTGTAATTTCTAGAAACTTAAAATTTGATCATGGTAATAAAACAGATTCTAAAGCACTAGTGGTGGCTCAAGACTTAAGCCTAAAGCGAATTAAAAAAATAAGACATTTTCTAAATTAATAAAATAATTAAAATTATGATATTTTTATCTAAAATTTATTTTTCGAGTTTTTTATGATGCAAAATTATCTATTAAATTATCATAATTAATTTAATCCAAAATATCCTTTGGTAGAAGAAGAAAATAAAGTATATATACGTTGTAATACTCCAAAGAAAGATGTAGCTCTAGTACAAGAGTTAGTCATATCACAAAGTACTAAGTTTAGACTATGACAACCACATGGAGTATAAAATTCTCTAGGATTAATATCAAGACATTTTTTTGCACACCTTGATGTTTTCCTTTCATATTAGACCCATTATCATATCCTTGTCTTGTAAGGTCATTAATATCAAGTCCAAGGACTTTTAGTTCATCTATATTAACATTACAAAGATGTTTTCCACTTGTATCATTTACTTTTAAAAATTAAAAAAAAAATACTGGTTAACTTATATTGGAGTTGATGAAATATCCACACATCGTAATACAATAATACAAAAGACATTTGTTCTTGATGACTTATATCTGGAACACAGTCAAGTATGATTGAATAATATTTCGCATTCATAATTTTTTTTATAATTTTTGTTTTTATTTCACTTGCTAACAAATTTATCAACTTTTTTTGTATATTATGTCCAAGGTAGTGATTATGAATTTCTCATTTTTAATTAAATGAATATGTTCTTGCATAGTTGGATTAAATTCTACAATCATTTCTATCAACCTTAAAAAGTTTTCATTACTTTCTTGGTAGATCTTCTTAACTTTTCCAGGCAAGGCTAAGTTTTTTTTACCAAGAGTTTTAATAACAGCAATAATTCTTAACAATGCCTTTCTCCAGTGTTCCTTATCTTTATTTTATTTATTTATTCTTGAGCATGTTTATCTATTATTTTATCTTTTGAAAATCTCATCCAGATCAATCCACACATTCATATTAGTAATGTATTCATCACTTATTTCATGGCTCTTTAACTTAGCACTAAGATTTCTAGAATCTCTACTACTTGCCTTACCTAGTTTACTAGTACAATGGGTGGCTCAAGGCCCAAGCAGATAAAGCAACGGCTTTAGGCCTCAAGGCATTAAAGGCCTAAAAAAAATTTAATATTCATATATTATTATAAAATAAAAAAAATAATTTTAAAATTATATTAAAAAAATTTAATTAAAAATTTAAAATATTTTAACTGACTTTAAGTTTACATCAGTGCTATAAATATTATCTATTGACTTTAAATTTATATTGATACTGTAAATATTATTTATTGATAATATTCTTGAAACTTTCTTTTAATAAATTAATAATATTTTTTAAAAAAGAAATTGAATAGTCAAGAAATCCTACTTATCAAAACTTTTTAATTTTTTTATTTCTTCCCTATATTCCAACATATTGACATCATTTCTCTTTATATGTCCTTTCATTATCTGACTCTTTCACTTCTCTCATCCCTTATTCACTTATCACCTTCCTTCTTTCTTCCTTCCTTGGTATCTTTATTCTTTCATAATATTATTTCAATTTGTTAGTTTTCAATTTCATATTTGGTTCATCATTCAATACTATGGATTTATATCCAGGCGTCTTTATTTGAAGACTTGGAGCGGTAGATTTTGCTCCTATTGAGTGCATCAATATTAAGTACAAATAATATGAGATTGATGAATTGATTTCAATTTTTTTTATTTTTCATTATTTTTTAATTAATCTTAAAATAATTTGTTCAGATATAAGGAAGAGAATTTAGAATTTATAAATTATATTTAAAGACTTACCAAAAGACAGGATCGAAAGGTAGTAGGAGACTTGAGACTTTAAGACAATATACTACAATCAAGTTCATGTCTTAAGAATCAAATTTTATCTTTTTAACTTAGTTTCATTTTATATACTTATAAGTTATATTCAATGTGATATATGTTATAGTTTTTTAATTTTATATAAAAATATACAAATATGTCAATTAGAAGATTTAAATCAGGTTATTCAAAACTTAAAAAAAAAAAGTTAAACTTAGGTGAGTCTTCTTTGAATGAAGAAGATAATAATATAAATATAGGTGAAGATAACAATATAAAGGTGAGTCTTCTTTGAATGAAGAAGATAATAATATAAATATAGGTGAAGATAACAATATAAATATAGATGAAGATAATAATAAAGTAGTCAAAGAAGATAATAATTTTGATTCTCAAATTCATGATAATAATTTTGATTTTCAAACTCATGATAATAATTTTGATTCTAAAACTCAGTATAACGAGAATAAAATTGCATGACAAAATGATTTTAATATTAAAAATATATATAATCCAAGCCAATGAAAGGATATTGATACGAAATTGAGAGACTTATTAGTAGAAAAAAGGCCTTATTAGGATAACTGATATACATTTTCCAAAAGATAAATACTCAAGACATTTAGAATTGATTATTTTTTATATATTGTAGATAAAGCAATTACCACACTCCAAAATAGATTTGAACAATTTAAAATATATGAAGATATTTTTGGTTTTTTATTTAGTATTAAAAAATTAAAGTGATTGGGTTGGGTACTTTTGAAAAAAAAATGCTTAAACCTTTACAAGTATTTGAAACATTATAATTTGTCATGTTGGCTTAGATTTATTTTCAGAATTAAATATCTTAAAAGAGATTATAGGATTGGAAAATGATAAACCAATTGACCTTCTTAATTATATAAAAAGAATAAATTCTTTTCTAAACAATGCATATATAGCATATAGGATAATGTGAACAATTACAGTATCAGTTACTTCAGTTGAAATGAGTTTTTCAAAACTTAAACTAATAAAATCTTATTTAAGATCAACCATGTCTTAATAAAGATTAAATGGATTAACTTTATTGTTTATTGAAAAAGATATTTTAAATGGAATTAATTATAATAATTTAATAGATAATTTTGCATCATAAAAAGTTCATAAAATAAATTTTAAGTAAAAATATCATAATTTTAATTATTTTATTAATTTAAAAAAGACCTCATTTTTTCAGTTGCTTTAGACCTCCTAAAGTCTTGAGCCGCCACTTACAAGTATATATATATATATATATATATATATATATATATATATATATATATATATATATATATATATAAACATTTATATTTATATTAAGCTTTTTCCTTATGATATTATTATGGAAAAATATTATTTTTCTCTTAGAATTTGTTATTGTTTTTGTTTAGTCTATATTTTTATTGCTTTATTTTTTAAATAGTCACAGTTTAAAAAAATTCACCCTCTATTACTTAACCATCATTCACTATTTGTTATTTAACCTTCACTTTTACTTTGGCTTATTTTTTGTAAACATAAAATGTGAAGGGATCTAAGGGAATTGTACAAGACATATTTGACAGTCACAACATTGCAGAGAGAATAGACATAGAGGTTTTGTCCTGAGAGTTCAAGATGTCAGGTGTTAACAATAACAGCGAGGAAGGCAAGAAGCCCAACGAGCAAGGAGCACACATTAACCTTAAAGTAAAGGGGCAAGTATGTTCTTTTGTTTGTAAATTATTTGTTTCTTTTCATTTCTAGGGTTTTGCTTTTCTATTAGATCATGTTACTTGAGTGTCATAAATCTTCGATTTTGCACTCTTGTGAGTTTGAGATCGTTTTGCAGTGTGAAGGGGCAGGTACGTTCTTTTGTTCGTAAATTTATATTTGTTTGTTTCCATTTCTAGGGTTTTGCTTTTCTATTATATCATGTTACTTGAGTGTCGTAAATCTTCGATTTTGCACTCTGATGAGTTTGAGATCGTTTTGCAGTGTTTATTATATTATGATTATGTGTCAATGTATACCTCTTCTCTAATTAATTTTTTGCAGTGTTTGAGATCGTTTTGGTTTGGATTTATGGGCTTGGATAAAAATTGAAATTTGATGTTTTCTTTTAAAATTGTTAATTGGATGTGATAGGATGGGAACGAGGTGTTCTTCAAGATTAAGAGAAGCACTCAATTGAAAAAACTTATGAATGCTTATTGTGACCGACAGTCAGTTGACTTCAACTCCGTTGCTTTTCTCTTTGATGGTCGTCGCCTTCGTGCTGAGCAGACTCCTGATGAGGTTTGTGTTTCCTTCATCTTTCCTCATGGATTCTACATCTCAACTGTTCAGCTTTTGGTTTTGACTTGAACTTTTATTTTTGCAGTTGGAAATGGAGGATGGTGACGAAATTGATGCAATGCTTCATCAGACTGGAGGTTATGTACTCTGAGCATATCTGCTTCCCCTTCCATGGATGTAACTGAGTTAAGAAAGATATTTTTATGAGTGAATATTGAATATCATTCTCTTGATTATAAGTTATAAGCTCAATATAAATGTTGTACTGTTTTATTAACTAATAGAACATATTTGTGGTACTTGACATATCTAGTTAAGACAATTTATTAAATAGTAAACTTATAATTAAGTTAAATTCTTTGTTGATTACATGTTTTTATCTAGTAAAATAAAAAATCACACATGAACGCACACACATCCATACACACACATATTCATCATAAATAATAAGTTGATGATCCTCCATCACACACATATTCATCGTAGATTATGAGTTGATGATCCTCCATGGTTGTCTCTAACTTTTTTTATGTGACCTTTGGAATTTGTTTGTTTCCAATGGTGTATAATTGACATTTCCTTTGTGAGCATTACCTTAATGGGATTAAAGCTACCTTTAGCTCTAACATTGGTTAGAAGTTTGAAATAAGAGGGGAAAGGTATCCTTCAAAATTTTTAACTTAGTTAGTTATCATGTTGACTTACCACAACAAGTTCAAACTTGGAGTATTATTCAATGAACCATCTTTGCTTCTTATGAGAACCACTAATCTTTTCACTAGCTGACGAGGAGGAACATAAGTATAAATTAGAAGCATGTTCGCCTTTTTACAGAAGTCATAACAGGATTGTTAGGCACCCCTTTAACTCTTGGTTATAAAGTTTCTGGAGGTAAAGAAAGAGAAGTAATGACATCCACCTTTGCAACCTCAACTACTGCATCAATTTTCTTATTCTTTACGAGCCTTCAGAGATTAAATAACAAGTCTTTCTTTAAAATTAGTACACTAGCATCCATATCTTTTTATAGTCAATATCTTTTCCAAAATTCATACTTAAAAAAAGATAAATATATGTATTACAAATAATACAAAGGCAAAATATCAAGTACAGAAATATTTTTACCTACAAATCAAGTGATGAGTAGGTTCCTACTACTTATCAGGTGATGAGAATTACTAATTATTTCAATGCTATTAACAGGTAAAAATATCATAATTTTAATTATTTTATTAATTTAAGAAATGCCTCATTTTTTCAATTCGTTTTAGGCCTCCTAAAGTCTTGAGTCGTCACTGAGTACAACCAATAACATTAAACAATTTACAACAAAAACAAAATACTCTATCTAAATCTATAGAATAAATGAGTCATTGTCTTTCATGTTTCTCCCCGTTAGACAATTTTTGGATGTAATATGATACAAAAAAGTGTCTTGAGTATTTATCTTTTGGAAAATCTATATCAGTTATCCTAATATGACATTTTTCTATTAATAAATCTCTTAATTTTGTATCAATATATTCCCATTAACTTGGATCATACATATTTTTAATATTAAAATCATTTTGTCTTTCAATTTTATTCTCGTTATTCCTTCTTGCTTACCAGCTTCATAATCCACCTTAGCACTTTTGCACCATTGACACATAAAGATTGTACTGATTGGATAACATGGTATTCTGTAAGTCTTCTGCACCCATATCATCATCTCTGTTTTGAATTAGGGTCAATCTTTGTCATCTCTGTTTTGAACTAAGGTCAATCTTTGTTAATCTTTTTCAAAATTGGGTAGCCAGGTAGCGTTTTTATTGGTATATTGAGGGTTGTATGTTGACTTTGTCATTTTTCACAAGTGAGATTCAATTTGCACAAAAATTTACTTCTTCTAACAACTAAGAAGTTTTTTTAATAGATTGGCAAATGTGAAAAATAAGCATCAAATGCATTAATGTTGTTTCATATTTCAACCAACACTTGATTATGACATTAAAGGAACGCATAAGGTTCATACTTTCCATTTTGTTACATGAGTTCAAAAGTCCTTCTCATCAATCACATATCAAAACAGAGGAAACTACCTGGACGTAATTGTCATATATTTTAAAAGAGATTCATAATTTCCTGGAAATACTTCCACTTTCACCTTGTTGGATTACAAATGGAAGAACATACTTCTACACAAAACATTATAACTGTATTTTTTTTTTCAAAATAAGAGCAAACATGAACGCGTGAGGTTCCTACTTTCCATATTTGTTACATTAGTTCAAAAGTATTTCGACAAACCACATACCAAAATAAGGAAACTACCTAGACATGGGTGTCATACATTTTAAAAGAGCTTCATGAATTCCTGTAATTACTTTCATTTTGACCTTGTTAGATCACAAATGGAAAAATACACTTCTTTACACAACATTGAAACTATATTTGTTCAAAATGAGAGCAAACATGTGAAGTTCCTACTTTTCATATTTGTTACATGAGTTCAAAAATAATTCTCAGCAAACCACATATTAAAACAGAGGAAACTACCTGGATATGGTTGTCATACATTTTAAAAGAGTTTCATAATTTTTTGCAAGTACTTCGACTTTGACATTATTGGATCACAAATAAAACGACATGTTTCTTTACACAACATTAAAACTGTATTATTTCAAAACGAGAGCAAACATGAACACACGAGGTTCCTACTTTCCATATTTGTTATATGAGTTCAAAAGTATTTCACAGCAAACAATATATCAAAATAGAGGAAACCACCTAGATGTAGTTGTCATATATTTTCAAAGACCTTCATAATTTTCTGAAAGTACGTTCACTTTGTCTTGTTGGATCACAAATGGAAGAACAAACTTCTTTACACAACATTAGAATTGTATTTTTTCAAAATGAGAACAAATACGAATGTATGAGATTCCTACTTTTCATATTTGTTACATAAGTGCAAAAGTCTTTCTAAGAAAATAACATACCAAAATAGAAGAAACCACCTCGACGTAATTTCTTAGAAATACTTCCACTTTGACCTTGTTGGATCACAAATGGAAAAACATACTTCTTTACATAACATTATAACTATATTTGTTCAAAATAAGAGCAAAAATGAATACATGAGGTTCCTACTTTCCATATTTGTTACATGAGTTCAAAAGTCATTCTCAACAAACTACATATCAAAACAAAGGAAACTGCCTCAATGTGATTGTCATACATTTTAAAATAGCTTCCTAATTTCTTGAAAGTACTTCGACTTTGACCTTGTTGGTCTCAAATAGAAGGACAAACTTCTTTACACAACATTAGAACTGTATTTGTTGAAAATGAGAGCAAACATGAACACGTAAAGTTTCTACTTTTTATACTTGTTATATGAATTCAAAAGTCTTTTTCAACAAACCGCATACCAAAATAGAGAAAACCACATGAACATGGGTCTCATATATTTTAAAAGAGCTTCATAAAAAAGTTTCACGAAGTTCACATAAAAAAAAAATGTTCCTTTTTAACCTAGAATACCTTGTTTAACCGTGCACGTGAAAAGAAATACACACTAAACACAAGAGAACCTTAACGTAGCACAGGAAAAAGAGCAGGAGACAAGAAGAATGTGAATTCACACAAGAAATCAAAGAAGGGTTGAACAAAAGAGAAAGATAGATAAAAAATGAAAACCTAAAATTTTTAAGTTTTTTATCATCTAAATTTCGTAAATCCCATAACTTATTAAATATTCTTTTTCTTGCAACGTAAAAATGTCAAATGGAGATAATAACATATAACGGTGTCAAACTATCATTATATAGGATTCAAACACCACTCATATATAAGAAATTTGCATTATTGCAATTGTGTGTTATCTATGACTAAGTCTTGAATTATGCTAAGATAAAGATTTTGATGTAGATTTAATATTTTGTTTCTAAAAATGATATTGTTCTTTATGTGATCGTATTGACCAAACTATTATTATCGTAACACATATTTATTAGAAATTTTTTAAAAATTGACATAAATTCATAAAAAAAGTTAAATATTTAAAAAAAATACATTTATGTGTGAAGTTGTATATAGTTTATAAGTTAACATAAAAAGTCATTTATAAACATAAAATCTTAAAATAACTAAGTACATTCCAAATCGTACCATAACTAACGTGTAGTAACTACAACTATATCAACCTAATTAAAAATGGAATAGTATGATATACAGTAGCCACCTATATACTGTTTTGATCAAAATTCTTACGAGTTCAAAACCAATATGTATCTTCTAAATGAATAATGCTTAAGAAAGTTATATTCATAATTTATTTAAAGTTAATTTATAAGTACGATATTTTTTACTTAATTCAGTGATAAATATACTCCTACTTTTCTTCCTGAACCTCCATTGCTATTAACTGCACCTCATACTAACAGAAAAAAGACAAAAAAAAAAATATCTTTTCTCACTCCATCGCTGTTGTCGCTACTTCCATTATCATTGCTAGTGGCACCTCCATTCTTCACTGTACTCTCTGAGAGGAAGAAGAAGAGAGCTCATTCTGAGAAAAA
>Ga0209700_106679_pt1 | contig 17489 bp, 6 predicted proteins | sample SiratroredBW_FD_187528 | JGI IMG/M metagenome (GOLD analysis project Ga0209700, IMG submission 187528) | Root nodule microbial communities of legume samples collected from California, USA - Siratro red BW (SPAdes) (version 2) | ecosystem: Host-associated > Plants > Roots > Nodule | place: USA...
TATATATATATATTTATAATAAAATAAATATATATATATATATATATATATATATATATATATATATATATATATATATATATATATATATTAAAGCAGAGACAAATTATAAATATTTTATTAAAGTAAAAAAAGTTTATTACATGTCTTAGTTTTTTTTCTTTAACAAAGAACGAAGTGGTATTCATTATGCACTCACTTACTTTTTATGTCTTTTAAGAATATTTTATTTTACAGAAATAAAGAATATAATACTTTTTATTCTATAAAATAGTAGTTTGAACAATTTTTGTTTTATCAATTTTCTCTCGATCTAACAATAAACATATGTATCAACTATTTAAGAATTATTATAAGACTAACGGTATACCATAATAGAAAAATCAATAAATACGAACAATTTTCTTCTAAAATCAAAACTAAAATAGTATTGAAAGACTAATTTTGCCAATAACTTGAACAAATTAATTTTTGAAAAATGAAAGAATTTTACTTTATCTTTAAAAGATGGCGTAACCAAAACTAAGAGTGCATGTTACCCTATATTTCTTCCTTGGAAAGAGTATGGATAATATTGGCTATTCATGACATCCAATTTAACATGTTATATAGAGTCTTACCTACATAAAGCCAAAATTGAACCATAAGGAAGTTAAAGTTCACCCAAAATCCAATTTGGGTTCCAAGCCTTCTCATAAGTCACAAAAACCCATGATGGGCACCACTTAGAACCAACTTCTAACCAAAAGTTAACCTAAGAAATCATTATATTAAAGGGTGAGTGTGAATTCAACCACCTTCATTTCTCAACACGTTCTTTTACTATTGCACCGCTAAACCCAATCTTTTCATTTTTTACAACCAAATCTAAACACTCGTCAACAAAGTAACACTACTAATAGTTAATTATTGTGGTAATTGCTGACCACAACTTCTAGAAGGAACATTTCTTTTTCCTAAAATGAATTATAATAACAAGAGATTATTATTATCCAAAACCTCAAAAAGTAAAACACTTTCAACTATCCACACAAACACACTTATCCTCACACACCTAGGCTCGCCCACATCTCCTAAAACCCCAGCCAAACACATTCCAATCAGAAAACGACCTCAAATTTTTTTTTTTAAAAATAATAAGCACTTTGAAAAAAGGGGTTATGATCAGTTTTCCTTTTGGTACAAAATAGATATCATAATGAAACACGTTTTTAGGTTATTTACTATCCCAAAAGGACTTCTACCCACCATAGTAGTAGTCTAAAATTTTGGTTCACCTAAAATCAGAACTTGCCTTTTCTTATTGGTGAAAATTGAATAAGGGGTGGGGTTTTGGGAGCACCATGTTTGAGGGCATGTGGTGAAGCATAAAATGCATGGAAATGGCTCCATGAGGGTGATGTTTAATAGTGTTAGGCATAGAATAGTGACAGAGATAGACCACTAATTAGTTGTCGGCCTTCGGATTTAGAAAGAGTGGCATAATTGTGTGTGTATGTCTGTAACATTTTTCCAACTACCCTCAAATTGCAACCTCAATTCTCACGCAATCCACCTTCTTCATTCTTGCCAAAACATTTCAGATCTTGTTGCTTCCTAGTTTATTCTGTGAAATCAATTTATGTTCAAGCTAGCTACTCAATCATAATTCTGCATGATTACGTAAATTGAAAATTGAAAGAAAATCATCACATAATCTGGTACCTAAAAAGCTGTGGGGGTGGGGTTAATTATTATTTTCTTCTTGTGATTCATTTTGGTTTTCATTTTTCAAATTTGAGTCCATGAAAAGATGAGCACGGTGTGTGAGAGGAGTTCATCGATTTCAAGGATTTATTCGCCTATCAAATCAAATGAATGGTTTTTATTCTGTGTTTCAGTCTATATGATACGAGTGATTTCATTGAAGTTTGTGCAAAAATTGAACACAAATAAGGGTAGACAGGTCATTTTACTTTTTTCTCAAAAACATATATAATTTTTAGCACAGTTTTATAATTAAAGAAGAAATTAAAAAGACCAATAATCTTAAAATGTTTTCAAACTTTCTCAACTTTATTTAATTACTTTTATTCTCTCTTTTTTTGTTTAAGGAGTGATTCATACTAAATTATATCAGAAAAAGAAAAGTAGGTTATTGCATAATGAAAAAGAAAAGCTAGAACACGTTTTTTGAAATCAAACACGTTTTGTGAAATCAAACGAGTTGTCATACATTTTGTATCAATTAAGCTTAATAAGCTTTTTTTTTTCTTGATTTGCATGAGATAGCGTAAACTAATGTAATAAAATATTTAAATTTCAATACTTATCGAGAGTGATTTAAATGTGAAGTAAAAATTTCTTGTTAAATATAAATGGATAAGATAAATATATAAAAAGAAGGACCGACAAATATAATGCTTTAAAATTTTAAAATAGTGTCATATTTCTTATATCTTGGTTAACATATTATCTGAAATTCGTCAATTCAAATTTTTCAAATTATATATTTATTCTCTTCAATATATCTATTCAAATAATCTAACACTTTTATAAAATATACATATTTTTAAGTATTATCTTTTACTTTATTCATTTTTCTTACTAAGATAACTATTTATATTAATCTAATCTATAAATAATCTAATCAAACTAGTATTTATTTTTCAAGTTTAAGATTCATTTATCATCATACCTCGTCTATAGAAAAAGATAAAATGAATTAATGATCACTTCTTAATGTTTTTCTCATCCTCTTATTTTTTTTCATTGGCTTAAATCTTGTTGAAGTTGAATTTATTTAGCAACATATCTTAATAAAAACAAATATTATAAACATAAAAAAGACTCAAATATACATCTAACCATCATATTTATAGTCTTTATTTAATATATATGTTTATTTAATATATATGTGAATAATTATCTTTTCAATAAACAATAAAAAGAATAAAAATTATTAAATATAAGTAAGTTAATTGTTACTAAGCTAGATGTTGGTGTTGGAAACAAAAGTCGAAACACAACTCTTTGATAGGTTACTTCAAAGCCTCAATAGAATGACTTAATAGAAAGGACTCATAACAAATGATCTATCCACCATTCTAGACTTAGAGATGTCACCTTACAAACCGTTTGAAACACGACTTGAGGGAACATGTCTCATATGCATTGTACAATCTTAATCCAAGTGTCTCGAATAATTATACCTATAATATGTGATAACAAAATAAAATATGTACACTCTCTAGTCTAGTGTGGCTCTCCATATTTGAAACACTAAAGATTCAACTTCTTTTTAGATCGAGATTCACTACCTCTATAAGGTTGAGGTCTAGTGTATGGCTTCTTTTGTTCCATCTTCCCTTTCTCTCTAGAAGTTACTTTATTTTGATTGTGTACCACTTTGTCTCTATAATCTAAGGTCTCCATTGTATTTTCTTTCTCAACAAGAAAATGAAAGTCTTTGACAAATAAAGGTATCACCATCCTTTATTAGTCTCATGTTTGAGGCCACACTCAAACTTTCAATACCTTCACACCTTCGAAGTAGCTTGTAAGAAAAAGAGAGTTAAGTGTTCAAACTTAGTCACATACTCATGTGTAGACAAATCTCCCTGATTTAGCTCCAACAACTTTAACTCTTTAATGAACTTTGCACTATCAAGAATGTACTTTTCTATAAATTTTCATTTAAAGGCTTTCCAATCAAATACCTCTCCTCTAGCTACCATCATTTGACATGTACTTATCCACAAAAATTCAACCTCATTTGTAAGGAATTAGACAGTAAAAGATAACTTCTTCTCATTTGGAAAAATAGTAACGTCAAAAATCTTATTTACCTCCCTAACCTATTGATTTACCAAGTCAGATTAGAATTCCCACTAAATTTAGAAGAATTATATATCATAAATTCAACAAAAGTCAAAGTAGGAGATAAATGTTTCATAAATATGTATATGTTATCTGGTTTTAGCTAGCATGCTAGTTGTCTTCATCTTATTGTAAAGTCAGTTGATATTTTTGTTTCGCGATCACACTCTACCAAAGAATCACATCAGCCATCATTTCTACAACCCTGACCATCTAGGTTTTGCCCAAAGGTAGAGGGGGAATAAAAGGTTTAGGTTCTATTTAAACAAAATTGATTAGTACTTCATATATAACTCTTTAAACAATCTTTCTTTTATAAAAAAATCAAAAAAATGTCACGCATAACATATATATATATATATATATATATATATATATATATATATATATATATATATATATATATATATATATATAATATACTTATTATTCAAACTTTGATATTACATAACACTAGAAAAAAGTTTCAAAATAATATCTACAAAATTTACATAAAAATAAGCATTATAATAAAATAGCTTTTAACCAATCTTGGTGTCTCTTTTAGCACATGTATAATAATATGTTTTCATAATACTAAGTATGATGAGAGCTAAAAGGTGAGATAGTATTATAATATTCAACATTTACAAAATTCATGCTTATATGTGTGTGTACAGCTCATTTCAATCCACGATCACGTCTACTATTAAATCATCAATATTTTCCTTTTTTGCTGATAAAAAAAATCAATATTTTCCTTTCACACTCGATAGTTTTGCATGACTGGTATTAAGTTTGTCCCAAACAGAGACTAACATATGACTCATCAGGAGCATCTTGCAATATATCCTCAACTCCCTTATTCCAAGATGGTACACTACACCTATTATATCATAGTATATAATATGATGCAGGACCTCCATTTGCTTCTCACCACCTATTCTTATTGAGCAAGAATATCCTCATTTTAGCAAGGCCACTTTCGCTTAAACCACAAGTTGTCCTTGTTGAAAATTATATAGGCTGAAGTTCAAGATGGGTGAATTGAACTATTACTTATTTTTGTAAAAATTTTGGAAGAATGGAAATCTTTATTAATCAATATACAAAAATATCAATTAATCACAATACACACTGAACAATCAATTAAAAACACAACTTGCTGAAAAATCAATTTTCAGATTCGCCTAAAAAAAGCAATTGATTAAAATTTCTTGAGAGTCGGAAGCCAAAAAAATAACAAATTGAATCATCAAAAAGCCGATTGAAATTTAACCAACGGTTCTTGGACAAAACTCAATTATATAAACGTAAAAATAATCGATTGAAATTGCAATTCAATTGATTAAAATTTTACAAGTTATAGTTTTCCGAGTTAATGGAATTTTACAAAAATAGTTTGTGATCAAGAAAGATTAAAAATGCTCTTTATAAAATTTCAGTCAAGATACAAAAACTAGTTTTAAAACAATTATGAGAAAAAAAGTGGGTTGATTTAGTATCACAGTTGATTGAAATTTAGATTTGGGAGTTAAAACATATTCAACAATGTCATAACCAATTATATAAGATATTGTTAATCAAAACGTAGGTCAAAAGCCAATTTTTATGAACTGTCGAGAAAATCAATCGGTTCATTTTACATTCAATTGATTGTTTTTATAAGCAGAAAATCAAAATGTAGGTCAAAAGACAATACAATGCAATGGCAGTTTGCGATAAACACGAGGCACAAAAACAGTAAAGGCACACATGATTTTTATACTGGTTCGCTCTTTTTCAAGAGCTACATCCAGTTCCTTTACAATACTAGCAAAAGTTTCACTAATCACACAAAGATTACAATGAAAAACAAGTTCAAGAACCAATCTTACACCCTACAAGATTGTCCAAGAACCCCTATGTAGAACACTACTGCACAAATGCAAAAAATTACTGCAGTTCCAGCTTAGAAACACTATCTAAATGGAATCTCAAGCCCCAACACACTTAGAAACTCTATCTAAATGAATGACAACACCACAAATATATGAAAACGAATTACAAATCTAAATTTTACACAAAGACAACACCGAGAAACTCTTAAGACAGAAAAGAAAAACTTCCATGGACATGGAGGTAGTTGTATGACGCTTCAATCATTCAAATGCATGCAAGATTAGTTCCAAGATTGAGAATCAAGGTTGATCTTTGATGAATCTTGGAAAAAACTCTCAATGACAATGGAATCTTGCTCTCATGCTCTCACAATTGTCAAACTCAAGTATTTTAAAAAATCTAAATTATAATAAATGTGCACGAAAGCTGTAAAATTAGTTGTTATATAGTAGAAATGCACTTAAGTGAAATCAATCGATTGATTTTACTAAAGTGCAAATCAATCGATTGATTCTGAAAAACAATTGATTGTTTTTCACTTTGTAGTAAAAATTTTCACTAAAACTCATTTTTAAAAACATATTCATCCTTGATCCCTTTGGAGTTGTATGATATATCATGATGAAAGCAAGCAAATGCACACTACTACTAAGACACAAAAACAAACTCAAACCAAACTTGAACTTGGATTGCTTCGTCAAATCTTGAAGCTCGGATTTTTGCCAACAGTCCTTAAGAAAACAACATAAAAGTGACTTATTCTCTCTTTGTCTCTCCCCCTCTCCCTCTCTCTCACATTTTTTCCTAAACAATAAAATACCATATTTAACTAAAAAATGTTCTCACACTGTTTCCCAAAGAATAGAATAACATGCTTGAGTAAAAATGTATCCGAAACCAAATTATGCAATGATTTTTCCAAAATTTACCAAAACTTTTTTCTACCAATTCAACTATTTTAACAAATTTAAATTGATAATCGACACCACATTAATTCTTCAAAACTCATATAACAAGAATCTAACACAAAATGACCTTTCCAAACTCAATTTCACATAATCGAAATAGATATGAAATCATTCATCATACTCATATAATTTCTAATAACTTTACATTTTAAAATTCTAAATCTAAAATTATCTTTAGTCTTTCAATCCAACTCTAAATTCCAAACACAACTCAATATCCAAATCAACTTAATTAAATCAAATTTATTAACTCCTCTTTCCTCTCCTGATCTTGTGTTCCTAACAAAAACATATCAAAAAGCCAAAAAAGTTTTGAAAGTCCTAACTTGCTCCTAAAGTTCCTGATTTACAAACAAAACATATATCACTATTGTACTACACTAATAGAGATTAGTTTACTTAGCGTATGTATTACATGTATATAGAAAATCTAAACATGCAAGGAATAAAAGGAAAAGATAAAACTTACAAATACAAGGGAAAGAAAAATTTACTTAGAAAACACAATTTCATGCATTTAAATTGTTATAATATTTATTATCTTCAATAATTAGAAAAAAAAATAGTAAATGACTTGAGAATCTAAAGAAGAAAGTAGTGAAATTTTGAAAAAAAAAATTGAAAGATAATAAACTTTTGTAAATGAACTTAAATAATCAAAAAAACTAAAAAATAAATAAATAAATATATATATATATATATATATATATATATATATATATATATATATATATATATATATATATATATATATATATATATATATATATATATATATTAAACGTCTCATACAATTTTAATCTAAGTCTTAACAGATATTTGTGCAAGTTTGTCAATTCTTTGGAATGATCTAAACTTGTTCTTTGTATGGAGAAATTCACTCACTTTATAAAAGAAAAATAAAAGTTTATTATTATATTTAAAGATAGACTTACTTTAATTTATCATTATCATCTTGTTGATGATATTTTTTTATTTAGTAGGATATGTGAGTTATAAATGCACTTAATCTTGATCATTCTAAATCCACTTAATCTTGACATTTTGAATAACATTTATAGTGAATCAAATTTGAAAGTGTTAATATGCAAAATTTTATATTTATATGCATAAAGTAATAACCTCCTAAAAAAATTGATGCTTTCCAACAATATTGAGAATCACGATTTTATTTGTGTTTGGAGAATTCGAGGGGGAAACACCGGAGAGATCTCACACAATGAGACATGAACCAACATATAAGAGAATGACATCACCTTGAACCCAAAACCTTAAGGCATTAGGTTTGCAGGTCTTCTTTCATGTTGCTCTCCCCCTCAAGTGAGAGTCTCTCCTCCACATTGATACATTCCCCCTCGAGCGGAAGCATTCTCAAACTCGAGTACATTACTCTTGACCTCTCACTTGTACCGTCGTGATACCACTTGCTGGGAGAATCTGAGGGGGAAACACCGGAGATATCTCACACAATGAGACATGAGCCAACATATAGGGGAATGATGTTACCTTCAACCCAAAACCTTAAGGCAATTAGGTTTGCGAGTCTTCTTTCTATAGAGCGGAAGCAAACAACCCCTTACTTGTATTGTCGTTCACACACTTATACAGGACACGCTTGCCTGAAACCTTCATCAGGAAGACTTTTGATACAGGGTCACCCAAGCCGCAAACCAACGACTCTGATACTACTTGTTGGGAGAATCCGAGAGGGGAAACCGGGGAGATCTCAAACAATGAGAACAGATCCAACCCACATAAGGAATGACACCACCTTAACCCAAAACCTTAAGGTGTTAGGTTTGTGAGTTTTTTTTTTTTATATGTTGATCAACTTTCTCATTCTTACCCAATGTGGGACTTAGACTCACACTTGAATACCTAACAATCTCCCTCAAGTTAGAGTTCTTCTCACATTGCTACACTCCCCCTCAAACACGAGTACCTCACAAACTCCCCACTTGTACCGCCATTCATACTTATATGGGACACGCTTACCTGAAACCTCTGTCAGGAAGACTTTCGATACAGGGATTAAACTGTACACGTCCAAGCTGCAAATCATTGACTCTGATACCACTTGTTTGGAAAATCCGAAGGGAAAACCTTTAGGAGACAAACAAGAATGAGAAATGAGCTCAACCCATATAAGATAATGACACCACCTTCAACCCAAAACTTTAAGGCATTAAGTTTATGGGTCTTCTTTTTTAATTATTATTCAACTTTCTCATTCCTGCTCAACGTGGGACTTAGACTCATACTTAAATACCTAACAATTTGAATCCATCATAAAATAACATTCATTTTCTAACAAAAAAAAAACTCCTACGCATTTTTTTTTTCTTTTTTCGATTTTTGAGAGGCATTTCATTTTCAAAATGGAATTTGCATTAAAATTATTAATTTCATTTTAAAATTTTGAAACGAAAATAACGGAGGTTATGATATTTTTTTTCAAATGTCCCTTTTTATTTTAATGGAATTAATTAACTTTTACTTTTTGTTAAACTTTTTCTCGTGTTGATCCGACCTGGATCATGCCTAAAAGTAGAAATATCCATCTCTCTTTTTAAATTGAGTTTTGATGTGAAGAGAAGGCAATTAGTCTAAAAGGTACTCGAGAATAGTTGGTATATATGTATAGACTTGGTGAACTTAAAAAGAACAAGAAAAATGAAAAATGGTATAATAATAACAATGAACAATATGATGGGATCAAGAAAGAGAGATAAAATACAATAAAGTAATATGAAAATATAAGAAAATGGAAAGGAAAGAAAAGGGTTTTAGTTTATATTTGAAAGCAATCTAAAAATGGGAAATGGGGTGCATTATTTTATGATGGTGCTAGAGGTCCTTTGCCACATAAAACCCAAGCTAACATGCAATTCATGTCATGTAAACAACATACATGTCACATGGGTAGCCCCTCACTCCTTCCACTTGCTCTCTCTCTTCTTCTTCTCTTATACTCCAAACCCAAATAAGATCACCAACACAACCACTTCTTTTTTATGAGCAAGTGGGAGATCATTAACCAATCACCTATTATTATTTCTCACTATTTGTTAGTTAAATATGGAAAAACAAAAAGAAGAACTTTGGATGTACAACAAAGACACTCCACAACATAATTAACATTCATTCATTACTCAATATCCTCATCTTTCTCTTTTTATTTGTATACCTATTTAGGTCTAAAGGCATGCATGCCTTCGTTTGTTTTTACGCTCAATACACAATAATAATACAATATTATCATATCTAATACCTTTTCATTTCACTCAAATCACCAAGCTTCAACACATTTTTTTTCTTTGAAGAAGAAGAACCAAGTTTTGTCACGTAATAGCCAAAGCTATCGTGTTTGAGATAAATCACACGCAACAAAATATTGCATACTAAGCTATGTTTTTGTTATTAATGAATAAAAAACAGTAATATTGTGCGTGTGACATATTTGGGGTCTGATAATTTTGGTGCACAAAATAGAAATAAAATAATGTTTCTTGTCATTATTATAATTCATCTATCAAACATTACACCTTAAAGTTATCGCAAACCCTAAACAATTGTTTTAATCCTCCAAAATTTTCTCTTGCAAATTCCTTTTACCAAATGATATATGCTCATTATCGTTATTAGCAAAGGCGTGTAATTTGTACTAGAGTAAAGTCTATTAATTTAAAGGTCCACCCAATAAAAAAACTAAATGAATTTTTTAACCAGGTTGTTTAGACTATAAGATATATAATAAGAAAACCAATTGACCAAAACTCTTTAAAAAACAACATAAACTTTTTTTTTTCTTAATAAAGAAAGTGATGAAATATTTTGATAAGCTAAAATTAACATGTGATAATTTAATTACTTTACCTAATATTGTGAAAAGAAAAGTAAGCATAAATTTTAACAAGATCTCTCAAATTTTGACGGGAACTGCCCTCTTTAACAAGATCACTTGATGTTTACCTGTTTTCACATGAATGCTATAAGTGAAAATTGAAAATCTATTTATATGTCAAATTATGGATGGATATGAACCCTAAAAATGATAAGATTTTCATCATCATTTTGCTAAACGTTGAAGAGGGGCTTTTGAGAACTCTAGTTAGTCAACGAGAGGATATATTAATATTATAAAAAATATACCAAATTTACGCAAAGTGTTTTCTTTTCATTAAAGCATATTATAAGTAATATTTCTTGTTTAGTGTGTATTTTTTGTGAGTAGCAATTCTCGTTAAGACCTTTCTCAGCGTCCAATAATGCTTCACATGACCACACGACTTTACACGAGCGGTTGACACGTGTGGGGGTGGCAAAGAAGTGAAAAGCTGTCTCGGTTTATGAAGAGGTGGATTATTATAAGTGCTTAATGCACGCCAAGAATCTTTATTTTTTAATCGAATTGCTTGGTTTTGAAGTTTGTATTTAGTATTATATCATTTTAATAAGTATGCATAGCATTCTTTATTCATGTATGTATATGTGTATGAATGTTTATTAATTATCATATCTCTTCCTAAAGTGACGCATGCACGTGGCCATGTTCTAAGTTTTTGCTAATAATTTATTTGGTGCGTCTTTTGAGTAAATTAATTAATATAATCTCAAAAATGCTTGTTTGATCCAACATATACTTTACCTTTTCTTGCATTATTGTAATTCTATTGGTAGACATCTTTTTCTGTAAACAAAATGTTATTGGTTTATCCTTATTCTAGGATGATTTTGATGTTATCATCTAGATAACAAGGAGGATAAAAGTACACTTTCAAAACAATTCCTAGAGGAAAACAATTATGCAGAAAAGCAATTATTTTGAATGCTTAGAACATAAATGCTTTTGTCGTCTAATTTAACTTTCTAACAACAAATATTAAAGAAATATGGCATTAGATTTATGTTTGAATGTTACTATATTTATATCATTACATTCTAGTTTTAGAAACTAAAATGCATATCGATTGTATAAGAAAATTGTTAACTAGATGAATAAATTACAATAAGATAATAAAATATATGTCTTTTTAGTCCTTGAAATTTAAAATAAATTTACTTTTAATTTTTCAAATATTAAAAAAATCATTTTAGTGCATCAAATTAAAAAAAAAACACGTAAAACACTAAATTAAAAAAGTAAATTTATTTTTTTCAAAATGACTTTATTCCTTAACTACAAACAAAATAGTAGTTTCAAAGTCGAAAATTAAGAGATTAAAATGATATACTAAAACTAAATTTATTTTTAATTTTAAAAGCTAAAAATTAATAATTATATAAAAGCTATTTGACTCATGAGTCAGAATATATCAGCCAAAAAAAGTAAATATTTCACAACTTTCATCAAGTTTAGGCATTAAGTGTATTGTGTGATGTTTAATAAGTCTTGGTCGGATATAAATCGATTATTTTTCAATCAATAATAGAATATTTTTAGAAGATTTCGTAGTATATGTTTATGATATAATCAAATTGTTATTAATTCTGTAATTTTATATTTATGACAGGATATAATATTTTTATTTATTTTTTCTCTTTTAGCTAGCCTTATAATGAGTATACTTTTATTTGTTTTCTCTCTCTTAGCTAGCCTGGGTATACTTCTTGTATATATTCAGTTCTTTATTTGTTCTCAATAAAAAAAATAGAGATAATCTTTTCATTCTTATATCTTAAGTTCATTTGTGTTCATCTTTCCGTTTCATAATATGGTATATCTTTCATAATATGGTATCATAGCGCTATGATTACTACATTCTCATGGGTGAAATTGTTGATCTCACAAGACCCCTTGTCATTGTTGAATAGGATTTGTTCTCTTGGTACACAACAAGAGAGATAATTTTTTTGTGGTAATCAGTCCAAGACCATGATTGATACTAACAGAAGAAGTTATGAAAAACAAAATATTTATAAAGTCTACCGTCATTGTGAAGTGGTTTGCTAAATTGTCATTTTTTATATTTTTGCAGGATATACTCAACCTGTGAATGATCATTCCTTGTTCATTAATCTCCTGAATGATCTTTTACAACATTATTGGTGTATGTGAAAAGAGATTAACCAAGTCAAAGAAGCTTTGAATAAGACATTCAAGATCAAAGATCTTGGTGATTTAAGATATTTGTTTGGTCTTGAAGTAGCAAGAAATAAAAAAGAGATAATGATGAATCAAAGGAAATATGCATTAGAATTGTTAACAGAGGTAGGTCTTTTAGTTTGCAAACCTACAGTCACTCTTATTTATATTCTTGTTAAATTGTTTTATACTGGAAGTGCGTCTTTTACAAATGTTCTAGCCTATAGAAGGTTGATTGGAAGACTTTTGTATCTCACTAATACCTAACTTGGCATAACATTTTTTATTCAACAACTTTCTCAATTTCTTAATAAACCTTCAATTGTTCATTACAATGCGATAATTAGAATTATCATATATATTAAAGGAGCTCCAAGTATTGACTTATTTTTCTCTTTCAACACTTCTACTCATCTAAAAGCCTTTTTGTGACAGTGATTGGGGCATATGTAGTGATTCAAGACAATCAATGACTGATTTCAATATGTATCTTGAGAATTTTCTTATATCCTAAAAATCAAAGAAGTAAGGAACGCTGTGAAAGAGTTCATGTGAAGTTGAATATGGGAAAATGGTCACTGTTAAATGTGAAATTCAATGGCTAGTTTATCTTCTTAAAGATTTCAAAGTTCCTTTTGAGCAGCTATCTTTTTTATCCTGTGACAATGACTCGGCAAGATTCATTACAACAAATCCAGTATTTCACGAGCACACAAAACACATAAAAAAGATTGTCACATTGTTAGAGAGAAAAATTGAAGAAGGATCTCATCCATATGTTTCCATTCCTACCAAAAAGCAAGTGACTGACATTTATACCAAAGTCTTAACATCTTCAACATTTCAAGAATATTTGTTCAAATTTGGGTGGGTCTGATCAACATTAGCTCCGAGGATTACGGGGGTTTCAATTATGTTATTTTTTTTTTGTATTTATGACAAAATCATGCTGTCATCAATTCTGTTATTTTGTAGCTCCCCAGATTGTAATGGGATTTAGAAAATATGTTTACCAGACCTTTAGAAAAAAAAAATAGTATCAATTATGTTATTTTATGTTTATGAAAAAATTAAATTGTCATCAATTATGTTATTTTATCTTTTAGTGTATTTATTTTGTTATTTTATAATCTTTTTATTTATTTTCTTTCTTTTTAGCTAGACCTAGAAGAAGTACTTATTTAATTCTTTACTTTTTGTTCTAAATAGAGATAATATTTTTATTCTCATACCTTTTGTTATTTTTTTATTTTGTAATATACATTTTATAATATATATATATAATATTTTTTACTCTAAACACAACCGTTTAACTCCTTACAACAACAATCTAAAAAAATTAAAAAATGTAATTAATCGCATCAAAATTAAAGCATTTGATCTATATAAATAATATAACAAAATCAAGAAGAACGATAAATTTTCAATCTCACTTCTACTAATTCTGACTTTCCAAATAATTATTTTAATATCAAATAACTTTTTACAGATACTTTTTTCTTTATCGAAGAAGGTAAATACCGAGAACCAAACATCTACATCCAAATTCTATAGCATATCAGACATACGGATGCCGAAAACCTTTTCTAAACCTAACTACAACAATAATCAAACCTAAAATTTGTTTATTAATTAAAAAAAAGTATATATAAACTGATATTCCTATTGCTCTTAAAGGAAAAAAAAAATTAAAGAAAGCAAATTATCAATAAACTACATGCAGCTGATACAAATAAAGGTGAATTGTGTTGGTTTTCACTCGAGCCCAAATTCTGTTTACAAATGTAATATGTGTATAAATGAACATTAATGAATTTTTGCCATTGTGTCCAAATTTCAATGCTAGTTGTTCCTTCTTGTATTTAACTTGATTTGACAATAGCCTGACCTAGAAGGACCAGGTTAACCACCTGGAAGAGAGGGGAAAATTGAAAAAAGAAAAAGAGAAAAAGAGAAAGAAAAAAGACCCATTTATATCAGTGGTAGGCACCACTGGGAAAATTGCTAATTGCTGGTGGTAGTTATTAACAAAAGTACAAGTAGTACGATCAAATATTTTCAACAAACGGTTGAAAAATTGATACCCATGTCATAATAAAGTTTCTTTTTTAATAGTTTCTTTATGAAAATGGGAAAGAGCTCAAACATACGATATTCACGATGATTAGGTGAAAAATCATCATATTTGGAAATTGTTTTGCTTTTAGTATTGTTTGCTCACTTTGCATTCACATAAACTTTTAAAAAATTTATGAGAAATGAAGTGCTGGAGTAATCCTGTAGCAAAAGGAAGGAACCACCTAATTAGTGATTGATCATCTCAACACATTGCTGATGAAAAGAGCCCATCCCTACACGCCATGATTTGGAAAGTAATAATCATCTCTACATATCAATTTCTACTTTAGTTTTCTTCTTTGAATAAAACACTTTCTTACTCAATTTGCTTTACAACTAATTGTAGTTTGTTTATATACGCATGGAAGATAGTGAGTGATGAACATTTCAAATACCACGCCAAGTTAACTTATCACAGGTAAAATTAGATTGAGTTTGGTTAAACTTAGAGTCTTTATGGGTTAACTTTTCTATAAGTAATTTTCAGAAAATAAATTAAAATATTTTTTATAAACTGAAATGAATTTATAAAAAGTTATATCATCTTAATTTTTAAAATAAATTTTTGCTAATACGTAATGTATATTTGTTTACCTGAAACATTTTTATTTCATTTTGTTCATGATAAGAGTGTAAATATATAAATAGGAATTTGTTGAAAGGCATGATGCATTTTTAGTTTTTAGAGAAGTTTATTTATTTATTTTTTATTTTTATCTTTAGATAACTTATCTGAGTAGACTTTTCCTTAAAATTGAGGTGTTGGAATTGGTTATGTGTTACAAATTATCTAATATATTACTTACCGTAAGATTTAAACCTGGTGAGTCAAGTAGATTCATTGTAGTTTTTCATTTTGTTCTTATTCAACATTCTAAATGTTGGATTAGATGATACATTGTCTACACTGAAACAATAAATCCTAAGTTCTAGACTAGATGAAGTATAATCTACAACTTAAAACAAACATAATTTAAATAAAATTAAGTGTTTTGTGATCATAAATACTATTTAACAACATTATTTTTTAAACATTTATGATAAAAAAAAAGTTTATTGATATAAGACAAGACATTGAAGAATCATAAAAATATATGCTTTGACTATGAAAGTATGGAATATATATTCTCTCATACAGGTTCGTCAACATATTTATATCTATATGTAAGTCAACATATCTATATATAAAGTGTGAGATAGTCTACCATATAGGTACATGTTAATTTATCTTATAATTAATTTAGTGGGTGAAATACATTAAATATCTTTTAATATATAATGATATTTTTTTTATCAAAATATAGTACAAGTAAAGATTATTTTTCTTTTGATAATATATAATGATATTTTTTTTTATCAAGATGATACAGGTAAAGATTATTTTTCTTCTAACAATAATCATTAGTTAAATAATAATTAAAGAACACGTATATTAATGATTATTTGTTAATAGATACTACTGTAAAGATTATTTTTCTTCTAACAATCATCATCAGTTAAATAATAATTAAAGAACACATATATTAATGATTATTTGTTAATGGATACTACTATAAGATTATAGACCAATTCTTAGCTATCAAATAAAATAGTTGTTAATTATGACCAAAATAATTATTAAATTAAGTTTTGTTTGTTAAATAATTATAAAATAAGAGTAATGATTAATAACATTAACTATGAAGGTTTTAGATTTTAAATTAATATTAAGTTAGAAATTTAGAATCTAATGGTATAGGTGGCTAAAACATTGATGACTAATGTTGAATATCAGTTATCTTGACTTAATTGGTCACTAAATTTAATTATTACTTTTATTTTATAATTATTTAGCTATTTTTGTAATTATTTTAGTTACAATTAACAACTATTTTATTTGATAGCTAAAATTTAGTTTTTAAATAATTTTTTTTCTAGTGTACAAATATAAATATTCATAAAGAAGAAAACAAAAAGGTAACACAAATCTACCTACAAATCCTAATGTGGTATTCAAGTTTAGTTATATTTTGTAATTTGTAATACCTTTTTATTAATCTTGGTAGTGTGTATAAAGTTTAAAGAGACTAATGTGTGAAAACATGGCTAAAATTTATTTGAAAGAAACAAAAAAATAATAATACTGGAGTATATGACCTTACCTTGTTGAAATAATGCTTTTTATACAGTTGTTCCCAGTGAAAGTTTGATGTTTTCAATAACTCAATATCTTGTTTTTCTCTCTCGCGTTTCTTCAACAAGAAAAATTTTTATATTCTAATTTTTAAAGAAAAAAAAAATTAGTAGAAAGTTTTTTAAAAAACAAAAACCAATCCCCTTTTCTCTGTCTTTTTGAACTAACAGTCTTTGAAATGTGTTTAACTAAAAAACGAAAAGGTATTTTAAGTTACAATAAAACTATTTATAATTCTATTATACAATAGGAAGTGATGACATGCTCGATGTCATGCACTAGAGAACTCATAGAAGTAATATTGCATCAAGGAGTTGATGATGAGATGAAATAAAAATGAAAAAAAAAACCTGAGAAGTTTTTAAGTTCACTGTTAATAACATATTGCAAATTACTTTCTAAAGGTCACATGAGTTTTTTTTTTTTT
>Ga0209700_106680_pt1 | contig 17489 bp, 10 predicted proteins | sample SiratroredBW_FD_187528 | JGI IMG/M metagenome (GOLD analysis project Ga0209700, IMG submission 187528) | Root nodule microbial communities of legume samples collected from California, USA - Siratro red BW (SPAdes) (version 2) | ecosystem: Host-associated > Plants > Roots > Nodule | place: USA...
AATAACTGTCACATTCAATCGATTGTTTTGGAAATTCAATCGATTGAAAACCGTTTTCCAGCAAAAACATTTTGGGTTATTTTTATTAAAAACAGTTTTAATAAAAATCTTTGTGAATCTTTTTAGTACCTCAAAAGTGATGATTCATGCCACAAGTGATTTAGGACTAAGCCAATCACCAACACACAAACCCAACTAAGGACCAAAACCTAAACACCCAACTATCTTCATGTTGGCACAAAGTCTTTACTTGAATAATTCTGGTCCAGGTTGGTTTCAACAGATTCTTCATGAAGCAGTCTTCATCAGCTTCATATGTTAAGCCTTAGTGCTCACAATGTTGACTTCATCAAATCACGTGCTTAGCCTTGGTACTAACATGACCAAGGTGTTTGAAGGTATATGAAGGATGGTCGAGTTGTTCTGGGACCTATTGAAGGCCTGACCGACGTGTTTGAAGGGATTGGATAGGAGGTCGACCTGTTATGGAACCTATTGAAGGCTTGGCCGACGTGTTTGAAGGGATTGGATGGGAGACCGAGCTGTTCTGGGACTTATGGAAGGCTTGGCCGATGTGTTTGAAGGGGTTGGATGGGAGGTCGAGCTACTCTAGAACTTATGGAAGGTTTGGCCGATGTGTTTGAAGGGATTGGATAGGAAGCTGACCTATTCTGGGACATATTGAAGGCTTGGTAAACGTGCTTTAAGGTATATGAGGGATGTCCGAGCTTTTGTGGGACTTATGGAAGGCTTAGTCAAGGTATTTGAAGGTGTATGAGGGATGAGCGAGCTGTTTTGGGACTTATCAAAGGCTTGACCGAGATGCTTGAAGGTATATGAGAGATTGCCGAACTGTTTTAGAACTTATGAAAGACTTGGCCGAAGTGGTTGAAAATGTTATTTATATCTTTTTGTATGGATCAATTATGAGTTTTTGCCAACTTATATTGAGTAAATAATAATAATATAATATAAAAGAACATGAATATAATTTTTTTTATTTTGATTTAATTAAATTTCGTACGTTGCATAGGTAAGATACTAGTTTACGAACAATTTTAAGTATTAATTAAATAATTTTTTTATAAAAAAATAAGTCTTAATAGAGAAAATATGATATAATTAAATATTTAATATTAAGGATAAACATATTTTTTTAGAATTATAAAAATAAGGAGTTAATTATATATAATAAGGAAATATTGAAATAAGCGAATAATTAAAAACATTTATAATATACACGTAGTATTAGGAAATAATTTTTATTTATTCTCGTATCATATTTTTGTTATTAGAATTATCAAATTTTCTTTATTGATTATATTGATTTTTTTTTCCTTTTTTTTTTTTCAATTTGTGTTGTCTTAAAAACATATGATTTCATTTTAATGGATTTTTCTTTTCTAGAGTTTTTAACATGGTATCTGAAAGTCTTTACAACTGTGTTATCTTAGTAGACCATAGTTTTCAGAAGGATTTTTTCTTTGCTTGGGAATTTTTCTCTAAAACTTCATTCTCATTGTTAATAATATTTTTAGTTTTTTTCTTTTTCCTTCAGCTTTCTAGAAAATATTTGATCCATCTCGAACAAAATTGAAAGACTTTATCAAATCAAATGATATGTTACACACTAATATACTAGAAACACTACATTGATGGCAAATATTAGTAATTTATCTGTTTATCTCTCTCAATCTCCTTTTGGTCATGTGTTATTAACTCAGATGTAACTCATGATATATTTGATAATTATTTTTTTTTCTCTTTTTTTTACTAAATTTGTCAATTTGACTTGTATAACTATTATCAATGGTTCACAAGCTTGTGGAATTGGTACTGCCTAGCCCTTTCCATCCCTTACTATTAACTCATTCCCTTTTTAATGTAATGTCTGTTGTCTGATTGACTCAATCCCATAATATTATTCTCTCATGATCTTATTACTTTCACTAAAAATAATATAACCTTGAAGGATCAAATATCGTATTAGACCATTGGTATTGAATGTGAGTCATATGAACTTATTATCCTTATCCATCATCGAAAATATGCATTAAGAGTCTCTTTAATAAGGATTCATGTTCAATTAGAACATTCTATCTTAACAAAATTGCAAAAGACGGTATCATGTTTAAAACATTGGTCTATGGATTTTGAGTCATGTTAGTTAGGAAAAACATATTCGTCACTATTTTTCCTAATTGTCTTAATAAATAAGTTTTGTCTCATTTTTCATTACTTCACTACAATATTTGAGTCTTTTAGAGTAAAATTCCAACATTCTAAGACTTTGATTATGTGCTAAAAATAACTAAATATAAAATATGGTCATGTTTTGTTTATACAATGATGATTTTAATCCAACAATAGATCTTGTAAGCTATAAGTGTTTCATTTGATAGACAAAACAACGTTGTAGTCTTATATTACATTTAATGAAGCACGAGTATACTTGGATGATACACACATGAATTTAAGTTACCCTCAAACTATAGAACATAAAATATCATATTCATCCTCAAACTACAAGGATGAGTATAAGATGGAGGCAGTATGAATATGTACATATTTATCCTTATTTACATACCGACTTCAAAAATCAAATACTACTCATACTCATGTTCAATCAATGTAAGAAAATCCCATTTAAAATTGAGATAAGATCGGATAATACATGCAAGTATAAATTTAGTTGTCATTCCTAATTATAGGTAAGTGTGAATATTATGATATTTTATTTTACATGGATGTGAAAAGTATTTTTGATGTTTAGAGACCACGAGTTCAAATAAACGAAGTTAAGAAAAATTAAATATAATGAATTTAATTTTGTCAATTTAAATTGTTTTATTATTTAAATATTTTAGTGGAATTAAAGAATCTAAACTTATTAAATATAATTTTAATATATATATATATATATATATATATCAATTATTATCAAATATAAACATTTATTTTAGTAGTAAATAATATTTAATAATTCAAAAATATAAATACATGATAGTTATTAATTGATTTTAGTTGAGGTTATTTTGTAGTTTAAGTTGTTTTTTCAACTAGCATTGATAATGATTTTGTTTTTATTAATATGAAAGTGGGATTATTTTTAATAGATACTCTTAGTTATAATTGGTCAAGGTTTCTTGAGTTGACTTTTGGTTTGATGTTAGTTAATAAATTCTTTTAACTGACATTGATCATTGGTTAAACGTTTTTTTATTTAATATTTAAAAATAATTATAATGTCAAAACTCATCTGAATATAAGTAAAAAAAAAAAAAAAAGAGTATATATATCAAGTCAATGATGTCTTTATATTGTTAAGTGCGTGATGTCCTGATTAAAATCAAGTTGACAACAAATAGATCGAAACAAGAAGAAAGACGAAAAGAACTCATAAAAATGTGAGAAAATATCCATAATTTAAAATGTTATAATTTCAAATTTTTAATTGTTAAGCGATATTTAAAACTTTCTATAATCAGATTATTTTATTAAATTTTTAAAATTTCAATTTTTAAAAGTTTTTTTATATTTTATCATAAAATATTTTAAACTTTTTAAAAAATTAAATTAGATTATGAAAACATTCTATAAATATTTACGCATATTTCTTTTTAACTTCTCATTTAGAGCACATCCACCAAAATAGTAATACCAATAACTTCCTGACTAGAGTAATATTTGATTCGATATTTTTAAGTATTACCTTTTTGAAATAAAGTTTTGGATTTATGATAAAAAAAAATTGTCACAAGAAAAATATCTATTAAAAATAGTTAATTAGATTTTCCAGGTTTTGGCTAGATTGAAGTATAAAAAACCGATTCCACATGTGAACTCTTCTTTTTATACAGTTAGATATATTATTAATTTAATAAAAGTTCTGATTACATATGCGTTCTGTGAAAGTTGTAAAAATAATAATATAATCATTTATGCATGTTCCATCTTCATTTTTCAAATTAGAAGTTACCAACTAACTTAGTTTCTTCTACGTTCTTTCCAAAATATGAAGAAAAGTTTGTCCATTTACAAATTATAAGTAACCAAAGAACCAAAAGATGGAGAAAAGTTTGTCCCCAAACACAGACTTCATTATCTATTAAATGTTACGAATGCACTATATAGATTAGCCCAACCCGATTTGGGAATATAGATTGGTATATTTTGTATCAACATCACATAGTGCATAAAAAATATTTTGCTGGTACAAGATTTGTTGGTAACAGTAAGTTTTTAATATGGATAAGCAATTTCCTCCTACTTTCGTTTTTTTCAAACCATTTTAATATGCCAAACATGGTTTTAAGATTGGAAGTGCGCACAGTTGTCTTTTACTGAAATTGGATAGAGTGACTTTGCTTATGCGTATAAGTCTTCCCGTAAACATTTAATATTCGGGTCTGTGAAGCCTCCATTTTAAATAGTGTGAATAAACTTATTCCCAGATAAATAAACTTGTTTGCTAGTACTGGTGAAAACATTTTTGCTGTACTTACATTTTTACTATATTAAAATAATAAAATTTTAAAAATATATCTAATTTATAATTTTATTATTTATATAATTCAATTATTTGTTTGAATAAATAATTAAAAAATATGAAAATATTATAATTTAATGTATATATATAATTTTATAAAAATAACATTAAAAAAATATATAACAGTTACTTTTAAAAATATTATTCAATTACTTAATTATTAAATGAATAAATTATGATAATAATAAAAAAATTATCCAATAGTGTAATGGTATAATTTATTTATTTCAATAAGTTAAAATCTATCACACTGTACTGAGATTACCTGTTTACCACGGATAAGTTTGGGTGATTTTTTCTCATTTCACAATCATGGGTTTACGGTTCTCCGTTCTTAGAGTCCATATATATCCAAAGATTCTCTCAGCAAGTTAGTCCTTTTTGTTTTTTTTTTTTTTTTAAGTAGGATTTCGGAAGAAATTCAATTACACATTAAAAACTACATAAATTCTATTTATCTTTATCTTAGGACACTTTCTTCTTTATACTACTTTACATGAATTTATATCTCTATGATTAGGATAGATCCAATTATCTTCTGGTTATTTAAGTATAATGTTTATTAATAAATTTTAGTTAATTTTTAACGGATTTTCAGCAAGTGTACTGAGTCCACAAGTAATATAATAGTAAGAAAAATATCGTATTCACAGGAAACGAGAATTGTAAATTGAATTATACCAAATTGTATTATGAATGAATAAACAGTAAGGATTGATTGAAAAATTGTTATAACAAAGCAACGAATAGTAAAAATGTGAGTTTAATAATAATAAAAAGCCTTGGGATTGAATAGTAATATTCTCCTTCGCATACACTCTTAACCCAATTCAATATCATCTCCTCCAATTACCAATCTGTGCAAATAAAAATCTTTTCAACTTGATTCCTCTAGCATTGAATTTCATAAACTAAATTACCTAGCTTTTATCCCTAGTCGCTAGAATAACCTAATCAATATTAAGATCAGTTGCTATAAGCAGTCATTACACTATAATCCGTCCCTGAACTTATACATGTAATGCATTTACGTTTAGTTCCAATTCCAAAGAGTCCTTTCCAGTCACAATGAGAAATCTAAAATAAATCAAGATATAATAAAATGTAAAACAAAGGTTTTTGGATTCAATGATATAAAAATAGAGTTTAGAGTGCATTTGAAGTGAGAATTTACATTCAATCCCAAGAGAAAGAAAATTAGCTACGCATGGTAGCCATGAAAATACAAAAGAAAAAGAAAAGAATGAAGCTTGATGACGGCGGCCCCTAAGATCTCCATGAATGAGAAGTGATAAGTGAGAAGTGATGATGATGTTTGACCCTAGCCTCCCTTTTATAACTTTCGCCCCTTGAATTAAGTCAAAGTGCGACCGTTATTTCGTAAGTCACACCTTCAGTAACGTTGACATCTTCAATTTAGGGTTTCGCGTATGATGGACTTTAAGTGAGTTTTAGCCCAGGCTGTGTCTTTAGATTAAGCGAAAAGTCACTTATGCTCTATTTTTGCTCCTTTCCTCAATTTCAGCGCCTCTATTCTCTTTCTCCCTTCAAATTTAACCTAATTCTCAACAAATTTTCTCTTTCCACAATAAAACGCATTAAATTGCAAAATCAACAATAAAATCAAATCAAATCAAATCTAAACCGAATTAATAACAAAATCAACCTAATTACTAACATAATCAATCACAAATCTGCACAAAATCAACTAACAATCAACGCTTATCAAAAGTCTCCCCACTTAGCTTCTTGCTTGTCCTCAAGCAAGACAATTACAACTAAGATCTCAACTCTCCTAATTCACGTGCAGTTCTTTTATTCCAAACACGTCTTCTTAAAATTGAGCAATTACCTGCAGCTTCAAAAATTTGAAATTTAACAATCCAATGTTCAGATAACAAAAGACAATTCATGACAGGATACTCTCAACTCACACAATTCTCACCATTGTTTCACTCAAGAAGTGGCATATTACTCTCAATCAAAAGTTGCTATTCATTTATCAAAACAAATCAACCCTGCAATTAATAAGTCATAAGGTCTTTCCAATGTTATAATGTGGCCTGGCTACAAAGAATTTTTGGTTTTTCTTGAAATACAAAATGCACAAGTAGTTTCGCAAATTATGAATACAACTCAAATTGTTCTTGAAAATCTAATTCAACTGTGACTTCATGAATCCTTCTTTACTTTGAATCAGCTGTTGTACTATTCAACATTCTTGCCTAGCAATAAACGTAGCTCACGCAACTTCACTGTGTACCCCTTTTCAACTACTATTTTTCTTTTATTTTCCAGATGTACAAACAAAATTAAAATCTGGAATCAAAACCTATTTTTTTTAAATAGGTACACCATTACAGCAGCCTATCACACTTTCACAGTTTTCTTTTGAAATTCAAACTCCCTTTTTCAATTCCTCTTCAAGTTGTATCATAATTTCCTAACTACTCATACCCAAGGTGGATTTTATGGATATATGGCTCGTGGTTCCAAAAAAATACTCTATGCTCAAATTGGCTTGCAATAGAATTCCTCTCATCTCATCGGGTAGCTTTTTGGCTCTAGCTCTGGTTTACGCTCAATCAAACAACTTGCCTTCATCATTCTTATCAACACAAAATTAATTCTATCCTAAAAAATTAAAGCAACAATCAATGTCAAGTAGATATGCACTCAAAATATATTCTCCGTGTATCGCTCCCTCGCATGTTGTTTCACTCATATCCTGTCACTCATTGTTAATGTTAATCCTTCCACTCTCATGCTATTTTCCTAATTTCCTATCACTGTTAGCTCAAGCTCAAAATTAAGACTACGCTACTTATATGCACACAGAATTTGCAGTTAACAGCCCTAACCATTCCTATTAATTCCCAACACTACAGGCACATTCATCACGAATTATATCTTGTTCTACCAGCTATTCAACTTGTGCCTAATGTCTATTACAATTATCCATGATGTGCAGAGTTAATACAGTCATCCAACATATATACGTTCATCAAAAATAAAAAGAAACTACACTACCAACTTTGTCTCTGGTTATCTTTCTCCTAGTCATCATCTCAAAACGACAACAACTAAGCAGCAAAACATCCCAAGATCAATCAAAATAGTAGCAATCTCTAATCTCCTCCAGTCCTTCATCCACAACCCTCAGTAGTTACTATCCTGCAACAGCCTTCAGTAGCTGCTCTCTTCATCATATTCCTCCCCGACTGCCTCTGTATCTTCCGAAGATTCATTAGATGATATGTCATTGTTCCCCATTGAATCTTCTCCTTCCACTGCACGTTCTTCCTCCTTTGTATCAGAGGAGATCACAAATTGTGTCTTTAGAGGCTCTACATCTTCAAAATTAATAGCAAGACCCAAAGGCCCTGCTACAATCCTCCTTGCTCTCTTTGGCCTTCTTGGTGGTACTTCTACTAGTTTCCTCACTCTTACTTTCCTTGCTGGTTCTGTTATTGGTGGTTCCGTAGTTGGTGCTTCTTCTGCTAGTGGTTATGTGGTTGGTGTTTCCTTTATTGGTGGTGGTTCAGTGGTTGGTGTTTCCTTTGCTGGTGCTGGTTCAGTGGTTAGTGCTTCCGCTGAATCAACTGTTGAGCCTACCAGAGGTTCATTCTCTGTCCTTGCCTCCCGGTTCCCTGTAATGTTGTGTACCTCGGCATTTTCATTGTCTGCCCCCCTCCCCCACTGAACTGGGCCTGTCCCCAGGCCAATTCAGATAGGAGGACAATTCCTCCTCGTTCATGTATGTCTTGTCTCTCATTGCTTGGTACATCTGTATCATAAACTGGCAAATGGCACTTTGCTGGTCTTCCACATGGAATACATGTCTCATAATTGTTTTCTCAACAGCTTCTAAAGTTGGTGATGAAGGTGTAGGTGGTGGACTTGGTGCTCTGTTCCTTTGTTCAGGCTACTCCTCTAGATTCATGCAATGCATCTCAATAAACTTCAGATTAATTGGAGACCTAATCTTCATTTTTGGTTCCACCATTACCCCTTGACTGTCACATAGTGCAGTGATTAAAGCTGGGAACCCCAGAGTTCCTCTTCTTTCTCCATGACTAACTCTTTCACCATCCACAATCTTTTGTATCTCATCAGAAATAATCCTCGAAATGTTAATTGTGAAATCATCCTGCATCATTGAAAACAACAGATTGCTCTTTATCACATTAATGTCTGAGACATGCCCAGTTGGCACCACATTTGCCAGCATAAATCTCAACCACACTTGCGTTAGCGTTCTCATATCCTTCCTCCTTATCCTTGTTTCCTTTCCAGCTGAAGTCAACTGGTATCCTTTTCCTGGCAAACACAATATTGCTGCCACTTTCTTATTGCTGAAGCCTTTCTTCCTGCTGCATAATCGCTGATAGTGACATTTCTCTTCTTGCTTGCGATAGGGGTTTTCCAACAAATCATCTATAGCTTGAGGGCTATATTGGATCCATCGCCCCTGAACCATTGTCTTCCTCCTATGCCTCTCATGCCTTTCTGCATAAGTGTTGGAATAAAACTCTCAGACTATTTCAACATCAAATTTCTTCAACGGTTCAGCCAACCTCCTCCAATTCCTTCTCAGAATACCCATCAAAAAAGGGTCGCAATCCCTTGGTCTCAAATCAACCTTCCTCTTCGTTATGAAACCCTAGTGCTTGATTTGCTCATATCTTCGAATCTTGTTGTCATTCAAGAATCGACGAGCACTTCGCTGTGTATGTACATTGGTCGAAGGCTCGTGCCCTGGTGTATCAGATGGGATAGCTTCGTCGTAGAACTGCTCAACTCCCCTGTATCTCTTAGGCGGCCGACCCTTGACTGCTGTGTGCTTTACCCTTGGCATTTTCCTACAACTCAAAGTTAGTGCCTAAAGAACTTCAAAAAACTCTCTATCAACTCTCCCTTTACTCAGAATCCCTAAAAATCTCAACTTTTTCACAATCTAAAACCCTAATCTACCCAACAATCGCCCCATTTACAATGCTAACCTAGTAGAACACTACAACCGTAATCTTCCCTCCTAACGTTAATGAAAGACGATTGAATGTACTGGGTTTAGAAGATTGTAAAGAATTGAGAAAAAGAATACATGGATTATGTGTAACCTAACGTGGTTCATGAACAGACAAAAAGTTCGCACAGAGCAGAGAGAATGTACTGAAAAATTTCAGTATCAAGTGACCTTGTGACACAAGGCACTGTCATGTTATATTGTTATATTGCACCAGTCTGCGCTAAGTGACAAATAGCCCAAGCACCGATCCTAGCCCAATCTACAGCCCAATCTTTCAGTTTCAAGAATTGCTAACTAAATTAATTTTTTTTAATTTTTTTTAAAACAAAATAAACTACCGGAAAACTTAACCTAATATCCCTAATTTTAAAATCTCTAAAAATAATAAAATAACCCAAAATTCCACAATTCAAATACTGGATTGCCTTCCAGCAAGCGCTCGTTTAACGTCATATAGCTTGACGCCTAAATTTCAATCCTCCAACTTGATCACTGAGATGAGTTTCTCAACTTCACCTCCTTTATAATGTTTCAGCCTCTGACCATTTACCATCCAACTCCTCTAAGTTTTGGCATCTTCAATTTCAATTGCACCATAAGGCTTGCCCTGTTTGACCACAAAAGGTCCTGACCATCTTGACTTGAGCTTTCCCAGGAACAACTTCAATCTGAAATTGAATAAAAGAACTAGTTGTCCCGGCTCAAAACTCCTCTCAACAGCTTCTTGTCATGATAGGCCTTGATGCTCCTTATACAGCCTTGAAGATTGATATGCGTTCAACCTCATTTCTTCAAGCTCAAGTAATCGGATTTTTCTTTGTGCAGCAGAAGCTTTGGAGTAAAAATTCAACCACTTCAATGCCCAAAAAGCTCGGTGTTCCATTTCCACAGGGAGATGACAAGCTTTCCCATAGATCAACTGGAATGGAGACAAAGCAGTTGGGGTTTTGAAGGTTGTTCTGTAAGCCCACAACGCTTCATCTAACTTTATAGCCTAGTCTCTACGTGATGATGACACTGTCTTCTCCAGAATTCTCTTCACCTCCCTATTAGAAACCTCTGCTTGCCCATTTGTTTGGGGATGATAGGTTGCAGCTATCCTGTGCTTCACCCCAAAATGCGAAAAAGCCTTCCTCAACTCTGCATTGCAGAAATGAGATCCTCCATCACTGATCACCACTCTTGGTGTTCCAAACATGTAGAATATGTGTTTCTTCAGAAACTTGATCACTGTTTTTACATCTGCCTTTTGAGTTGGAATTGCTTCCACCCACCGTGAGACATACTCCACAGCCAACAAAATATATTCATTCGAAAATGAACTAGGCAATGGGCCTATAAAATCAATTCCCCAACAGTCAAACACTTCAATTTCTTGAATGTTCGTCAGTGGCATCTCATGTCTTCTTGAGAGGTTTCCTGTCCTTTGGCAGCTGTCACAATGCTGTAAATGCATGTGAGCATCTTTGAATAGAGTTGGCCAGAAAAATCTTGACTGCAGTACCTTAGCAGTTGTTCGCTCCCCATTAAAATGTCCTCCATAAGGAGAATTATGACAGTGCCAAAGTATATTTTGAATTTCCTTACTAGTAACACACCTCCTCAACAACTTGTCAGCACCCATCTTAAACAAATAAGGATCATCCCAAATGTACTGGTTCCAATCCTTTAACAATTTCCTCTTCTGCTGCCAATCCATAGTCTCTGGTATAATTCCAGCAGCTTCGAAATTGGCCATATCAGCAAATCATGGCCTCTCCTGTACCACTAGCAACTTCTCATAAGGGAATTCATCTATAACTTCAGATTCCCTAGCAGTAACCTCTTCATTAGCCAATCTAGACAGATGATCTGCTACATGATTCTCGCTTCCCTTCTTATCTTTAATTTCCAGGTCAAATTCCTGGAGTAACAGCTGTAAAATAAGGTTTAGACCGAGTTCAAGAGGGGGGGTGAATTAAACTTTCAAAATCTTTTTGCAAATCTGATTTGTTCTTGAAATAGAGAATGAAAATTCTTAATTCAATCAATCAACTCGTAATTATGGACTATCCAGTAAATAATCAATTGTGCACAATGGAAATTATTAAACATAAACCCAGAAAATAGTTTACAGTATAGAAATGTGTTAATCCATATTCAAGATTATTAAACACAATCCAGTAGATTAAAAATAACCCAGAAACACAGTTGATTCAGATATATGTAAACAGATTCAGTGATAAGCGAATGCAAGTAGATAATAAAAAGATTAAGAAGAGAGAAAAGGAAATCAAGAACACAAATATTTATCTTGGTTCACCCTTCCTCAAGGGCTACGTCCAGTCCTTTTCAAACTAGCAAAGATTTCCACTAAAAAGATCACAAGATCAGTTTACAACCCTTGCTCCCAGCAAGTTACAAACTGCTCCCAGCAGTAAACCCACACCTCACTGAACCCCTCAGCTAGTGTGTAACGAGTGCAGAAACCCACTGCACCACAACACTTGCAATCCGCAAGCAACACTGCTCCCCGCAGCACTCAAACTCTACTGAACCCCTCATTAAATGTGAGAACAGTGCAGAAATCCACTGGACCAACTCAATTACAGACCCAGTAATTGAAAAACAACAAACGGATTACAAAACAATAAGATCAACAATTAATCACTCAGTACTTCTACACAAAACAAATTACAAAGGATGAAAATCAGGTGTAGAAGACTTAACTTTGGTCAAGAACCAAAGTAGCAAGAACCTCACTCAAGGATGCTTAAATATTCAAGTTCTTGGAGGTTTCTTGTTTTGAAAAGCTTTGTCAAAGGATGATCCCACAAAAGGGGCGCTATATCTCACTTAGAAAATCTCAAGGAATGCTTTTCAAAAATCTTAGATGTCTGAAAATAATAGTGCACATTCCTTTAAATAGCCAAATCAGTTTTAAAACAGCTTAGCTGTCATAGTTCAATTAATTGAACAAACCATTCAATTGATTGAACAAACCATTCAATTGATTGAATTGACCGTTAGTTGACCCAGTCAAAGATTCCAGTAGTAACAGAAATAACTGTCACATTCAATCGATTGTTTTAGAAATTCAATTGATTGAAAAACCTTTTCTAGCAAAAAACAGTTTGCGTTATTTTTCTTAAAACTAGTTTTAATAAAAATATTTGTGAATCTCTTAGCACCTCAGGAATGATGAACCATGCCACTAATGATTAAGGACTAAGCCAATCACCAACACACAAACCCAACTAAGGACCAAGACCAAATCACCCAACCATCTTCATGTTGGCTCAAAGTCTTCACTTGAACAATTCTGGTCCAAGTTGGTTCCAACAGATTCTTCATGAGGTAGTCTTCATCAGCTCACATGATAGGCATTGATCTAACATATTTCAGATTCAATCCATCAGAAACTTCAGCAAGCAATGGTCTTTATTGACTTCATCAAATCACATGCTTAGCCTTGGTGCTAACAATCTCCCCCAATTTGATGAAGGCAATTTGATGTGTGTTGAGATTAACAATCTGAACCTGAAATACCTATCTATTTACTCAAATAGTTTTATTAGCATCACAAGGTCCAATAGGTTCAAACCAAAAATATCAAATCAACTGGTTGAGTTAAAACACAGTTAATTAAATTTCTTCCGGTATCCAGACTCAGTTTATTCAGATCAAGATGTTTTACTCCCCCATACTTTGATGTCCCTTAAAAGCATATAAAGAGATTAATAACATAAGGCAATCATTTCATTAATATATATTGACCCGTGGAGGTCAATCGTCACAACAAGTTGTCAATTACATCAAAGACATAGATCATGATTAAGAGAAACATTAACAAACTGGAAATATAACTGAGCTGCAGGTGTTGGGACATACCTAGTAAATATTCAATCAACCCAAGCTTAGTATTATACTAAGTAGATCTGAACTAAAGCAAAGCAAACTGAAAGATAGACTGAAACAGATGGCAAACAACAAACTGTAAATCACACAGGGCAGACACACGAAACACACACAATACAAAACACACACAATTCTCCCCCATTGAGTTCATCAAATGGAGGGGAACAACATCAAACATGTAGTGTGCATACTAATCATCTGGCCCATAGAACATTTGCCCCAGCTTGCCTTGAATGTCATCAACACACTCTTTTAAGTTTTGGAAACGGGTTTCACAATACTCATGATGAGACCTTTGATTGGTTTCAATGTTGTTCAGTTGATTGATCATCAGTTGCTCAAAACTAGAGTAAGACTGTTCTCCAATCCCCAGATCTTCTCCAGTAAATTGCTCACAGCTGCACTTGTTCCAACACCATCCATCTCATCCTCTTCATCATTGGCCTTGCAAATCCACTGATTCTCATTGACCTTCTTCAGCCCGATTTTGTTCAATGTGGCCACAGTGATCTCACTATGAGCTTTGACTTCTTCACTCAGCTCATTCTCCACATCAATATCATAATACTCAATGAAGCTAGAGATCAAAATCGCATAGGGGATTCGAAACTCAGGCTTCTTCCTAATGCGGACCAGCTGCTCCTTAATAACACTTACCCAGTTTACCTTTATCTTGTTGACCAGGCAATACATCATAATCAGGTCTTCTTCAGTAAGCACAACATGATTAAATCCTCTGGTGTTAGTATCTAGATGACAATATAGGACAACAATCTAGGAATAATAAAAAGCCCTCCCACTGAATAGCTCCTCATGGAACTATTTGGGTTCCTTAGACAAGCCTTGAAGAATTGGACCTTGTCAAATCCACCCAGATCTGCCACGTTTGCCCTACCCAGAATTGTTCCAGCATCCCTTAAGCCAGCCACCGAGAGCCAAATTTCATCTGTGATAGCCATGTCCACCCCTTTCACTTGCGAATAAATGACACCATCATCTATCCACATATTAATAAGGAATACCTTCACCAAGTCCGGATAAATATTCTCGGACAGCTTGACAAAGCGTTCAAGCCTTTGAAACTTGAGGATATCCACCACTTGATTCATATTTTCATTTCTAAGGAACTTCATCCTTAGGAATTTTGGGTTGACAAAAGTTTTCTGGCTAAACTTCCTGTGATACTCGTTGATGCTTTCCATGTTGCCACCGAACCATCTAGTAAGGAAGCCAGATTCATTGTTGTCATCGGAATCATGTTGTTCAACTTGTTTCACCATGGCTTTTTTTTGTTCTCTTTCTAGATGCTGAGGAGGAGGCCATGGTTTGGTTGAAGGCAAGGGCAGAGTGCTCAATGGGTTCGAGAGATTTAGTGTTCACACAATGAGTAGTGTAAGGTGTGTGCAAGTGAATGCAAGACCTATTCCAATTTAAAGAAACTCTAATGCACAAACAAACAAAACACTGAACATTGCAGGACATAACAAATGCATGCACAAATTCTGTTGCAGAGAAATAGACTGATTGTACTTATCTCCAGAGAATATTCTGAGTTATTTTTTGACCAGTTGACCATGAATTAATCTGTGACACGTGGCACTGTGAAGATTCTTCTCTTCAAGCATGCTTGTTCCACATGCAGGTGTGTCACCTGTTGCTGAACATTGACCAGTTGTGTTCCTTGACCAGAAGCAGGTTACAATCTTGTCCTTATTCTCCAACTGCAAAGATTCCCGTACAGTGCTTATTCTGTTGATTGCAGTTGATTAGTTCTGAATTGATTCTTGATCCTTTTCATGTACTTATTCTTTACTGCGAAACATCTCCACTGTTCAGATATCATTGCCTTCCCAAGAATCATCTTTTCAGTTGCAGTAATACACACAGATTTTGTCTGCACATCAATCAAACAGCTATAGTAGTTTCTGCTCAATTTATTGATTCTAATTAATTGAGACACATTTCAGTCAGTAAATTACTTCCAGAATTAATTCACATTTTTGAAATCAATAATGCCCAACTCATTTTTGAGAAAATTGAATCTTTCTTTGTTCAGGGGCTTTTGTGAATAAATCTGCAAGTTGATTTTCCAAATCAACAAATTGAATTTCGCAATCACCATTCATAATGTGATCCCTTATAAAGTGGTGTCAAATTTCAATATGTTTGGTTCTAGAGTGTTGAACTGGATTTTTAGTCAAGTTAATTGCACTTGTGTTATCATAGAATAATGGAATTTTAGAAAGATTAAGTCCAAAATCACTTAGCTGATATTTTAACCAGATGGTTTGAGCACAACAACTTCTAGCAGCTATGTATTCTGCTTTAGCTATAGACAATGCAACACAGGCTTGCTTCTTGCTGTGCCAAGATATCAAACTGGATCTTAGCAAGTGACATGTTCCACTAGTGCTCTTCCTATCCACTTTGCAACCTGCAAAGTCAGAATCAGAATATCCAACAAGATTTAAAGTTACCTCACTTGGATACTATAGACCAACTTTAGTGGTTCCCTTGAGATACTTTAAAATTATTTTGGCTGCCACATAGTGTGATTCCTTTGGTTTAGCTTGAAATCTGGCGCATAAACACACACTGAACATGATTTCTGGTCTACTTGTTGTCAAATACAGAACTGATCCAATCAATTGTCTGAACTTAGTCTGATCCACATCAACTCCAGTTTCATCAGCATCTAAATAGCATCCAGTGGCTATTGGAGTGGAAGCTTCTTTGCAGTTTTCCATATTGAATTTCTTCAATAATTCCCTGCAGTACTTTGCTTGACAAAGAAATATGCCATGTTCAACTTGTTTAACCTGCAAGCCTAGAAAGAAATTGAGCTCCCCCATCATAGACATCTCAAATTCTCCTTGCATAGTAGCAACAAACTGCTCACATAAACTTTCATTAGTTGAACCAAAAATAATGTCATCCACATATACTTGAACAAGTATTATATCATTGGATGAATTTTTAATAAACAAGGTCTTATCTATTTTCCCTCTCTCATAGCCTTGAGAAAGCAAGAAGTTACTCAACCTCTCATACCATTGTCGAGGTGCTTGCTTTAACCTATACAAGGCCTTCTTGAGCTTGAAAACATAATCTGAATTGTTGTGATCTTCAAATCCAGGGGGTTGGCTCACATAGACCTCTTCATCAATGAACCCGTTCAAGAATGCACTTTTGACATCCATTTGATGTAATCTGAACCCCTTCAAGCAACATATGCAAGTAGCAATCTAACTGCTTCCAATCTGGCTACTGGTGCATAGGTTTCACCAAAATCAATGCCTTCTTCCTGGTTATATCCTTTTGGAACAAGTCACGCCTTGTTCCTCACTTGACACCTTGTTCATCTATCTTGTTCTTGAAAACCCACTTGGTTTCAATCACATTCATCTCCTCTGTTCTAAGAACAAGTGTCCATACCTCATTTCTTGCAAACTGGTTCAGTTCCTCGTGCTTGGCATTAATCCAGTTGCTGTTTTCAAGAACTTCACCCACTGTCTTGGGTTCAATTTGTGACACAAAGGCCGTATGTTTGCAAAAGTGATTCATGGATCTTCTAATGGATACACCCCTCTCTACCTGACCAATGATATTATCCAGTGATAGATTCCTAGGAACCCTCCATTCTCTAGGCAGTTCAGTACTAGTTGTTGCTGCTCCATTGCCAAATTCAATCGGTTGTGGTTCAATCGATTGAGCTTCATCCGATTGATTGTCCTCTACAGATTTACCCAGTTGATCTGTGACAATCTTCTGGATCACTGGTTCATCATCATCTATAGTAATCTCAATGCTTCCCTGCACTTTATGGTCAGTCTCATCAAATGCAACATGCATGGATTCTTCTACAACCATGGTTCTCCTATTATACATTCTATATGCATGACTATTCAGTGAGTAACCAAGAAAGATACCCTCATCCGCTTTTGGATCAAATTTGCCCAAGTTGTTTTTCCCATTGTTTAAAATAAAACATTTGCATCCAAAAACTTTTAAATG
>Ga0209700_106681_pt1 | contig 17485 bp, 7 predicted proteins | sample SiratroredBW_FD_187528 | JGI IMG/M metagenome (GOLD analysis project Ga0209700, IMG submission 187528) | Root nodule microbial communities of legume samples collected from California, USA - Siratro red BW (SPAdes) (version 2) | ecosystem: Host-associated > Plants > Roots > Nodule | place: USA...
TAAGAAAAAAAAAAAGAACAGAGACAAAACAAAGTAACTTAAAACAACAAAAAACTGAAAATCTAACACAACTACTAAAAACATTTCTATTTAAATTAATTCTAAAATGTTAGGAATGTTAATTAGTTGTGATTCTTAATAAAAGAAAAGGTAGCATAATATATTTAGTTTAATATGGATAAAAGGAACTTAATATAATGATACTACCTACTTTCGCACTGCGAGCCTACAAGAGGAAGATCTTTTGATAAATTCACAGTTAGGGATGCGTTAATTTGGTAATTTTATAGAAGTACATTGTTATTTTTATGAAGTAACAATTTTTAATTTTTATTCTTAATTATATGACCAGTAAAACATTACTTTCAGTGGGCATCAAACTATCAGTAAAGGAAACAAAGTAGTTGAATAATTGTTTTTCCTTTATGAAATGAATAGGAATAAACAGAGTTAAGTAAAGTCGTGCACCCTTCAAATTATTTCGATAAAGCAAGATGACAAATGACATGAAATTGCTTTAATTAGTAAATTAAAAATGTATATAAGTGAGGGAGTTAGGTCTGTGGTTTGATGGTTCACATGCAAAGTCAACACAAAACAATGTCCTTTTCCAAGTCAAGCGATTCATAAAGTTGTGGGACGTTTGCTTCATCACTTCTTTGTAGCTTGGTCGGCTATTTTACGTGTCACTGCTCTACTTTCTGTTTTCTTTTGCTTTACTTTCTGTATTCCATGGTTGAAATTTGGAAAATTGAGCTCTTTCAACATGGATCTTCTGGTTACTCCTAAAAAGCTTGCAACAATGGTTGTTGTACCCTTGGAAGTTGAAACTATATGTTCTAGTAGTAAATTATTTCACAAATTCAAAAAGAGAAAAAAAAAATTGTGAAACAGGAAATTTTGTACAGTTTTTGCATCCTTTTTCTTTTGATCTCACCATGCATAATTATCACAACCTAGTTTTTACTTTTCCTTCATAATGTTATTTAGGTTTTGGTAATTAGACTTTTTTAAAAAAAAATTGCAATGACACCACGTGCTACATAGGCAAATAGACAAGGATCTTGATCATAAGGAAAAATGCCATTTAATTTAGTTATGGGGCCGCCAAGCTTCTAACCAAAGTCAATGCAAATCATACGTGAATGATTTCCCAATAAAAAAGACTTTAGTTAAACCTAATTCACTGTTTCTGATTAGGTTGTACAAATTCGTATTAGCATTAAAATAACACGATAAGAGAAAAAGATTAATCATACTAAAACAAGTCGTGTCATTTAAGTCTTCTCAATTTTATCAAGATTTCTTTTTTTTTTTTTGCTAAATGTTGAAAATTTTAAATTCAAATCATGTCGAGCTATGGACAAAAGAAAAAACTATTTAATTTGGAAGATTGAGGTATATATATATAACAACAAGAAGGGTAGCGGAATCCAATGGAGTCTTTGCTGTAACCCTAATTCCAAATTAGTTAGTGAAATGAATGAACTATTGCATCTACTTTACACAAAGGAAGATAGAAAATGCATAGTAGTACCCCCACACCTCACCCACCCCCACCATCCAACAAGACAACAAACAAGAAACCAAAACCATCGTGCATGCACTTATTGGTAGTATAAACATTGTCAGAAAAAGATTCTTAAGTTTTATTAAGTCAATGTAAATTTCGTCTGAGCAATAATAAATTACATCTTCATCTTCAATACCACAAACACTTTAATATTGTAAACTACTTTAACATGCACATAACAAATCATCAAACATATGAACAACAACTAGAATCACTTTGATCGATTTAAAGACACATAAAAGTCCACACGCACATGAAAGTCCAGACATAAGAACACACGGTAACAAGTAAAAAACGTTGTTGTGTTGTACAAGAATATAGGAATTGGTTGTTTTGTTTGGTTGCAATAGAATTAACCCATTCCCACGTTTTATCCATAACGGGAGAGAGTGCCCGTAAGATGTGCTGCCCAAAGAAACACAATATTTAAAATATATAAAATTAAGAAATTTTGTGTCTGTAATTTAGTGTGGAATGGTACACATCAGAGTGACAAACGGAGAGGACGATACTGGCTCCAGATTTCAACGCTTTTTACAGCCTTGAATATTGTGTTGTGTATCAGATTCAGATTCACACAGCGAAAGAAAGCGAAAGTGGGAAAGAAACAACACGTAAATGTCAAATCCCTGCATCTACAACCCAGCCTGTCCACTTTTTATTTTTGCATTAATAAATGGTTTTTTCTATTGCATGCCCAATTAAATATGACCAAACCATGTCATTGTTGAGGTACTTATTTATTGGTTTTTGGCACGGCACATTTTTTAGATTTTACTTTCCCCTTCCCAATTTCAAAACAACATCGTTTTCCATTGTCCTCAAACATTTGGTTCCTTTTTCACCGGTTTCTTTCGATTTCAAAAACCACCTCGGAATACATTCATTCTCATCCACATGCCTTGTTTTGTTCTTCACGTGCCTTGTAGGGTTTGTGTGTTTTGTAATTATTGACGTGGTTTACTTGTTTTTCTTTAAAGAGAAATGGGAAAAGTGATGAAGAGAGAGGAGTGGTTGTGTTGTGAAGGAAGAAAAAGGGTTTTGTTCTGAAGTCAATTTTTTTGTGACCTTGGAGAAAAGAAAAGAGAGAGAAAGCATAGCAGTCACTCTATTCTAAAATTCTAACAGTCTGCGAACTAAAAACAAACGTACAAAGCTTAAAAGCAAAGCTGGCTTACATGGGTACTGACCAGTGCCATTCGTGTCAGGTCTAATTTAATGAAAGTATTTTTTTATTTATATTTTTATGAAATCATTTATAAAAAAATGAAACTTAAGAATAAAAAGTATAACCATTTTGTTTCCGACGAAGAAAACCACATATTTTGAAATAAGTTATTAAATACTTATCATAAATTATTTGCATCTTGATAATATCATGTAGGTCTAATTGAAATTCTATCCGTTAAGTTTGAATGCTATTAATCAACATCATCTCAACTTTAAGCATCATACACAACTTATTGGTTAGGCTAATTTAAATATAAATCTACGATAAATAAATACCAGAAAAAGGAAATATATTTAAATATTCGAAATTTCGTTTTTTAGCTATGGTAATTGATTAGAGAAACTAAAGAATAAATAAAAAAGAAAATATACTTATAATTATAATATGCAGTTCCGTAAGTCAAATATGTCTATGAAATTAGTGATAGACAAGTGATATACACATTTTTTTTACGTATCTAACTATTAACGCTTAACAAATTTTCATCATCTTTTTTTACATTTTATCATACATTATAGTTATACTTCTTTCAGTTTTCTCTTTTTCCGAGTGTCAGTTACCCTGTAGAAGTCTATGGATGATATTTCCATTTGATGATGTGAGAAATAAACACTATAAATTTTAGTCACACAATTATTTAATGATGATTGAAGTAAAGGATGATGCATAATTGTTCAAGTGAGTGTGTGATCAGTAACTTATTTTCATCTTAACTATTATTATATTAGATTTATAGTTCACATTTCTTGCAGTAATTCACTAGGAGCAAGCTTTTAGATTTGGCTTTTCTTAACTTTTTTTTATAAAATGTGAAATTTGCAAGTCTAATCATTATTATGCATGTGCAGCTTTAGATAAATTAAACCCCAAGTTTGTTTGAGGAATATAAATCTAATAGTTTTATTACTTCATAAAAACTGAAGTTCAATACTCATGGTAGTTTTTTGGCTCTGAAATTGAAGCAAGTGAAAATTACTAACTTTGTTGGGAAGTACAAACTACAATAAATTGAAAAAGAAATTAAAAAGTTAGAAAAAGAAAATAGAGAGAAGAGAAATCATGAGACATTTACTTTGAGTTTTCTTTTTCTATTTTAATAAAAGAATAGAAAATGAAGTTGAAAAAAATGTTCAATCGAAACTTAGATTTTCTTTAAAATACATTTAGGAAAAATTTAAAATTTGACAAAATATATATTTTTTATATTTGTTTTTGACATCACTAACAACTGCAAAACTCTCATAATTATTATTAGTCTTTCACTAAACCATCTCTCCCTTTGAACCTGCTAACATTTTTTTTCACTAATTTTTAGGTAGTCATCCAAACATCTATAAACTCTAATAAAAAAAATCCTTATTTTTCTTTGAATTTTTGCTTTAAGTCTTTAATCAAAGTTTTGATTAGTCTTAATCATTATTTTTTTTTTTTCCTTTTTATTACGTAACAACATGATGATGTAACAATGAAATTGGCAGTCTAATAATTTGTCATGTTATATGAGAGGTTGACATACACTTACATATAATTTTGGTAGTAAACTATAGTTTTAACTCCTCATCTTTTTGTATTAATTGATAACATCAGATTTGTTAATGAATGACTAAAAACATGGTTCAAAAAGGGTCATATGGATCAGACTTGTAAATAAGATGACAAGAGACAGCTAAACAGAGAAAAGTTCAAAACTAAGAGTAGATTATAAGTTCTAATAATAGTGCCAGAGGTTATTACAATTATAATGATTAAGATAGGAGATAAAACAGAAGCTATTCTTAATTACAGTTTTTAAGAAATTAAGCTTATACATACATTATCCTGTATCCTGCAAGTACTATACATTAAACTGCTATAAAATCCCATCGCTGTTGGAGTTTTTCTGCAACATTTGTTGAATCCTTTGGAACAAATTATCAGTCACAGAAAATGGCTTCACGGGTCGGACTCTATATTTGTATTCATTATCATAAAATCTGCAAGATTTGAAAGCCTTGTGCAAACTGCTTAAATTTGTCACTACTACCATACCTAATGTGTTTGTTTATCAGTATGTATATAAGTTCTTTCATCTCTACGTTATGCACTTTCATGAAAAAATTGAATTCCTCCTTGATACTACAATTGAAGCAAAGTTCAGTCCATGACGATTTAGTACATTCCTTTCACGAAATATTCTTTATTGGGGCATTCTATTTGTGCAGCAAAACTTAAACCGTGTTAGAGCTTAGTTTGTTTACGAAAAAGAAATGTATAAGTAGATATAGTTAATAATTATATTAAGAAATAGACTTTAAACTTATTTTAATTTTATAAAATTAGTTATCTTTTATTCGAGTTTAAAACTTATATATTTAAAGTTTGATAACGACGGTAAGATAAATTTAATAATTTTTATAAAATCGATTTATAAGATAAAATTTATATTTATTTATAAATTATTGAAATGTTTTATTTTTAATTAACATAAAATTTCTAACAAACTAAGATCATAATATGCCAAATCCTAATCACTGTTCTTTCGAATGTGTTATAGATGAAGTCATTGATGCTACCAGATTTGCGAGGGGATGAGGAAATATTTTTTCCAATGTGGTATTTCCAAAGCAGTGGCATTTTAAAAGGATGGTTGATGGTTATGTTTTCAATGTGAGGCAGCACACAGCACACAGGAAGCTATGGCATTTTAAGAAATTGGTCAAGGCTAACACATTTGTCAAAAATTGTCAAGAATAAGAAATTTGGAACGTGTAAGAGAAGATTCATGTTTCTTTTCAGGCGTGTAGATATTCAAACAGGGAAATTATAGATATGTATGCGCAGATCCTACTCTCTTTTCATACCTTGAGAAATTGAATTGAAGTTTTGTATCTTCTTCCCATAAAAGCAGCACAAGAGAGGACACAGAATTAACCCTTTCACCACCAATTAATCACTGTCCTTCACTGAATTTATTACTGTGATTTTACCTCCTGTGTTCCATCACACATTCTGCAGTGCTGCACCCTCAGTCACAGTCTCATTATTCAACACCTCACTTTCTCACTAACCCTTTTTTCACCCTGTGTTTGCTTCATTATTTTGTTGAGCAAAATAGTTTGTTACCTCTCCCATGCAAGGCACACCATGGAAATATGTCTAATCAGGTCAAAGCCTTGTCTTAAATGAGTCAAGTAGGTTACTATAAAGTTTGAGCCTACCATCTCAATATCTCTTTATCTTTGTTTTTCTTTTTGTTTTTCATCTTTCACACTATAATATTTTACTATGATTTTTACTCAGGTTCAACTTTTGTAATGCTCTCAAATCTCAATATCCAATCTTTTAACCTAACCATTCAACAGGAATTCATATAAATAATATTAAAATTTTAAAAATGTCATACCTTTTTCTTTTGAAAAACTTAACCTTCCAAGGACACATAAACAATTGAATATATTATAATATTCTGGTCTAGGTTTCAATAATAAAAATAGTTTGTTTTTTTAAAAAAAATCAAGAATGAGATTGACAAATACCTTAGATTTTTTTAAGGAAAAATTAAAATAATGTTATGTTAAGAATTTTCCTTTAAAAAACAGTTTTTTGTTGATCCTTCATAAACTTCAATAATAAAAATATTTTTCTTTTTTTTAAATCTAGAATGACAGTGACAAATACTTTACACTTTTTAAAGGAAAAATTAAAATAATGTTATGTGAAGAATTTTCCTTTAAAAAACGTTTTTTTATTGATCATCCATAAACTAATTTTTGGATGATTTGACATCAACTTGATTCTATGGTTTGAACAGCAAAACAGATCTTCTGCTGCAGAAACGTTAACCATTGATCATATTCTCTCTCTTGATTAGCAGGTATTGAATTAACCAATCAATGGCCTGATCTTGCAGCGTTATGACTGTAGAGGATATTGACTGCAGAGTATCTAAACTCGCTTGAACAGACTAAATACCACATCGGACAAAAATTCAGGTTGATATATGTTTGTTCGATTTTCAAAACATATTGTATAAAGTGTATCTATAATCCATAAGAAAATAGAATTAATTTTTTTCAAGTTATATAAGTTGTAAGTTATTTTATCATTTTATGAAAAAAATTATTAATATAAGTTAAAATTAGTTCATGAAATTATCGTAAGCTATTCTTATAAACTCCTTTAAATAATTATACAAATGCTTATGGTACTAGATAAGTATAAGAAATTATAAATAACCTTTTCAGAATTCGCCTTGACTATTGACCTAATTAATAGGTATAAATTTACATGTTTATATAATTTTTTAAATACTTTGAATTTTGTGCAACAATACATTGCGAAATAATATTTTTAATTTTTCAAATTTGTAACATTTTCCGAAAATAAAATTAATAATATAATGTCCAAAATGAATGTTTTAATATATAACTAAAATACAAGGTCTAACAAAAAAATGATTTGATAAATAAATTTTTAAATTATTGATAATAGACATAAAAAATAAATAAGTGAGAAGCTAGTAAAACGTGAAAAGATTATTATAAGATAACGAGATAAACTTATTTAATATTGTATGTGCTTACTTTCTCATAAGGCTAACGGCCCCAATGCTTTTTAGCAAAAACTATAAAAAAAAGGGCTAAAAGCCTCAATGTTGGTGTAATTAGTAGCTAAGCCCAATTTGGTCGCTGATTTTTTAGGAAGATGCTTAGGTACGTTTATATGTCCGTTAGAAGGTGACCTTTTTTCTTTGGTCCAACCCTAAGTTTTTTTTTTTTTTCAACTTTTTTGGATTAAAAGTATTTCATTTTTGGTTTTTTAATTTTCCGTAACGAAACAAGTACTTATAGACAGTAGATAGTGAAAGAGAGAAAACAATGTTGGATAAAGTTGCTTTAACTAAATGATAGACAACGTTCATTATTATACTTTTTTATTTTTTATTTTTTAAGACCTTTTCATTATTTTTTATAAAATATTTTTGCAAAGATGAGTTTTCTGAAATTTTTATTTGAATTTTGAAAGTTTCACAATTTTTATAGGAAAGTCCTATGAATATATGAAATATTTTAATTTAAATTTATGAGTATTAATCCAAGCTTGTTGTATGAGTACATAAGTATGAGCATTATCTAACATTTTAAAGAGAACGGGGAAGAAGATAAAATATATAGAAGCATGCGTCCTAAACTCGTACTTTTACTTGTTTCCTTAATTTTTTTTATATCTTTTACATTCAACCATTAAATTATAATTTCATATTATCATGTAATTATTCATATTACAATTAAATAATAATATAATAAAATATGAAATTTTTATTTATATTTTAAATTATTTTAAAATAGGCACTTCTAATGAACGAACTTTCATCTTCTTTTCTCAGCATAAGTTAGTGTAAAAAGACATTCTTTTATGGAAAAGAAAAGTTTGTTTTAGATATTTCACATTTTGTCCAAATTAATTTTAATGATTACCATTTAAAATTATTTTGTGTGGAGAAAGACATAATATAGATGTTGTACACAAGAGGGTCATAAAAATGGCAGAAGATAAAGTAGGAGTTCTTTGTTCTATGTCAGGATTTGGAATCAGATATCATACAAAACACTTTTGCAGTATTCTGCTTTTACCATCTGTTGCCCTGAATGTCTCTTTTCATTTGCATTGCCAGCAATCACCTTCAAGATTTTATACAGCCATGGAGACGGTTGCTTGCAGAATCAATGACATAATATGCAAGACTCTTTCTGTTAGTTAACCACATAGATATATCATCATCCAATATCATATAAAACATAAAAAAAAAAAATGATGGTATTTATTGTTTACAGTTTAGTATTATGAATGTGATTTAGTGGTTGACAATGAATTACACTAAATTAGTGTCACTAATTGCTTTTGTCCATATTCAGCAAACTGATGCACAATGAATTATACTAATTACTTTTGTCCGTATCCATACAATTGTCATCCAACTTCACTTGTTATCTACTAATCCAATCATCTTGAGCCAGCATGGACAAACAAAGTTAATATATCCCATATTAATTAGTTTAATTATGTCAGGAATATATTCTTATATGCAATTCTAGCTTTGCTCTAATAACATTGATTATGATGAAAAGTAGTGGTGGAGATTAGTCTAGTTATGGACTCATACCTAATGCTAATTTGGTACTAAAAGGGATCCTTAACTTAACTCATTAATTTGCTGAAATTTTGATTCTCTACATGTTGGTAGAAATAAATTTTCTCTTTCCCTGAATATTAAGCTAATGGCGATTGAGCCTTTAAAAAAGATCAGAGATTCAATTAGATCAAGGCTTATGGCAAAGTTGCAGATATTACTGCTAGAAGTAGGAATAAAATTGCACCTGGTATCAATTTTGGCCTTAGACATGTGTACCAAATTGGACTATAGTGCAAATTGCTGGATAATGAGTTACACCAACAGAACTAGAATTGTTTTCATAAATTAGGTTGTTGTTTAAAATCTGAATGTCTTCTATTCTTTCTTAAAGTTTTATTGTCTGCATCTCTTCGAACAATTTCCCATTTTGTTGCATAGCAGTACTTTGTTTTCTACATCTATGAAAAGGGTTAATCTCAAATCTTTGAAACCTTGGAACACAACTCAATTGCCTCTGTTTCAAACCTATCTTCTTGTTCTTCCCAAGTATTGACCATTTTCTTTTTCATCTTTCTGCCAAGTAAATCTCCTATTCATTATGTGCACAGCTTTCATTTTTATGTATAGTGAAAGGCTCTTATTTGTATGCAACTATACATAGAGAAAAGGCTTTCCAAACCTGAAATCAACTATTTATAAGTTATTGTATGCAGTTTTTTTCTCAATGGCTTTGTGCTTCATACTCAATATTCAGAAGAACTCCCTAGCAATTAACAGTTTACTTACTGTGGACACCCTAGTTTTTATGTTTGTAGCATTAGTTACTGATTGTGTATAAAGAAGCCATAGCAACAAAAGGGTGAGTTTCATTCTTGAGTTTTCACTTTATCTGTTTTGGTTCATAGCACATGCAGATCATAAGAGAATGAATGTTAACTTCTATTTTCTCTGCAGAAACATGACTAATTATTGATCACCGATCAGTTTATCTTTCTTCTAGTTAATGCAAATACTTTCCTCATTTTTTGGCTACTTATTTACAATACATCTGCTATTGTGTTAATCAAAATTCCCAAAGTAGCAATAAATATTTGGTTTAGTTACATGAACACTCTTCCACACTCAACTTCCATTCCTTCAACTGGTACTATACCTCAACCTTTAGCCATTTTGATTTGTTTCACTTTATAAGATGTAAAATAAATTTGTTATCAATATTGGAGTAACATTATAAAAAAGATTATCAGTAGTAGGTTGTTGTGTAAGGAGAATTTTAAGTAGTAAATAACTTGATCAAACAAATATCAATAAACTCTAGTAAAAATAAAACTTGTGATCTTACTTGTGATATTTACTGAGAAACATTTTTAAAAACTTAGTTTGACATGGCTCTCTACAAAGGAAGGCATGTCACTTTTATAAGTTCATACGAACTTTTTTAGATGCTCCCTATGGATTTTCAGTTGCATTATTTGCACAAGTTTTCTGTTTATCTCATTTTCACTTTTTGGCTTTAAATTTTGTGACAAGAAGGTACATGTTTATTTTCTGTTTCATGCATATGACCATCCATATTCATCTTGAGTTTTCAAATAGGTGGCTTTTGACTAAAGCAAACATAGGCCTTTCATATTTTGGGGCTCATTACTATGGCCCTTAAATAGTGTGACTTTTGCATTGCAATTAACATGATTAAAACCTGAGTGGTTATCGTGGTGGACCTCATTTTGACCCTTTGGAATTTTGTAATATAAAATCTCAGAAGTCTGGACTTTAAGAACATGGAAATGAACATTATATTTGTACGGTTATTTTCATTTTCAGATATTATTCTACTTCTTTCTTTTCTATATAAGAGATTTTGCGAAATTTCAAATTGTGGGAATCTGAGAATATACGTAGAACTGTTTTTTAGAGTTTCCATTTCACTCTAACATCCTGAATGCTTCATCTTGAAATTTTCTCCCTTTGAATATGTTGATTTAGTTAGTAGAAGGGATAGTGAAAAGTAGAAAGCAGCTTTATATATTAATTTTCTCCTTTTTTTTCATTTTTAAGGAGAAGATCTTATTAAATGGATATTAATTTTATACACCCTCATGCAAAAATTAAAGTTAAATTTAAGTAATATCCAAATAAAAAAATAGGAAAGTTTTAAATTTAAAAAGAAAGTATATTAAATATGAAATTACATGACAAAATCCGAAATAACATATTTTTCGTTAACAATGTTGGATATGATTCTTATTGTATTTTGTTCTAAGTCACTTCATTTATCATGCAACACACTATAAATAGTAATTAAATAATATTGTAAGTATATTAAACATTTTAATTCAAACTTTAAAATAATTCCTATGATTGACTCGAGTTATAGGTGTAGAAGCGATATTGGCCAAGCCCCTTTAGCTTAAGGTGATGCAAACCAAATTAAAAGAAGACCGACATTTAAAAAAGTACTTAGATATTATTCAGGTTTTGAGTTTGTACGATGTAACATATACCTAAACATTTCTTAATAAAGAAAACTGTAAATATATTTTATTATATGAAACACAGTTAATTCTTTTCATTCTGATGTTTTTGTTTAGATTTCATGTTAACTAAAGTAAGGTTAATAATTTTATTGTTGGATAAGAGAGTTAATTTCGATCTTAGTCAAACTTATATAAAATATTAATATTATTATTTTTTATTTTAAAATATTATATTTATATATTTTATTATTCTCACCTTATCTATTTAGATCAGTTATCTTGATATATGAGATTCACAATTAATTATAGTAGCAATATCTGAATTTAGATTTTTATTGTAATTGGAAGACTTCAATATCTAAGCTTATAACAGTTCAATTTAAAATTTATATAATATATCACTTATTATAAGAAGTATTACTCAGTTTAGTTCTCATATTTATTGATACTTTAAGTATTACTCATTTATTACTTAGTTTAGCTCTCATATTCATTAATACTTATTCTTTCATTCAAGTTCACTACTTAATTGTCAAAGTATCTCTTTAGAAATCCCATATTATGGACTAGAGATGAGGTCTTTCAATAGTTTACAATATGAATACAAATCTCATTTGATAAGTCAATTTTATAAAATTGAGTTAAACTTAAAGTCTACTTTTTAATGTGATATCAGAATTTATCCTAACATAATTATTGGACTTATCAAGCTATCCGATATCCAACTATTTCAACCCTCTCCTATACTCTAAATATGTTTTTTTTTTTTTTTTTTTTTTTACTTTTAATTAGACTTGTACTCCTATTTCGATTTCTAAACTTATAATAACGGAACGGAACAGGTAGATTTGGTTTTTTTTTTTTTCATCAATTTTTTTTTTATTTTCTTTATTTCTTTGTACCTTTCATCTCAATCCAGTAAAACGGGATAGATATTTATTATTTTTTCCCTTCCCACTTCTCTCTTTTGTAAGATCCCAAACGCGAAGACTGTAAATCGCCATAACACTTTTTTCAAACTGCTTCAAATAACTATCTAAACTCTGTCTGTTTTGGGTGATGGAAGACCCTGCATGAACCTTTTTCAAATGCTAATAATAAGCAAACAGTTCAATATTCCAAATTGTTTTCACATCTTCTCCCACAATAAACACTAGAGATCTTTTGATTTCTAAGCATGCACGTATTCCCTCAGTGCCACTCTTTCACTACAGATTGGTCCCTTTCTCCATGCTTAGCCAAACGTTAAACACTACAAAATAAAGTCTTTGTCTCACACTATCTTAATCACAATTTTAATTTCCCTCGTTCACCATGATAAACCTGATCCCAAAAACCCTTAAGCAGTTTTCACAAATTGTTGGCCACATATTGCATTCCTAAGTCTTGACTAATGATTTTCCTTGTCCAAATCTGCAGGAACCAGACAGAGACCTCAACTTGTAGCAAATATAGAGAGAGAACAAAACAACAATAAGACATTCTTCTTATTTGTACAATTTGGTTAATAGTGTTATGAGACATGTTTGTTTTCAAGGGTGTATCAAATGTCCTTACCTTATCGGAACCATTGCAAGATGACGATCCATTTCAACCAACCCAATGTGTCTATACCAAGTGTTTTAAGGTGTTTTTGCACAAACCATAAGAAAGGGAAATTTTCAAAGAAAGAAAATTAGATATCTAGAACCTACCAATTCAATCTTAATCGACTTAATCTATTCAATTTATTTCATGACACAGTAGGTAAGGTGTTAATTTTTAGTTAACATGTTAATTAAATCGAGCAAGAGACCACCCCATGTCAAAAGATTTGATTTCAAGATTTTCAAAAAGCAATGCCATCACTCTTGGGAATTGGGATATATCTACACATTAATCATAAATTTATAAATCCTTATTAATAACCTTTCAGACATAGAAATTAAACTAATCACATTTTGATTAGTTTTGTTTATCATCTAAACTAGACTAGAAGCGTTTAAATAAGTTTATCTATCTTATTCAAGTTGACTCATTAACTTTTTTTATACCGAAAAATACATAATTTTATTCAACCCAAGGCATGAGTTTGTAGAATTGACTGACAAGATAGCTTACTTAGCTAAAAAAAATCTCAAAAAATATAAGAAATGTATACAAATAATAATAACATACGCACCAGGGTTTGTAACAGTAAATTCAGATAATCAAATGGAAATGAAGACATTACTATATGTTTAATAGCATGATATGAATTGTTACATAAATGTTAGAAAGTGATTAAAAAAGACGAGTTAACATTTTTTTTTAAGCTTATTCAATTAATTGAATTAATTATTTTTGGGTCGGGTTAATCCATGGAGCGAAGCACTTTCAATACGAAAGGCAACAAATTACGTGTCCAAAAAGAAGAGCAGCCAAAAAAGATATCAAAACACGTGTACGGCAAGAACGCCGTTCCCACGCATCAGAGTCTGAGCAAGGTACGGTACTGGACGAGGTAGCGCCACGTGTCCAAAAAATCTGGATTTTGCTTTCGAGGAACGCTCACGGTGGTGGTGCCACGTAGCCCGAGAGAAACCGAAAACTCCAAAGGAAAAGACGACGCAACGGTGATACTATGTTTGGGTCGGGGGCATGTGTCGCCACCTCATTGGTTGGTGCTTGACAGAGTGACAGATTCGTGTCTCATGGGAACTGATTTGATTGGACGCGAAATGTTTTTATTTTTTTTTAAAAAATGGGAACCTTGAATATTGATAATGAAATGAATGAGAATTTAATTTTTTGTCAAAAGGAAATATTCGAAGTGAAGAATGAAAGATGGGCACGTTGTGTTGTGACTGTAGATGACAGTGACTCAACCTAACCCTATCGTACTCATAGTCCTTCTCACTTCTCAGCTCAACTTCATGGCTTCGGCTTCTCTTTCTTCTTCAATTTACTCCAAATTTTTATATTAAACAATTTTTTTAAATTTAATATTGTATTCTTAAGTCTAACTTAACAACTCCAAGAATGTCTTATTTAGCCATGATAACTAATTTTATCGATACTTATCGATTTACATTGTTTTTTCAATTTTTTTTTTCATTTTTGTATTTCAGATTCAAAGTTATGTATCTTTTTTTTTTTTGTCAGTTAATCTAGGTCTATCCAAATCCACCAACTTCGTCGAGATAATCCAAGCCTAATTCTTAATGTTCCAATAATTTTTTTCCAATATTAACATAACATACACGATTTTTGGTGATAAAACTCCATTATTTTAGAAAATAAACATATAAATACCTAGGTCAAGATTCGTAGACAGTTTCATATCTGAATCTATTTTAAATTGTTTATTGAACTATTTAAAACTAATTTTCCACGAATTTAAAACAAACGACCATGATTTTTTTTTTTAATTATAAAGAAATTAATGTAATTTTGTTGATGTTTTTACATGGAATAGGATTAGACAAACTGACTAAAAACATAAGTAAGAATCGCTCATAAATTTAATGTTTACTAATTTTAAATTGAATGTGTTATGTTTACTTATTTGATTAATTCATGAGAATTGATGGATTTCTGTGGATTATTTAACCCTTGTATTTTTAATAGATTATTCTAATTGGCATATCCTATTTCTTATGATTTTTCCTATTCTACAAGAAAGTCCAAAGAGTATACAACAGAATCCCTTTAAATTTTTTAAAGGGAAAAACTAATCAATATGATTTAATTAGTGTTGTTTTCCTTTGACTAAGGTTTGAATCTATTTTTTTTTTCAACATTCCGGGTGAAACTCTACAAAATGAAAAGTCAAAAAAGAAAAATTCTTATATATGTCGATTTTTATCTTCTTTGAGTTTTACTATTAAATATTGAGTACTTAAAGAAATAAAGAATGTAATTCCTAAATAAAAGAAAACAATATTGTTTGTTTTACATTGATTAATTTTTGTTTCAAAAATATTTTTTAAAAAATGCGCAATCTTAATTCTACTCATTAGTTAACTTGAAATTAATGCCTTACCACTTAAAATAAAAACTTTACAGTGTAGAAAATTAGAAAAAAAGTATTAAAGACAAAGTAAAATTTATTGAAATCCAAAGAAAAGAAAATGCACATGTGAGTCATATTCATCCAAGTATCACTTAACAAACAACTCATGATTTATCCAATGCAGGAAAACCGTGGTGATCAAAACTCAAATAAAAATGTTATAAATGTCTAAAACGAAAAAAAAAAACAAATATTGAAGACGATTTTACACAAAGTTATTTAAGTCATATTTTTATTAAAAGTTTAATATATCAAAAATATAAAATTTTTAACGTTTATTATTTCGATTTTGAAATATTTACTATTCATAAACGCTTATTAGTATATTTCAAGACAGTATTGTTATGATCAATTTGTTGTGTTTTATCCTTCGAAACATTATGATGAATGAAGAGAAGATTTTTATATAAACTATCTCTAATCCCAATTTCTAACGACCCTTAAATTTTTATTTTTTTTATGTATCAAACGGTCTCAAACAAAAGTAGTTTGTCACCGTAGACTAAAAAGTATAAAGATTCATACATGTACACACTATTTGCTGATGAAAAGAGAATAAGAAAAACGTTTGAGCATTGACTTTAATAACCACGCAATGATCTTTTATGTGACAGTTCTAATTTCTTACTCGGATTTGGTGCATGTTTGGACACGCATTTTTAACTCACGTGTTTGGAAATTTTTATGTCAAATGTTAAAAAAGACGCAAAAAGCTACAATCGAAAGTAGCCTTTCCAAAAATTTCCCAAAACATGTTTTTATTCGTATAATATTGCTTCGTATGTAAAACTACAGTATTTTGCCACCTAAACATAATCTTTTGTTGTTTTATCAAACATGATGTTTTAAGAGCTTCACAGGACAAGTCACTTTTAAGTGTGTTTTTAAAGTTTTGAAGATTGAATTAATGACTAATTTCACCAAAAGGTGCTAGATCTTAAATATTATTACATTCACCAATACCATAAATTGATTTTTTTTTCGATCTCTTTTTTACTTCATGATTTATCAATTAGATTGAAGCGAAACATTATTATTTTGGCTAAAAAAATATGAATTGTGATTTTTTACTCGAAATATTACTTGTCCTTTTTTCATGCTAAGTTTTTATTTTCAAAGAGTTCATCCTTCTTTTCTTTTTCTCTCGAATGGCTTGTATGGGTTTTATTTTTAGTTTGTATCCAACTAATAATTTAACTTGTATTATTTTTTTATTATTACCAGTAATTTAGGAGTTTTAACCTTTATTAGTGATACTTGAATTTTTTATTAAATAGTTTCTAAATACAATATTTAAGTAACTAATTAAATTATGTTTATGTGATTAAGTAAATCGGACTTTAACTGAGTATACATATCAAAGACTTACCGAGTTGTCTTGTATTTCAGTTTTAACAATTTTAGATCATTAATGATCTTACTCCACCAGGTCAATATAGGAATGAAATAATTAGAATGAAAATATATTTACATGTTTTCATAATGTAAACCAATATATAATATTTATGATTTTGAATATTAACACATAATTATCTTTAACATAATGTTTGGATGCGGTTGTTTACTACACACTCAGATGAATATATACAGGATTAAATTTGTTTGGATGAAGAAGATGCCTCTTACATATGTATAGAAAAAGTTACAAAAAGACAAGCTGACACTTGTGCAAAGAGAAAAATATTCTTTCATTAATGAACACTTGTACAAAAACAAAAATAAATTTGTTATCTTATACTTATATTAATTTAAAAAAATTAAAATATCAATCACATATCATATCACTCACTAACTTTTTTTTCAAATATTACTATCTATTCTTTAATCTAAATAATTTTGATCAATCCCTCAAATCTTATTAAACTCACTTCTCAATTCTACTTAAATCCAACTATTCATCCAAAGTCTTTTATAATGCTCTTTTAATAAATGAAAAAAAAAAAACGCACATGAATCATGCTAACTATAGATGCTTCTCTTCAGCAATAAAGAAATCTTGACGAAATGTCTAGACGCAGAAATCACTTGAAGAAATACTAATATTCTAAGACATAGTAAA
>Ga0209700_106682_pt1 | contig 17483 bp, 9 predicted proteins | sample SiratroredBW_FD_187528 | JGI IMG/M metagenome (GOLD analysis project Ga0209700, IMG submission 187528) | Root nodule microbial communities of legume samples collected from California, USA - Siratro red BW (SPAdes) (version 2) | ecosystem: Host-associated > Plants > Roots > Nodule | place: USA...
CATTAATAATAATACTATATTATTATTATATGTAGTCTTAATATTAATGTTATTAAGAATAATAGTATTAGTATTATTAATATTATATTATTAATATTATATTATTAATATTATATTATTAATATTCTTATTAATATTATACTTATTAATATGACAAAAATAATAATTATAAGAGTCATGCTAAAAATATTATTAATGAGTATATAATTTTAAATTTAATGTTATATAATTGTTATAACTTGTATATATAAATTGAAAGATGTAAACTGGAATTCTCCTTTCAACACTTTGAGGTGAATAATAACCCAGCGTTAGCGTTATGATATCTGTTTATGCTACCTGGAAGTCAAGTCAGAGAATATGTCGAATACCCAGACTAATGCGACTAATGCTGTATGGAAGTACTATACTAAAACTTCACAACATCAAAGGATATTCCGTGCAGCAGACCTAATGCATAAAATTTGTTATATTTATCATGTAACATGTTATCAGATCCCTTCACACGTTTGTTCAGTCTTGTGATTACTATGCATTTATATTTAAGTTGTAAAACAATTATTTTGAAAAATAACTCACTTGATCTAATTTGTTTAAAATCAAGTCTCATTTTCAACAGGTGTGTGGTTTATTGTTGAGATTGGCATACAAGTCCAAAATCAAAGAAACATTAACCTGAATTTAGAATGGGCCTAGAGAGTGAAAATAGGCAATTACTTCCTCCACCCCCACAATTTGAACCTAACTACTTCACCCTTCTTTAAAGTAACTTGTGAAATATTTGTTATGAATTCTTTTTCAGAGTATATACATTCTGAAGTCTGTGAAATACATTTAAAAAACATATTTGTTTTTAAAAGATAAGATTTATAAAACAAATTTTTAAAATAAAATTTTCAGAATACATGAAATACATTTTAGAAGAAGATTTATTAAAACAAGATTTTTAAAACATATATAACACTTTTCAGAATATATTTCTAAAATAAATTTTTTAAAACATATTTCGTATGTTCTAGAAAGAATTTTCTAAAACAAGATTTTTTATTTTGTAGTGTTCTTCTTCATTTCTTCTTTTTTCTGCGACAGTAATGGTAAGTTGAGAGTAATAAAGATGGTGACAACAGTTGTGAAGTGTTATAAAAGAGAAACAAATGAGACAAATTTAATAATTTCACTGAAGTATAGAAGTGCAAAATTCAAAAATGAAGGGTGGAGGAAGTAATTTCCTAAGAATGAAGATGAAACAGCCCGCTAGAAACCTTGACATGGCGACAAAAATCAGCCATTAACAATGGTGGCATTTCATGCATGTAAATTATCTCTAAAGTCCATCTTTTTCATCGCTTTCTGCTTATTTTATTATTTTATTCCATTCACTTCTTCATTATTCTGCTGCCTTATGTCTGCACACAGTACATCTTGCTTGCCACTTAATTCCAACACCAGTTAGCTGCTGTTCTATTAGTCCATTGGTCACACCGATTAATTACATCATTTAAACCACAAAATATTGCATCATTTCATTTCCACTTGTCAATTTTTTTGAGAAATTTTATGTGGTTAGAAATTTTTAATAACAGTTAGTTATATAAGTTAGTTCAAATAAAAATATTATTTTAATGTAAATCATACGTAAATTGTTTAAAACTGAAGAAAATTGTTTATAATTTGAAGAAAGTCACACACACACACACATATATATATATATATATATATATATATATATATATATATATATAATATATATTATGATATGTTTTTTATTTATTAACGATTTTTGTAATCCGAGATGCTTTTAGTTTCTTTAACTTAAAATGTTTTTCTATAAGAAACCGTCACATCATGATGAAAAATACAAATTCTTGAATAGAGTTAAAAAAAATTACCAAATAAAAGTTATTTAAAAATAAAATTAAATATTACTTTCTTAAAAATAATATAATAGGACTAAAACAATCAGAAGAACCACAAAATGTATTTAAAAAATTCTTATAAGAAATTCTATTTGAGATGGTGTTAGTAAATTTTCATATGATCCATATATAACTTAATATTATTAATTTTTGTATTCATTAAAAGCTTAAATAAATATCATAATTAACATCACAAAAAAAATGTGATTGTTCAGACTGTCTAATTATTTTTCCATTCAGACAAGATTGACTTCTCAGAAGTAATTAATTAAAAGTTTGAAAGATTTTTTTATTAACCTAGTTTTCTTATGAATTAGGAGTTTGATTTGGACCAAACTTTGCCTTCAGTACAGGGATTCCCTTTAAGCAGGAGTATATAATATCTATTTTTTAAAATTTTATTCATGAAATGAAATAAGTACTATGTATGTACATATAGGGTTCTGTCTTCGAATAAGTTGTTGCCTTATCATTATGGGTCCAAATCCAGGATACGAATATATTCTTAGTAGACCCTACAAGGTAACACCAATGTCCCTAGCTATATAAAAGTTCATTTTCTTTCCCAAAAAAACATTATATTTTAATTTATACATTTTAAACAAAATTCTAATTTTTGCTCATCTATTTTATAAAATCCGATTTTGACCTTTAAATTTTTTTATGATTTTAGTCTATATTATTTTGTATTTATTCATAATTTTATTTATTTATTTATTTATTTTAAAAACATTGGCTGTTACAATTAATATTAAATAAATAAGCTTGTTTGGTTTAATAATTTATAAATCATATTTTAAACTAAAAGGTAAAAGGAGAAATGTGTCTTATATGTGGTTAGAATGATTTTCTCAAATGATCAAATCTTAACACATTTTTGTTAAATTAATGACTCATTAAAGGAGGACATTAGTAGTAATATTAAAGATGAAATAAAATATTAAAAATAAGGGGATGTTATTTGTTATCATGTGGAAGTGCAATTTATATTCAAGTCGAACAAATTCCAGTACAAAGAAGATGTAATTATATTTTGTTAAAAAAAATAAGAATTCAAAAGGTGGTCTTCCTCTGGTAGGCAACGGAGTTAGTGACTTTCGGTAAAAGAAAATCTTACTTTTTATTAGAATGGAATGACATAGTGAAATGGTGGGAAAACATATGATACTTGTGACTTTTAGACGTTGGGAATGGTAGCAACTACATAGACTTACTGACAAATTTATTTTGATATTTTTTTTTGGTCGGTGAGCAAATTTAATTTGAAAATAATTAAATACACTTTTAATAACTATGTTCATTAGTTTCATTGTTTTATAAATTAATCTCTATTAATTTAATGTTCAAGTTATCAAGCCAAACACTCCTAATTAGTGAAAACTAAATGAAATGAATGTTTTTTAAATTAAAAATTATCTAATAGATAATTAGAGACTAAAGAATAAAAATTGCTTATACATTATAAAAATAAGAGTCTAATCACATCTCACTGTACAACAAAACACACGTTATATTAATTACTAGTATAATTGATACAGTACTCGTATATTATATTTGGTTATTATTTCAATTGAACTAATAATCTATATAAAATGTGATAAACTAATAAGCATAAACATAATTTGTCTTTGTTTGATTTCACATATTGTCTCCTTTTCTTTTTCACTATCATGCTATTTTTTCTAGTGTAAGTGTTTTCACTATCATGTTATTTTCTCTAGTGTAAGTGTTGTAGTCAATGTTAAGAAAAAAATGTCATTATCTCATTTGTGCTTAAAAAAATCCCTTCTTTACTTCTTCTCTTTATTAGTAGTAGCATCTCCACCTTTGATTCATCATCACAATATTAGATTTTTATTATTCTCATTTTTTAGGGTTTGTTCTAGCTTATTCCTCACTTATTTGGTCTTCCTTTTAGTTCAAATTTTTGATTTGACATCTAATCTCTCGCAAGTTTCTTTTTGTTTCATATTTACTTGAATCTTGCAACTCTTTACTAAAATCCTCTTCAAACATCAATATAAATATAGATATGTAGATTTGTTTTCTAATCCTTGTTTGACATGAATTCGTCAGGTTTTTTTATATCTTAGCTTTTTTTATGTGTGTGTTTTTTTTTTGTTGTTTGTGGAGATTAATTTTTGTTATCATTTTGTTACTTATATTCTGTGATAGAAAATGACGTTTTTATTTAGAGATGACTTGGTTTAAATATGGGAAATTAGGAATAATAATATCATATTATAAAAATATTACTTTGTAGATCAATTATATCCTTCATCCAATGTTGAAATCTATTTCATATATAGATAACATCTCATGAATTCATCGATCAATGTAAAGTATAGGATGAGAGGGATAAGACAAATATTGGTTTGACTATCCACATTTTTATCTTGAAGTAAAATTTCATTATCATCCATGTCTTCATGCGTAACGAGTATGACATTTTTGCTCCATCCCATCCAATCTTAGTTAGTGACTATATTGATATCGTAATTATACTTGTTTTTTATTGTTTAAAATATTAATCAAGTATATTTTGTAAAATGAAATCATATCAAAGTAAACATGATATCATTAAAGATTATATTAAAAGGATATATATATATATATATATATATATATATATATATTTCAATATCAAATATTAATAAAAAAATTATATATATAAATATTAAACAATAATTAAATAAATGTCAAATAATTATAAAAAAAAAGTAAAAATATCAATGTGTTGATTCGATGAAATCAAATATTTCATTTCCTAAAGTACACTATATCGTTTGAATGAAATCACAAAAAAAAATTAGCTATAAGTGTTTTAATAATTTTAAACAAAAATGAGTATAAGAACAAAGAAATGTACTAAAATAAATAAATAAAATGACAACGAAATAAACATGTATATATCTATCCCATTCTCCAATTTAAAAATCAAATATTATTCATACCAATTCATATACATAATTAATATAAAAATTCTCTATTAAAATAAGATTGAATTCAAGCAATACTTATTTATTATCCCTAATAAAATATCTTAAACAACATATTTAAAAAGTATATTACAATAGCGTTATTATCATAATTCATTTATAATGTGAGAGTACATAATCTCCTACTCTCTCTTTATCTATATACATGGCATTCAATTTATATTGAATGAATTGATTTATTTAGATAATAATATTAAATGTATGATAATGAATATTTTAAGATTACTCTTAAATAATAATAAATGTATAAAGGGAAAACAAGAGTAATGAAGTTTTAATTTTTAAAATAAACTATTCAATTCTTCAATCTTTAGAAAAAAAAATATAATACCTATTATTTATGAACTAAAACCATTACTATTAGAATGTTTCATATCTATTAAGATTTTTCTTGCATATTTTCTATTAAATTGGTAAAAAATAATTGCTTACATAATTTTTTTATAAATTTTGTGAAGTCCAAATAAATATTTGCAGAAAAAATTCTATAAAATATGAAAATTTTTAGTAGCGAATTAAATGTATTTTGAAAAAAACATATAAAGTATACTTAGAAAAAAAAATTGTAAAAAGTGATTTCACAACAATATCTTATAATTAGATACAGACAGAAGAGTAACAGAGTAACAGGTTCTATTTTTCTTGCTATGCCAACTTTTGTTTTAAAAATTCTAACCAAGATACATCATTTGGCTAAAAAACACATAAAAAACAATAAAATTAACTCAAGATTGTAATTGCCCTATGATTTTTTGGTTTCTGATTTGAACATTATTAAATTGAGGGCGTTGAACAAGTCCTAGTCATTATCAGTCTCCTTATTATAAATACTGCATAGATTTAAATTTCAATCATTATTTCACATAATGAATTCAATATTTAATTAGTTTTTGTTTTCATTGCATATACTTATTAACATATAGAATTACGGTTTTGGTTTATTATTATTGGTTTAACAGCTGCATTAATTAAATTTCAAGACATCAAGATTACTGTAACAGGCTTCAACTCTTCTTAAACATATATAATATAAACTCAATCAATGTCGTAAACATTCCTTTTCTGACACAAACATCTTTCACTCGACCTCACTCTAAATACTATAACTCTGTGATCATATACTAATCTCACCTGAGATTATGTAACTCTAATTAATATTATAATGGTAATTAGTTTCACGAAATTAAATGTGGAGTATAACATAAATTGGAATGAAAATATATGATTTAAAGTATTTTGATGCAGCAAACATAGAGAATCGGGAAAAGATAACATTTGGTGTCATGATCCATTTTCCTTTTGAAGAAAATTGATGAGAGTACGATCTTGAGTTGTACCTTAGGGCTAAAGCTAATTAAAGATGAAGGGTAAGTGGCGGGCAAAGAAGGAAGGAGCAGAAGGGCCAGGAGGAGCAGTGGCATGGCAACAAGAACCCAATTTTCAGTCTAATCATGTTCCCACAAAAGATCAAAACGGGTGTGTGAAGTGTGGGGATGCTGTTGTTGGGGCTAAGTATCTTCCCCTTCACTGTCTAACAAAATGGGAAAAGAGATTTGTGGGGTTCAGTATCTTTAGACCAGTTTAGGAGCTAGGAGCCAAGCCAAAATATTCTCAGAGGACAACATGCACCATCACCATGTTTCTGTGGAAACCGAGGAATTGAAAACGACAACCCTACCCTTGTCTGTTTACTTAGGCAGGATAAGAAAATTTACATATATGATCCTTCTCTGTGACTCAAACTGTCTTATCGTTTTTATTGCTTCATGTCTATTTTCTGTACTACATAGAGAAAATGATGAATCCAGATATTTTTCATAACCAAGAAAAACCTATATATCATTTTATAGCCCTACAGCAGTACATTTTTATATATGTTCACATACAATTTATATATAGATATATAGATATACCCTTTACATAGATGATCGTGGAATGTACCTTATAGCTTACTAGCTTTTACATAGTAAGTATATAATTGCCTTGCCTACAATTAGGTTAAAGCTACACATTAACAATAGATTGAGCCCTAATAATGCAAAAAGACCTTGAGAATAAACAATATCATTGGAAGCTCCGTTGGATGTAATGCAGGGAGGTTTTGTTGTTGGGGAAAATGCCAAAGTCATCCACGTTCAAGGGAGAAACTTGTGGTGGGAGGGACTTGAAGTTTGATGCTTTTTGATGTAATTGCTACCATTTTTTTATGAGCACTTTCTAGTACTCTCCTTTTGAATAAATTCTCTTTTACTGATTATAAAAATTAGGTGGGGGTCTGAGAAAAGAAGAGTAAATTGCAACTTCTCTATAACTTTCTGCTCTTACTATAAAGAGAATTAATCATGGGTGTATATGGGGAATCTTTAGATAAGCTATCATTATATTTGTGCACGTTTCTTTGTCACCTAACAGCAAACAGCTCTCTCATCATTTAAGAAATGCTGAACACCTCTGCTAATGTAAGACAACTAATGGTATATAATGCTCTACCTTTGCTTTGATTTATTTTTATTAGCAAAAACTTATTAAAAAATGAAGTAAATACAAATTTCACTAGGTCATATCACAGTCAAAGAGATAAGTTTCACAATTAATGCACCAATTAAAATATTAAGCACTAATTTTCTTGACCTTAAACAAGTTTAAAATCTGAGTTTTATCAACTATAAATAATTTTGGAGTGGAAAAATATAACTTGAAGCTTATTACTCGTATTTGCACATTACCGTGTGAATAGCAAGTTATTTCCAAGATATTGAAAACCAAATTTTGAATTATAATAGGTTAGCCTTCATTATTGATGTTTTGGTTGTCTAATTCTGTTGACAGGTCTATAATGCTTAAATTTTCCTTTCGAGTCTTTCTCCTAATAAGTTGTTTAATTTTTATTATGACTTTATGGGAAAATATCTTAAATAGTATTCGTTAATGATGGTACTTAATTAGCTTTAATAAATTAGCTTACTCGGCACGCATTTAAAAAATGTTATACTATCAGATATTCGTACAAAGTTAAAATATCATAAAGTTTAGATGAAATTAATAGGTGAATAATAGCCACTATTAATTTTCTAAGATGATTGCTTTAAATGATTTGAACTGTGAGAACGACGAAGAAATTATAACTCGATAAGGTATCAAAAGATTGCAAGACAACAATGTATAATTATATAATTATTTAATTCACTAATTATTTAATTATAAAGCTTTATGTAAAACAAAAATCAAAACATGTTGCAATTTCCATGCATATGATGCGATATTTAACATATTATTTGTACAAAGTGCACACCAAAACTTTGTTTTCAACCTGAACTCACAGCAAGCTCATACCCAAAAGAAAAAGAAAGAGAAATTACTCTTGCCCTAAAAGTTCAAGGGAAAGAAACAGAACCGAATACAACAAACTTTATGGACTGGACTTTGATTTGAAAGAAGAACAACTTAGAGAAGGGTAGCACCAATAGGCTGAGAGTTATGTGCAATTCCCCCAAGCAAAGAAAGGTTATAACTTTAGGGTCTGTAAAAGGGTGAAGAAAGATTAGTGTGATGCATAAAGTGGTTAAACAGTGTGGCGGCAAAGCTACAGTTTGAGATAAAGAGTAGTGACAAATATCAGAAAATTAAGAGTCAACAGAACGAATCAATTTGCTGTCAACTCTGATCCTTTATGGTGTATAATAACCAAACTGATCATGACGAGACTTGAGGCAGATAATGATTCTACAATGAGACTCACATGAGTAGTTTATGCAACAATTGAAGGAAGAATTTGGTGTGAACAGCTATTAATAGAGCAAAAATTCACTCTAATAAAACTTTTTTACTGCAAATAGTGTTTTTAGCAAGGAGTTATTGCATGGTTTGGATACAGAGATTATTACTGAGATTATATATGTCCCAGACAATTTTTATGCAAGTAATCATATTTTTTAATTTATAGAAAATAGTTAATAATATGCCATATAAAAGTTTATTGGAATTCATATAATTTTTTTTTTCAATCTTTCACATGTTTATGGTGACTTTAATATGCATAGATATAAGAAAGAACTACTATAATCTCTTCTTCTTTCATTTTAGAATATTAGTCCTTTAAAGTTCTAACCAATTAAGAAATGTTTAATTAATATAAATTTAATAAAACTGTCCTTAACTTTTAATTATTTTCTGTCTTTTTTTAATATAAGTGGTATTGTATTAATCACTCTTAATTACATATATAGATATTATTGAAAAAATAGCAAAAACTGAAAAAAATACTATTGTTTTTAAAAATTGGATAGACTAAACTTTTGGAATAAATGAAGTATATCATACGTAGTTAAAATTTCAATTTACTAGGAAAAAAAAAAAAAAACTCAACTATATGTGGTACGGTTGTTAGTCAATACCATAATTATTTTGGATTGTACAATAACTTCTCATGTTTATTTCATGTTATCCTTAAACTAAATTAACAATTAAAAACAAGATGTAGTGGAGGATTTTTTTGTTTGAAATTTCCACAAGAATTACATTGGAGTCAAAAATAATACAAAATTCCCTTAGTTATTTACCTTTTATATATATATATATATATGTGTGTATATATATATATAATCAAATTACATCGGTGTATATATATGAGAACTTATTGTATGATTTACCTTATATATGCTGGGATTTTTGTTCAAAATCCCCTACAACCTTAGTAGTTGTAGGTTTTTTTGAAAAGGTTAAAGCACCCTTTGTATGCTTTTATCTCATTTAGTTAATTTTTTTCTCATAAAAAGTTATTCCGTATCTTTCATCCCATAGTTCATAACGTTATATAAAAAAATGAATTTTATTGAGTAAACCGTTAAATTATAAACATGTTTATTATCATTATATATATTAGATTTTGTTAAAACTAAATTTTAAATTTATATAAACGAATTTCAAATAATTTAATATTAACATATTTTTTAGTAAATATAATATACTGAAAGGACAAATTTTGAAAAGTCATGGTTCAATAGAATTTTTTTTAATATATATATTCTTCCAAGCAACATCTTGATTGAACTATCATGGCTTAAATATATAGTTTACGTATTAAGAGCTGTTGACTGAAAAAAGAAGAATAGAACTACTCAGATTGTTTAGGAGTATTATATATACTTTTCACAGTGAAGCCTCAACCAACTCTATATCTCACACGAAATTTCATCAAACCCATCAAGTGATGAAATGACCAAGCTGTAGGATCAAAACCTAACAAAAAAAGGTCATTACTTTTTTTTCACCAATATTACTTTAAGAGAGAAAAATTAAAATTAGTTTGTTTATAAATTAAAATTGATTTATGTATGAATTAATTTGTAAAAATTATTTTATCTTTTTTTCTTTAATTTTTTTATTTTTAATAAAGCATATATTAATTTTAGATCATGAAACCATGTTTTCACTAAAAAAAAAATTAAGGAGAGGCTCCGTGAAGTAGATATTTTTGTTTGATTTGTATACTTGTTTTGCTAAATACATAGACTCTACTTTTCAAAGTACTAAGTAGAAGCATACTTCAAATCAAAAGACATCCTCTGATATTATTCTTGGACTAGGTTGATTATTTATGTAATATCTTTTATAAAAACTTTTTCTATATTTTTCCGTACACGGGGTATGATAATATATGTTTTTTATATGTTGTTGTAATATATATATATTATATCAAAAAGTTCTTTTATTCATATTTATATCTTAAATGTTTAATTTTTGTTTACTAATAAAAAAATATTTTTAATTGTGACAGAAAAGTTAACAGGTTTGGTTAGATAGGTATCGAATAGAAATATGTTAGAAGAGGTATCGAATATGTTAGAAGAGGTAAGAATCACGTTGAATGGGATAGATGTTAATTTCTTACAATTTGCAGAAGATACACTATTCCTCGTACAAAACTTAAATATCAAAATACCATGGTTATAAAAAATATTCTTAAGTGTTTTGAATTAGTTTTGGAACTTAGAGTCAATTTCCATAAAAGTCAAATAGGAGCAATAGGTATTGATGATATTACACTAAACCACTACTCCATAATCTTGAATTGTAGTTCCATTAAAATTTCATTTAAATATTTAGAAATGATTAGAGGTCGAAATCCTAGAAAGAAAGAGTTTTGGAAGGATCTTCTCACAAAAGTTATGATTAAACTCTCTAGCTTGAAGGGTAAGGTGTTAGCTCGAAGGATAAGGTGTTATCTTATACTTGTCATGTGTGTCTCATAAAATCTGTTCTATTATCATTTTTATTGTTCTAACTATCTATATTTAGAGCCCCTAATTGCGTGTGTAAGATTATAACCAAGTTGCAATTACAATTCTTTTGGGGTGGGGTCATGATGGTAGGAAGATATCATGGGTCAAATGGAGTTATGTATACAAACCTAAAGAGCTGGGCGGGTCAGGTATCAAAGAGGTACAAAAATTCAATAGTGCATTATTAGCTAACTGGAAATTGAGATTAGGCATAGAAACGGATGTATTGTTGCTGGAGCAGCTAAACTCAAAATATAGATCTTAGACGAACCTTAATGTTGTCAAACATGTCAAATACCAATCCTGTTGGTGTATGGACCATCGAATAGCTTGTGTGGAAGGGAAACCACTAAACTGGTTTGATAATAGGGTCAAATGTCATTGGGGATAGATCAAGGATTATATTTTGGACATACAAGTGGGTTGTGAACTATACTTTGAAAGATGAGTTTAATAGATATTCCAAATCTCTAACTATAAGGAAAACACAATTAAAGATCAAGGAGTATGGGATCATAATATTTGAAAATGGAATTTGAGTTGGAGGAAGACAAGACTAGCCTAAGAAGAAGAGCTAGAATGACAGTTATTGCAACAAATAGGATAAGTTGTAGGAGGAATACCAGGGACTTATGGGTATGGAGTGAAGAAGCAAATGAAAATTACTCGGTCAAAATTGCATATAATGACATACAAAATGTTACCAATGTACAAGAAAGTGAGGTGTTCAAAAAATTATGGAGTCTAAAAGTATCACCATTTGCCCTACATTTTTGTTGGAAAACATTATTGGGTAGAATCTCCACTAAGGAAAATTTAAAGAAAAGAGGAATAGCTTTAAATAGTAATTTGTGCCCACTATTTATAGGTACAAAGTGTTTGGGAAAAATGTAATAGATGGGTGGGTGTTAGCTTAGTTAGGCATAATAGCATCAGGATAATTTCCTACAATTCAATTTGGAGGAGTTAATTCTCAAGCAGAATAGGCTTTGAAAGGGAGTATGGGTAGCAATGGTGTGGGAAATATGGAATTGACGAATAAAGTCATTTTTAGACAAGGGAAGATAGATGAAGAAGAAATTATATTTATGGCACACCTAAAAGGTTGGGTATGGTTGAAACACAAAAATCATGAGTTCATATGTAGATATTTTGATTGGTACCTATGTCCAATCCAATGCCTTAAAATGATGTAAAACGAAGGCTACGGGACGTTGAAGGGTAGGATTGTGGAACATAGAGCCTAGGGAACATGGATAAGGTAAAGACAATGACCTTAGTATATTTGTTCACCTACACTGCACCCACAAATAAAATATTAACGCAACATGTACATGTGTTACTTGTATATTATTGGTACTGTTATTGGTGGGGTGCACACTTGTTGTCATCATAGTACAAGAGCAATGGCTAGGTCAGGGTTATGAGGGCCTAATGGTTCAAGACACTTAAAGGAGGTACTAGAATATCCCATGCCAAATTGAAGGTAGCAGGAAACGGCTCGTGGAAGCTAGGGGCTGCTGTTATAAAAGCAAACACATCTTGGCAGCTTGACCTTTATTGCAAGGGCAATCTGGCAACTAGAAGTGCATTGGAATAATTGGTCTCCTAGGAAACATATTGGTTATGATTGAGCTGAGAAGCAACAAATTTGTTAAGTACTTGTCAATTCATGACTTGGTCAAATACATTATCATTAGTGCAAGAGAGGGAATCCTGATTTTGGTGGTGGCAGTATTGTATCTATTCTTCCTGTCTGAGTGATGAAAACTACAAGGTACTTCCATTGTTTTGGTTGTTGTTGCTTTCATAACCAAAAGGGACAACTGAGGTGCAACTCAAACTAGTTGTTGAGTGACTAACTATAGGGCTTTCAAGTGGTGGAAGTTTAAGGAATGCAACCTGAGATATGTTGTTGTATTGCAATTCCATGAACTCAGGTATGCAGGGGTGGTGTTGATGGTATGACACATAAAGCTGAGAAAAGTTCAAAACAATTGCTAAAGAGAAATGATAATTTAAAAACTAATATTGATGCTTTAAAAATGATTTTCGAAACCTTCTTATGCAACTGTAAATCAAATTCTCAATAAAGAACCCATAATTGTGAGGATTGCAAAAATGCATATAGCCAAAATAGAATACATTTAGAAAACTCTTGGGAAATTCACATTATGGAGATCAAATCTTTATATATTTCTAAGTTCACAAAAATGTGTTATGGACAAAGTTAGAATTGGTTTTTCACATAACCATTTGTGACTTGTTTCTATTGTTTGAAAAAAGGTCATACATCAAATACTTTGTATATAAAAAAATCATGGTGTTCTTAGTGGGAATTATATATGGATTCCCAAAGGAAACCCAAAGAGTAAAAACCTCAAAGGACCAAATATAAATTAGGTACCTAATTTTTTTTTTAATTTATTGTGCATATATGTCTTGCAGCCAAGAACTTCATATGACATACTTATTCTCTTTTACATACATATAACAACTTGAATGTATGTCTCCTTTACATACTTATTTCTCTTTTTTGAGTTTGAACATGACTAAAACGGGAGAAAGGTATCGTGTTAATTTTTTCAGGAACTAATGTCATGAATTAAAAAAGATACAAGGTTGATTTTGGTTATAGGGGGAGATTGTTAGCAAAGTATGACGAAATACAATGTTTTGATTTAGTGATGATTTTGATGGTGCTTGTACATCTTGTTGATGGTTCCTCTCTGCATAGTTCATTATCGTAGTATGACTAAATGTAAAGAATGAATCTATCTCTAAGATAAAGTTTAGCCAATTTGTATTGAAAAATCATTTTAATCTTTCTGAACGTAATAATCAATTATTTTAAGTATATAATTTATTATATAATAAAATAATCAATTATGTTGGGAAAAAGTGAAGAGGTGAATCCTAAACTTGTCTTCAAGGTCGTCCAAATCCCTATTATTTATTGTTTTAGGTTCTCGAAAGGTGTTTGACAAAGTTTTTCGAGATGGTGTCGATCATGTATGTCCTCAGTCAGTCATCTCAGCCATGAACAACATACTAGCCCTCAAGCTCGACAGACTTGGCCCTAAGAATCTAGGTTTTTTAAAAGAAAATTTTACCCTTTTCTTTGAACAACCAAGATGTTCCTGATTATATCATCTAGCCCCTCGAGCTCAAGGTTACATGCCGAAGAGTCCTAGATGAGGATTAGGGTATTAACTTGTCCCCTTTCGTGATCCGTGCCTAGCGTGATCTCGTCCATTATTGTGAATGGATATAATGATGGGGAGGTGAGGGGCATGTTGAATAGGTTCCTTCATTTCATTTTTTATAAATAGGGATGACTCCTTAGTAATAGGACCACTTATGCCTGTTATTGATCCGAGTAGTGACCCAGTGCAAAGAATTTTTGTATACTTGAGGTTAGTGATGTCTTCCTCCTTGAGTGTATCAACATCTTCGGGTGAGTGCTCCTTGGGGATTCTGGTCAGTTAATAGCCATTGTGGGGGAGAGCTCAACCTCTGAGGTGAGGGAGTGTCAGGTAGATGCAACTAGTAGAGCTAGAAATTTGGCTGGTGAGCAGGCCGAGAGTGAAATCCCTCTTGGGTTGAACTATGAGACACTCAGTATTTCTTAAAATATTGATGGTCATCAATGATAAAGTTTTATGCCATGAGCATCCCATGTTCAAAGGGGGTGCTAAGGTGGGCATACTTGCTGGTTGAGGTCTTCCTAATCTCTCTTTTTCTCTAGGCTTCTCAGGTTGGCTCTCGATTGAACCTGACTTCGGAACTCGTGTAGCTCTTCTAGCTACATGAATTTCATGGCTTTTCTTCTCAACTCATCTAGGTCGGTGATTGGCTTCTTTCATAGACTATCTACAAATGGACCTCTTTCTCAGTGTTGTCACCATGTGATGGAGGGCCACCTTCGAGTTGAGGTTTTGAATATTCAAGGCTACTTTTCTGAACCTCTCCATGAAGAGCCTCAACAACTCTCCATTCTCTTGTCGAATATTAACAAGAGCGATTAATGTAATGTGGTGTGGTCGATTTGTTGCAAATTGGTTTATGAATTTCGCTAGTAAGGTTTCAAAGTAGTTGATAGAGAATGGTGGAAGTTGGGTAAACCAGCTCAAAACCTGCTCCTTTAAGAGTTGTAGAGAAAACACGATAGAGCACCACATTTTGCAAAGTGTAAAGGTCCATTTTCATCATATAAACATAAACTTATTCATTAAGATCAATCGTTTCGTCATATCAGTTTATATTTAAAACCTGCTTTCTGGTTTCTTCTTAAGTGGAAATGTATCTTCTAATTTGCCTCATTGATATATTAATCCTCTGGTTTCTTCTTAAGTTTAAATATGAGGATATCTGCAAAAGTTTCTCCAATACTAAAATTAATATTTGGTATTCAGAATATGTAATGATATGGAAAACATATCTTCCGTCAAGTGACGTCAACCTAAAAAAACCGTTAAAAATAAGTCTGAATTATTATGACTTTTAATCTTATTCGGTATGATGGTATAGGGTAATTAAAATAATGAATTGATTTTAATAATTGTTTACTTGTTTTCGATTGAAGTTTTCCAATATGGTATGACTCATGTATGTCCTCGGTTGATGATCTCGGCCAAAAGGAAAAGTATGTCGTTCTTTGCTTATCTTTCTATGCATACCCGTTGTGTGTGTTGTATCCCCGCCGGCCCGAGTAATTTCCATCGTTATGCATTCTCATCATAAGCAGAATTGCAGAGTTTAAGAGGGAATGAAAGAGGGAAACGCAAGAGATGACTATTTCAAGCTACTCTTCCTCAATTCTTCTCACATGCAAAAGTTGTTCCAATATGTCACATTCCACTACTTATCCCATGCACCAAACAGAAATTCCCATCAAAACCATTATACAATGATAATGATTGTGATCCATTAAGCATCAAAGGTTATTTTTTGGGATATGTTGAATGGATGTGACCATATTCACCCAAGGGTGTGCATGCAGTTAAAGTAGGTTTTGCTACAGAATAGACGTGGAGGGCCATTATTTGGCAAAAAGGTAGGCCGACAAGATACACGTTGGGTGTCATAAATCTTTGAGCAAGCCATTATTGTAAGCAAAGTTGAAGAAGAGCACGAGTGGTTAGTGCATGCATGTAGAAGAGGATGAATGATTATTCAGAGCCCTAAGTAAAGAAAAAGAAGTCATCAATTGAACTTTGGCATCCCTTAGCCCACACTTCTTGCATATACATAATCAAGAAAGCAAACTATACCACCCCAAAAAAAAATTCCTTTATTATATTTTAATATTTATATGTTCTTTAAATTTGAAACTTTTTTTTCTCCATATACAAATTTAAAATCTTTTATTTCTATAATTAAAAAAAAATTAGTCTCTATTTCAAATACCGTTAAAATATTTTTATTAAATTATAATTTTTTACATTTTAACTTAATTTGATTAAATATATTTTTTATCATGATATTTATTTCTCGTTTAAAATATATGTTTTGGTGGTGTCTACAGTTGAGACTTTTAAAGAGAGGGACAAAAACAACTTTTTTTTTAATTAAGAGGAATAAAAAATAATAATTTTGAATTTAAAAGACTTAATAATTAATTTATCCTAAATTTAAAGGGAAAAATATTAATCAAATTCTTTAATGTTTAAGACACGAATAATCCTATTTCTGTAATCTAATTATTTTTTAATAGTTAATACCTAAATATGTGACAATGAATTACTAAATAATGAGAAATCCGCGTTTGTAAACATTCACAGAAAAATAAAATAATGTTTTCGTAAGTCAAAATAATAAAGCAAAATTTAAATTTTGTTATTAACTTAAGTCATGCGAGAAAGAGATTGGCTCAGCCTCTGAATCCAACTGACATGACACAAATAAATAGTAAAATAGTAGAGTAGATCAGAAAAATGAATTTGGTTTACTTAATGAGAAATCTAACACTAGGTCGAATTTTGAGTTAAAAAACTTTCAAAACTAACAAATAGTATTTAATATCTTTTTTTTCAAATAGCATTTTCTACATTTCCTTTATTTATTTAATAAATTTATTTAAAAGTTATGAATATTATCTAGTTATAATACTTCTTTAGATTTTTAAATTGTTTTCTTATCAACAATAATAAATATATTAATTGGAAAATAGGGTTTAAACCTTAAATCATAAATACTGAATATATATATATATATATATATATATATATATATATATATATATATATATATATATATATATTTATTTTTTTTTATTTTTTTATATA
>Ga0209700_106683_pt1 | contig 17483 bp, 6 predicted proteins | sample SiratroredBW_FD_187528 | JGI IMG/M metagenome (GOLD analysis project Ga0209700, IMG submission 187528) | Root nodule microbial communities of legume samples collected from California, USA - Siratro red BW (SPAdes) (version 2) | ecosystem: Host-associated > Plants > Roots > Nodule | place: USA...
ATATATATATATATATATATATATATATATATATATATATATATATATATATATATAAGTAAAATATAAACTTAAATAACAAAGGGCAATTTAACTTTCATTTCACCCCTTTGTTTGGTGTCTTCTTTCTTTTAAGCGTGTCCTTTTTTTTTCCCTGTTGCATGTTGCCATGAATTTGGTGTCTCATTAGATTAGAATCTAGGTGCATCACATTGGCACTATGAGATGGTGTGAATAATATGATTAGAAAACATACTTTTTTTCACTTTCATAAAGGACCCAAAAATAATTGTCGGTCAATAGTCAATTTTGGCACTTTGGAAAGTGACAATCCCTCGTTGACCAGCCTATCAGAGTGATGATAAACTAAGACGATTCCTTTTTCATATACAACTGTTAAATTGAGAACAACTTTCATATTATATTAACAACTTTCTCGTGAATATACATAAGTATTTGTAAAGATCGGATATCTTATATAATACTAGGAAGAAGATAAACATAGTTTCATTATAATAAATATAAATGAAGTCATTCTACTTTATTAGTTAAACAGGTTAAAAGGCAATAAAAGTTAAAAGATAAAAATATTTTAATCAGGAGGAACATTTGTGTAAATTTAGAAAAAACAAATATTTGAAAGCATGAATATGTGATCTAAAAGAAAAAAAAAATTGATATTTTAAGGGGTAAAGAATAAGCTAAACTTAAAAGGAATTTTTTAAATAATGAATTTTAAAAATTAAAATGTATAAAAGGAGTTTTATATCTAAATTTGTTGTTTAATTGTATATGGTTAAACTATTATTCTTTGTTCTTAGTTTTTCTCTAGGGGTTGTGATCTTAATATCACTATAGGTAATAGGTAATGTAGACTTGTCTTACATTTTTATATACTTTCTAAGAAAAACAAAAAAACTTCTCTTATAAAATATGAAAGTTTTGAAAGAAAACTCTTTTTTTTTTTTTTTTTTTTTAAAAAAAAATTTTTTTTTTTTTTTTTTTTTATCAATTGTGGCTCCATTCCAACTATTATTGTTGGATTTTTTATCCTATAACTATTAGTGTTAAAGGTTGAACTTTGATATCAATTTTGAAAATTATGTTAAAACACAATAAAAAATGATTGAACTATGTTTTAGAAAAATTATACACAAATAGACATTTTTTTACATGTATAATGTTTAAGTTTTCTTTTCTAGTTTGTTAATAAACACAATAATATTCTAACAAAACTTTTAAGACAAAAAAATAAATTCAATATTATTCATTACTTTACAAAATATGACTTATATTCTTATTCTTCTATATAAAATATGACTTTAAAAGAGCTTTGCAAATTATTTTTTGGTTGTTGATTTGCTTCAACTTATAAGAATGTCTTCATTCCTTATATTTGAACAATTTGAACTAATAACATGTCTTAAATATCCTTTATACATGTGTTAAATATTTTTCTCTCTTGAAACAACATTTCAATAATTAAAAATACTTATTCTTAGTAATTCTTGATCAGAATGTTTTTACTTAAAATTGTGTAAAGAACTGTTAAATAGCCTTTTTCAAAATTGACAAAACAAGTATAATGGAATTATTAAAAGAAACTTTTATGAATTTTCTTGGTAAAAGAAAGAATCAAACATTTTATATAACATAAAATAATATAAAAAGATATTTTATGAACTACAACGTTAACTTCAAGTTATATGCATATGTGTAAGCAAAATATGACAAAAAAATTATACAATATTATATTATTTATTAAATAAAACTTATGTCTTTTAAACGTTGTTTGATAATATTTAATAAAACATGAACAATTTGTTTTTTCTCTAACATTTTGAACGTGTATCAATTATTCAACAATTTGTTTAGTTTAGTTTAGTTTTTATTTTTTATTGTATTTTTTTATATCTATCTTTATCTTCCACTGATTATATTTGTTTTATTTAAAAAAATATTTATTGTTTTCCTAAATTAATAGACAAAAGTTTTACTTAAAACAAATACAAGCGCTTGCAGCTTCTCACATTGTTATGCCTTGAAATTTCTCAAACTTTTAATGCTTAAGCTTGTTATAGAATACATAATTTAAAATAAACAATAAATGCAACTAAATTATATATAATAATTGATTTAATGACATTTAATTAGCGTTTTGTATATAAAAAATTTAATACTAACTCCATTATTTAAGTTCAGATTATATTTGGAACAATTCCAAGTTGAGCAACATTGACCTATCTTGGAGACCAAAATTCTAGGTTTTTTATTTTTACACGTCCTCAAAAAATAATTATAATGAGTTTGGCACTTGCAACCAATTGGTTGAAAACAATGCGTTTCTAATTACATAATGTCTTGATGTAAATAAATTCAATTGAAAATAGTTTTTGGTCAAATAGAAAAGAAAGAGTATCCGTCAAATTGAACGCGTAGTTCATGATGGGCCGAAATATTATATGGGTCGAATTGGAATCCAAGTAATATGGGCCAAGCTAGTGGGCTCAGAACATATAGAATTTTCTTGTAATAAAAAAAAAAAACTTCGACGAATGTTTAAATGATGTATGTTTTCGCTTTAGCTTTCAAAGTTACATTTAGGCAGATTTAAAATCATTATCAACTCAAAATTATTAAATATAAAAAAAAAATCAAATTATTAGCAAATATATTTGAAAATATTACAACAATTCCACAATTCTTTAAAACATAAAATATATTTGGGCAGTTTTACATAATTTTTATACACGATGAATATTAACTCTCTAATTATGAACAATTAAACTGGATCACAATCAGAACACCAAAAAAATATCAACAATACCAGAAGACAGAGACTAACCAGTAAAAATTATATAGATTAAAATAAAATCTGCTATGTTTTAAAAATTCAAATTAAACAACCATAATATATATTAAATATCACCATTTATGAGTTTACTTTATTCGTTATTATTCTCTTTTTCAACCAAGATGTATTTATCTCTTTTCAGGCCTTTAGCACTTATTTTTTTTAACCTTTTAATCAATAAGTTTCCTGCATGGGTTTTTATACAAAGTTACGAAATAAAACGAACATTAGATAAAACAACTTGTTATACATCAACATTAACTGTAATTAAACAATCTATTCGATCCACTAAAAACAGGCTAATGACAAAACTTTCTGTTAGTACAAATTCGAATTAACCTATGTAACTAATAATATTGTAGATCTTCTCAATCTTTAATTTTTAATCTTATATATAAATAAATATAACGACACACACTTAAATCAATATTAAGAGGAGAATATAAGAATTGTAAATATAATTATTATAAAATATAATAATCTTTATATCTTAGAATCACCAATTTATATTATCTTTATTGAAATTTCGATATAAGAGATTGAAGTATCTTCATAATTATGGCTTTAGAATTATTTTATATGTAATATTGTTAATTATTTGTAACGTTGTTAATTACACAATTAAACTCGGAACATTAACTGATTTGTTAAGAGCTTGTTCAAGGCGGAGTCATTGCCCGTGAGAAAAATTCACTACAAATATAAAAATCATGTTAATAGATAATCTGTAAATGATATTTAAAAATAAAAGACTAATCTAACTTATGAGAAATAAGTCACCTCAAATCATATCCAATAAATAAAATGAGATTTTTAAGCAATTATTTTTGTTCTTATCTAGAGTCATTTTTCACTGACTTCAATGACTATTTTTTCTTTAATTTTACCACTTATTTTTATAGTTTTTTTATCCATTGCTTGCTTATTTACATGTTACCTTTTTATAAACATTTTTCTTATTTTATAAAAAAATATTAATTAGAAAACATTTCGTCTTGATATTTTTATTATGAAATCAAACACAAATAAAATGTTATTAATATTTTTAAATATTATTATTACTGTTGAAAAAAAAATTTAACACGTACAAAATATATATTTTTAAATATATATTTTAGAACTTATAATGTCTTGAATGATGATGTCTTGGATTATGACACGAATAGTAATTAATTTGACTTAGATTAAGACACTTAATTTTGTGAAATATTCAAATAAATGAGATTGAAGTAGTGTTAAATAAAAAATTACTAAAAAATGTTTTTTAACTTCAGTTTATGTTATTTTTTTATTTATATATATTTATCAAATGTGACAATCATATATTACATGAAAGTAAAAAATGTTACACGAAGACAATCTCAAATAAAAAAACACGGAGAGTAAGAATATATATATATATATATATATATATATATATATATATATATATATATATATATATATATATTTTTTTCTCTAGACATGATTATGTATATCTTTTTTTAAAAGAATTCTGAAGTTTTATAATATAAATATATGTTGGGATAAGAAATTGAATGATGTTGATAATAATATTATAACAAAGAGATATTACATATTTTACTTTAGATTTCAATCATAAAAAATTAGGCGAATCAAATTATGCCTTTTAAAGAAAAAAAATCTAAACATAAAAATAAATTTGATTTTACACCATTCATAATTTTTTTAGTTTGGTTATCAAATTTTAAATTATATCAATTCCGTTTGGAAGATCCTATTTTTATAGCATTTATTTGAGATGTATCCTTTTATATTTTAATATTATATTTTGACAAATCCTATTAAGGTGCAGCAAAAGCAAATCTCAACAAAATATTATTGAGATGGACAATAATAACATATTTCTATATTATATTTTGATAAGGTTTTGTATAGATATAAGCAAAATATGTTGTTGTGTATTATACATGCGTTGCAGATCCTTTAATAGAAATACAAAATTCAAAGTATTGGAGAGTTTTAATAGAAATTTGGGTGGTGCCAATATCAAGGCCCATCCTATTATTGTCAATAGACTTCACGATCAAGTCAAGGAGGAAACAAGAGAAATTCAGCATATAGCAAATGGGTTCGTCTAAAATATTTGTTTTTCTGTGGTTCTAGACTTTACTTGACCTTGTTGAGTACAGTGGAGCTTATCTTTAAACATAATAAATTAATAATATAATAAAAAATTAATTACACTCCCCAATGAAACAATGCTGACCAACAAGTGCAACTGCTATCCTCTTTATTTTCAAAACTCAAAATGAGAAATAATGAAAATAAGATAGCTTTTTATTGTCTGTGGTTTATTTAACAGAATTATAATAAAAAACAATTTTTTTGTATTATTTTAAATAAAGTCAAACGACCCTTATTTTTGATCAAAGTAAACTGAAGCTGAAGGGTGATAAGGAAAACAGTTATTGAGTTGTTGGTAGGTAGTAATGAAGTTGGCGGTTTCTTTAGAAGCTAAAAAACCGCGCGAATAGGAAATGGGCACGTGCGAATACACGTTGACGGAGAGAAGTCAACGTGACGGTCCAACCTCGTCTCGGAGCAAACCGTGCGTCCTTACGCGCATCTGAAAGCGCATCGTCGCCGCCAGTAACTGCACCGTCTGCGGCGGGTTCAAGATCTCCACCACGTTCCTCATCGTCGACGCGCGAAGCGCGTCTCCTCTCTCGAGAACGTTCCTAAGCGCCTCCTTGAGTCCCCGAAGCGCCGAGTCCTGCTCCGTTTTTTCGCCGTCAACCACTCTGATGAGCGCCAGCATGCGCGGACTCGCCATGCTCTCTTGAACGGAAGCCATTACCTCGGACACCTCTCTCTCGGCTCGCTTCGTCTCGCCCCTGACTCGCTCCATTTTGTCCCTCTGCTCCGCGGTTAAGTTCTTGACGGCGCCGTCGGCGAGACGGAGAATGAGCGAGGGCTTGTAGTCCCCAATCCAGAGCAGAGACCTCTCGTAGGCGGAAAGCCAGGGCGGGGAAAAGAGAAGGAAAATGTCGCCGTTGGCCACGTTCGATTTCTCTTCCAAAAATTGCTCGTAGTGACACAGAACTTTCTTGATGATCGTCCTCTGTTCTGCATCGTCAGGCTTCACGCTGAGAAGCTGCTGAAGGAAATTCTCGTGGTGCGCAAGCCACCCCTCGTAGAAGGCCTCGAACGATTTCTGAAGATTCTGCTGCGGCGTGCTGGCGAACATTGACATTGTGTAGTAGCAGTGTAAGTGGTTGTGGGAGTGATGGTTTATTGGTTTTGCGATTTCACGAATATGCGCAATTTATAAGCGTCTCGTTTTTTGTTATTTTATTTTTTAATTAGGGACAAATTTTTCTTAGCTGGTAAGGGTGGTTTCGGGGATTTGAAAATGTGCTATTCTGTAGTGTGTTGTCGTGTTCTTGATTTGTTGAATATTATTTTAATGGGAGAATAAATTTTCTTAGCAGGCAAGGACTCTGGTGTTTGTTTTCCGCGTAGTATGAGATCGAGAGTGGTGCAACTGCATGAGGATGGGCTAGGGTTGTGCAATGGCGGTGAAGTCAACGAGTCTCCATCGGTTGCATGCCACGTCGTTGGTTGGAGCCAGTGTTACTTTTGGAGGAACCAAAAGACACCAGAACAACACCTTCCACCCATCTGTAACAATCCCCATGTCAATACTCTATACTTTTTTATCTTTATTTCACATGTGTTTTATACCTTTTTTTTTTTTTTATTCAATTCACAAACGGTCATTCTCGCGTTGTGAAAGAAAAGTTTCGAATTCAATGTATTATTAATTATTATTTTTTATCTATACTCTCAGTATTAGGATTAAGATTAATTTTGTAAAGCTATAATTCTCTTCTAGTAACCTGTTTTGCTATTTAGGACTTGAAATCTGGCCCAAACGGGCCCAAGAGAAATGGACGCAGTCCAATTATGAAGGGCATAAGATTTGGTGTTTTACAATTTTTGAAGGAGCGATGGTCTTCCAGAAGGCATCTGGATGCGATGAGGCGGTGCCTCCTTCCATTAAGTAACATCTCCGCAGTTATCCATTACTTTCTGGTTATAAACTAATCCAATTAAGATATTAATAATCTTTCCATGAAAATAATATTACCTTTTTTAGAAAAGTTTCAAAAATAAATTCTGCAAAACAAATTTAAAGATATATTTTAAAATAATTTAACGGAAAAATTGGCTAAATTTATTTTTGATATATATTAAGTATTGATATGAAATTTAGTAAACTTTTGGAAATAATAAACGATCAATAATCACTCCCAAAATAAATTTGGTCAGATTTATTTTGTAATAATAATAGATAAATAAATGAATGAATTTTTTTTTGAAAGTTCTGGAAGCGCAGTGCAATATTTGCGCGGCCAGACAAGAGTGGGCTGTCATGGCAGTGTTTGTGAGAAATCCGTTTGCAGTGGGCAGATTTGCAAATTGGCAAGTTGTGAGATGCCATAATGCGATGGCAGGAAAAGAAAGGCAAGTTGGATAAAACTCAACTTTATGCTACTCCAGCCAGCGTCTGAGTCTCACTGGATTTCGGCACACAACACGAGTATACTGCAATCGTCACATTTTTTTTCGATATCACATTCTATTGGTGCTTGCAGAAGCTGCACACTGTTCTCAAGCTGCTGAAGGATAAAGTCGTACTTTGGCATTCCTGAAAAAGCGAGGGAAATAAAATAACGATTCCGTTGGAAGTAACAGTTGCTGTCCGAATTAACGGTATTGGGTGAGGAGGGATTCGTAAATAGTTCCCATTGACACAGTCACGCGTTGTGTGTCCGAAGGGCAGTGTTTGGACAGAATGAAGTGTGGTACAATGCGCCGTCTCCAGCGGGAGCGCCACCTCTCTCTCTTCCTGGTCTTGCGCGATGCCCTAAGGAAACGGTCACACCGAGATTCGAAAGCTAGAGAAATGAGGACAGAAGGCTAGCGGAATTTGGAATTCGGACACAATGGCCAATAACGAAACTGAGCAGCGCCGTCCTCGTCGACAACGCCGCCCCAAGGCTCGGCCGGTGGTCCCGGCTAGGGTTCCGTTGAGGCTCTTGTTGCGGGTGGCGTCGGTTGCCGGAGGCATTCAGTTTGGGTGGGCCTTGCAGCTCTCGCTTCTGACGCCCTACGTGCAGCAGCTGGGGATCCCGCACGTGTGGGCCAGCATCATATGGCTCTGTGGGCCGCTCTCTGGGCTGCTGGTCCAGCCCCTGGTGGGCCACTTGAGTGACCGCTGCACCAGCCGCTTCGGCCGCCGGAGACCGTTTATCTTGGGAGGAGCATTATCGATCATCGTTTCTGTTCTGATCATCGGTCACTCCGCGGACATCGGGTGGTGGTTCGGCGACACGCCCAAACATCGCCCCCGGGCTGTGGGCGTTTTCGTTTTCGGGTTTTGGATTTTGGACGTGGCTAACAACGTCACTCAGGGCCCTTGTAGAGCCTTGCTTGGTGATCTCACTGGTATGTTTCTCTTCCCTATCAATTTCCAATCGTTGAGGACCAAATCAAAGCCCTATATTTGCGCTTTCCTCCTTAAATTTCAATTCCATTTCCGGTTTTCCTCGCACTGTACTTTTTTCTTCATTCTTCAATAAAGGTAGGCTATCATCATATATTCAGTTTGGCTCCAACATGTTCGTTTTTTAGACTGGTTACTATTAGTGTAACCTGCTATGGAATTACTTAAAAAACTACTAAATTGATGAGCTAACTATTAGGTAATGTAGATCTCCAAATTTTCGACATATTAGATTGTGTGACAAAGTAATGAAAAGTTGATATTCCATTTGGAAAATTTATGTGCATTTGGTACGGAACTGCAGCTCGGTAATTTTTGTTTGATACAAATGAGGCCGTGTCACTTGTGCAAGGCTATTCAAGGATTTGCCTCTCTCCAAATTGATAGTTGACAAAATTGCACCAAATGTCCTACATTTGTTTCGGTCAAGGAAACCATAAGTCACTTGCTGTTGTTTTGGATAGAAAAGTTTCCCTAGGGTTAGAGTGGCTTCTTCTCATAGTATTCGAATTGTCTGCCTCAACATGGGTTATTTCCGATGTAGAACTACAGTGCGCTTCCATGCTGCAATCATGAAAGTAAGTAAGATTCCTTAATAGGAAACTGAAACCCCTGATATTATGCTACATTGCATGATTCCCATGATTTTAGTTCCTTAATATTCACTTTTCTCAGAGGCCATTTTGGTTGAAGTCCTTGTATTATCTTTTTCTTTTTTCAAGACCCTGTGATTCTGAAGATCTTTAAATAACTGGATGATTTGAAGATTTATGTTAGGGAAAGCTATTATAATTTAGAATATTTGTACATTGAATTTTTTAAAATTAAAATAGAACAGAAGATTCCATTGGCAAAGATATGGAGCTATGTAAACTATATAAATGGAGAGAGACAAATATTATTTTGGTTTATTCTCCAATTTTTCCTCTTTGTGGGGAGTTTGGTTCAACGAAGTGGAGGGAATGAGAGAGACTTTAATAGAGGGCAGGGTAAGGCAAAAGGTCCTTTTGTTTGGTTAACAAGAGTAGGCATGGGAAAATATACATAATAAACTGTTTTACCCATGTAAATATTAATGGAAGGGACGAGAGTTGAAATAATATTTTATGGTAATTTAGCCAATTGATAAGAAGAACCTTGGAATTTGGGAGAACCACACCAGAAAAGTTAGTTTGTTGTAGTTGGAGAAGATGGAGCCTTACATATAAACCCGCACGAGAATTCTGTATTTCCAATAAGATCCTCCAGTCCTGTATTTCACAATTAGATCCTAACTTCCCCCGTGCTTGACAGCCTGATGCACATGCTGGCTGGCTATGCACTAGGCCTTTGACTAGTCTTGGATGAACACGGCAAGAATCAACAAGAAAAGCAGCTTCTTTATTGAAACAAAACATACCCAGTCTAGATTCAATGTGAGAATAGGCAGGAAAGATCACAATGGCATACCTAGGAAAATTCAACACTCTGCGACTCTCCTACTACTGTCAAAACTATGCCACAGAACCAATAAACCCTTGTTGTTCTCTTATAAATAGTAATTAACTAACTCAAGCCCCCTAAGTAACAAAATGCTGATTCACCTTGGACCTTGTCATTCTGCAGCCCGCTCCCTTTCTTCTTGATAGAACTTGTTTACTCACGGGCCCTATCAAGAACAGAATCTACATATTAAATCACTTTCCTTACAGTTCAAATTTCCCAATATTGGAGGCAAGATAAAAATAGGAAGGGAGGGATTTTGTCCCTTCATTTCCCTTCCAAACTTTTAACCCAAATGAGGTAAAAAAACCATTTATTTCATTTTCCTCCAACCAAAAGACTCTTAGCAGTTGTTTTAATTCAATAGAGGTTGCGTACATGATCAAGAAGATTATGAGAGATTTTTTTTTTCCTCAAGGAAAGGGGAGGGAAAATGACAAGAAACTTGGGAGAATTTGCATTCCAAAAGCTAGCCGTTAATTGGAGAGTCCAGTTGTCCTTCAAGAGTTTACTGAAGAGTTCCACTATAATCAATCTTAAATACAATAAGTATTTTCACTACTTCGTTGATGTATGATTCATTCTAGACTAAATCATATAAAGATATTCATTATATTCTAGTGTGGATCTTAAAGAACATATTGAATCCTTTTAAGAATAACAGCTCATTGAAAGCTGAATTTTTCTGTGACAAGACTGCTGTTAAAAAGATTTTTCGTATTCATTTTAACACTTAGTCAAATAGAAGTATCTTGTAGATTTTATTTATCCCATGTAACATTGTGAAATCTTAGTATAAATTACTAGACGGTAGATGGTTTGTTGTTCTTATCCATAGAAGGTCAAATTAATTTAAGTTCTTTTAGCGCTTTAGTTGAATTAGCAAATTCCAGTGTGTATATTATTACTTGAAGATATCTTATTTTAACCTTTATTACTTCCTAAACTTATTCTTGTTTGTTATCATCAAAACATAAAGTGTAAGGGTCGTCTAATATGTGTAGATTGTCTGAGATTAAACCGTCTGGGTCTTAACAAAACCTCACACCATAATTTCTCACCTTCCAACTGGATTTCAATAGAAAAAAAAGTGTATAGATAATTTATTTCGTTGACATTTACTAAAGGCCTAGAAAAGATGGGATTTGGGTATTACTGTCTTAGAAATTTTATGTCTAAAATTGATTCTTAGGATAATGAATTGTAATTGTGTTCCCCCTTGTAAAGGTTATTAAGAGTGTGTATGGCTTACATAGGAGTCTTTGGGATGAATTGCTGAACTTACTAAGCGACATGACTATATAAGCCTACATATGATGTTTAGTGCATGTTATCATTTCAAGGAAAATCTTTGGAACAGATGTAGACATTCTTGCAATCTCTTTCATTTAGGAGCATCCAGATTTGTAGAAGTCAGGGGGCAGTTTTAACATGTGGGGGAAGTGGAAGGAGGTGATTTAAGGGAATGGTTCAAACCGGTAACATCGTAAACGTCAAATAAAGAGTATTTTGATCATATTCCTAACTAATGTTTGATATCTTAACACATCCGTCCATGTGTAGGATTAGAGATATTGGAGCGTGCAGTTTGCAAGAATGATTGCACCCAAGCTAGCATTGAGACTAAATAGGCTATACTAACATGTTTATTCTAGAGTTGGAAGATTTAAGATGGAGTTACTAGAGAAAAAAATATTTTAGTGCGATATCTGAATGAAAAGGGGGCTTTGTTATATTTAGTTAATCAGATTCTTAATACACTAAGTGGGGTCTATTTCTTGATGAAGATTAAATGGTTGTAACTTCAAAGATACATGAAGGTGCCTTTCCTCAATTAAAAAATCTACTATTTCTCAAGTACATTAATTAAGAATGGCTATTTCCACTGAACACTATAATAGTAGCTAGAAATTGATCCAGCTGGAGACGTAGCTGATGATTTGATGGAGAGTTCATTATAAAGTCATCAAAGGTGATAAGCCTCTTGGAGGAGGTAATTGGAATGCTGTTGGAATCTGTTGGGTCACCAGCAGTTGAAGTGTTTGATGGTGGAGAAGAAGGTCAATGGAAAAACGAAGGTGAAAATAGCAAAGAAAGCTACTAAGATAAAAAAACAGTTTTATTTTAAGAGCATGGTAGGAGAACATTGATGGGATGGCTCATAGTGGATGCTATGGCGTTGATCCTATATTGTAAATGGGCCTAACTCAGCACTAAAACCTATCTCAAGGGGAGAGGATTGCCTGTGACGTATGAAGGAGTATTTGGAATTATATTTAACCAATGTTGGGCATCTTAATATAGATAAAAACTTTGTTTTTTTCACGTAAGACAATTTTATATCCTACTTTACTGGTATGTCCTTTGCTGGGGTGAGACCTGCATCCTATCTGAAATTATATTTGCTCAATTTTAAGAGAAAGAAAGAATCTCTTGCTAATATTTAAAGATCTGATGCATACATGCATTCTCATACCCCAGAAGCTGCATTGTTCTATCATTTATTTGGTTCCTTGCTTCTAAAGCTAGATGATGAATCGTGTAAGGAGCAAAAGGCTTGCTTTATATCATGATTTTTTTTGTAAATCTTTTGCACATCTACTGGGAAGGTTCTATTTGTTTTCTGTCTCTGATCCAAAGTATTCCCGCAGAAGAAAAACTACTACGTCACGTAAAACTGGAAATCAAGTAATCAGCACCAGACAGTAGTGAATACATGGAAACTCCAATACTGTAGCAGATTCTTGGAAGGAAATATATTTTCTTCTATTTCATATTTGGTAACAGTAGGAAAGAAAAGGATAAAAGTCAGCTTGCCCCCTCCTCAAAAACTGGATAAAATGATCCCAATAGACATGTAATTAGAATGATAGAAAATAATAAATTCTCCATCAAATTGATGATGTTTATTTCTAGACAGATGATTGTGTGCTTGATATGTACTTCTGAATGCAGTTCTCAGTTAAATTAAAAGCACATGGTTTTTATCTTTTTATTTTGATTACATCTTGCCTGAATGGTTCTGAAAATGTGGCCTTCAATGTCTGAATAAAACCCCTTCACCCCCACCCCAAAAAAAGAACAGAAAAGATACAATAAGAATATATCTTATGTAAATTGTAATTTGTTTAAAATATCAGTGCTAGAAAGAAAACAATACATTGACTGGCTCTATGTTTTGTTTATGTATCTTTGAAATGTTAGGCAAGGATCATCGGAGGACACGTGTTGCAAATGCTTATTACTCCCTGTTTATGGCTATTGGTAATATTCTTGGATATGCAGCTGGATCATACAGTAGTTGGTACAGGGTCTTTGCTTTCACTATGACTCCTGCATGCAATATTAGTTGTGCAAATCTCAAGTCTGCTTTCTATCTTGATATTTTTTTCATTGCTGTCACCACTTATATAAGCATCCAAGCAGCTCATGAAAAGCCTCTAAGTTCAAGTGGGGCACAACCTGTTGAAGAAGGAGCAGGGGAATCGGGTGCTGCTGGAGAAGCTTTTCTGTGGGAGCTATTTGGGACATTCAGATATTTTTCGACTCCAGTATGGACAATACTGTGTGCTACTGCCTTAACATGGATTGGATGGTTTCCATTTCTCCTTTTTGATACTGATTGGATGGGCCGAGAAATTTATGGTGGTGAACCAAATGAAGGCCCTAATTATGATATTGGAGTTAGAATGGGGGCAATGGGCTTATTGCTTAATTCAGTTGTTCTTGGAATAACGTCTGTACTGATGGAGAGGTTATGCAGGAAGCGGGGGGCTGGGTTTGTGTGGGGAATCTCAAATATCTTGATGGCTGTCTGCTTTATTGCAATGCTTGTTGTAACCTATCAGGCAAATAAAATTGGCTATATAGGCAAAGAACTGCCATCAACTGGCATTGTGATAGCTGCATTGACAATCTTTACCATTCTCGGGTTTCCACTTGCAGTGAGTTGCTCTATTTCCTGCAAAAGCATTTTGTTTGTTCTTTTTTCTGTATGTCTCCCATGTTCCTTAAAAGAAAACTCAAATTCTGTCGTTTTGCATGGTTTCAGTGGCTCATCATACGAAGTATTTGATTTTGACTGCATGATCTCTTTAGCTCAAACTGACTTCGATTCTCCTATGTTCCTTATAAACAGTACTTATGCTGTTATTCAATTATACTATTATGGCTCCTAGATTGTCTTGACTCAATCTTTGCAGCAGTCTTCTTACCTAAAACTGGCTTTTTCTACTCCTTTTGAGAATCAAGACATGTCAAAAATTAAAATTTGGAAATGTCCCCATTGCATGAGTTTGCGTATATATTATTTGAGAGTTCTGTGTAAATTAATCTGGCTTCTTGGATCAATTATTTCAGATCACTTACAGCGTTCCATATGCCTTAATTTCCACACATATTCAGTCATTGGGGCTTGGACAAGGTGGGCAGGGTTGATGCCTTATTCTTTCTTGAATTTATTATTGTATTTTATGACTACTTATATTAATTGTTGGTATTTCCAGGATTGTCAATGGGAGTGCTAAATCTTGCAATAGTGGTCCCACAGGTATTGCTTTTGTTTCCTTTTTTAATTATCCCTACTTTTTGTTTCTTTTGTTGGATGAGGTAGGGGAGTGTTGAGAACCAAAGGAAGTTCTATGCAATTGTTTGTTTGGCATGCCTAATAGATTTGGGCATAAGAGTCTTAAAAAGTAGACTTTAAAGTATAATTCAACTTCGTATTAATTTATGTACTATAATTTAGTCATATGTTTAGTAAATTAGAGATCTCCAACAAAGAAATCAAAGTGACATGATCAACAAAGAGAAATTAAAGAGACGTGATTGAATTTGTAAATCAATTTACTGTTATGGATTATTATTATACAGTATTGAATTAAAAAGAAGAAATATTTATTACTTTGAGTGAAAGAACAAGTCAGTGAACAGAGGAGCATTACATAACGTACAGTTATTCCGTTGTAACAAACTACAGCTGTCGACTGTTTAGTTCTAAGTAATAACGGACAGCTGTTATATGATTACAACAGAAAGGGAACAAACTATATCTACAAAATTAGAGAAAAACATATCTCTAACACCTCCCGCTGGCTCAAGGTGGAGGTGAAATAACATGCAACTCAGCCCTTTTGAGCATTAATTTAAGAAAAATAAATCTTGGTGGTGAAATTGGTTTGGTTAAGACATCAACCCATTTATCTAGACCAGCAATATGCTGCATGCTTGGCTAGAACCTTTTCTTTGATAAAGAAAAGATTGAGTTCCATGTGTTTAGCATTTGCATGTAATACATGATTGCTAAATTTACGGCACTTAGTTATCACAATAACCAGAGTGCGATGAGGGATAGCTAGTTAAGTGAGTCGAGTTTGAATCAATACTAGAGCAGTAGTAGAACAACAAGCAAGGCTGTTGTATTAACTTTTGTGCTTGACCGAGCTAAAACAGTTTATTTTTCTTGACCACCAAGAGACTATATTGGGACCTATATAGACTGCAGCACCATAAGTTGATCTTCTATCATCAGGAGAAGCAGTCCAATCAGCATCTGTTTTGAGAGTTTAGAACCAGAAATCATAGCAGAAAAAATGGATTTTTCTTCAAGCATATTTGTCTTGGCTAGGAGATCCTTTATATATTATGTTTGTGTCAAGAGTGCCATGGGGCTGTGGGTGTACTTCAATAAAATAATCGAAGGCCCCTATTGTTTGAGTGAAAAAAAAAAAAAGTCTAGTTTATGAATAAGATGATGAATCAAGGATGAATTGTTTCCTATTAAATCATATGATCCAAGCTTATTACATCAATTCTAGAACCCACACGGACTCAGTGAAGAAATTTGCAAATTATTGTTAGAGTTGACAAAAACACCAAATTCAAAGCAATATGTAAGGAAGTTTAATTATCACAAATTAGTGTCATCTGTGTAACATCTCAAACTTTAATTCTCTGACCAACTGGTTGAACAAACTAAGTTTGCACGAGGTTGAATCCATGATGATTCAATACCCTGCTATTGCATTGGCTGGGGACAACATTTTGTTTATTTTCTAGGATTAAGTTATTGCCAATAAAAATGCACTATTTGAAAGTGGATCTCTTATTAGTGAGAGAACCTATTGAATCCTCTTCCGAATATCCCACAACTCGATGGGTAGTAAGGTATTCTTACCTGCAGATATACATGCCATTTGAAATTACTTAATACTCTTAATTATATCTAAAAGGTTGCTCTAACTTAATGCATGGTTCACTTTTAGTATAAACGCATTTGCAAAATCGGTTATTTTTAATATAAAATTTTTCAATTCTTTTATTGCTGTTAAAAAATTTGTATTTAAAAAATATACACGAATGCTTACAAATATTCATTAACAACTGTGGTTACTTAGCTTTTACTCGTGTGGGTATGGGTCGGGTAACATGATGAATTTTCATCCAACGATGTGGGTGATGAGGGTTATTATTTGATTTTGTCTCGCCCTATTACCATTCGTACTTGGAGCTCTTTGATACATTCCAAAATACGAATGAGAGAATTCCAATGTCCTTCACTTGAGAGTTGAGAAATTTACTAACTACACTAACTAAACTACAAAGGAAATATTGGGTTGGGTGACTAAGTGGTGATTCAACTTCCTAACCTGTCATCTAATCCTCCCGAGATTTGAAAGTGACCCCCCTTGATCTGTGATAGAGGTTTGGATTTGGGATCCATGTCAATAGGCTTTCCATGCTAGTCATGTTTCCTCGTAAATATTCATTACATTCGTCCTTTGAGAAATGGTAATACTAATCTTTGGCTTGTGCTACGTCTATCCCCAAGAAGTGATGGTGTCCACTAAGATCTACTGACGTCACAAAGAAGACCGTGAACTTTTCTCTCATGTGCAGCCATAGGCAACAACATTCTTTCCTTCTTATTAAAAGAAACGTAGCCATAGGACCTTCAAGGTGGCAAAGGGAAATGATACTTATGAAGAGTTGGAAAACACCATAAAGGCAGTGAATACAATTGGTCTTAAAGGAATTTGTGCTTATTCCCAAACTCATTCACTAGTCACTTGAGCACAAAAAAATCACTTAAAAATGGGTGAAATGGTGAATTTTAGAATACTACATAACTACTCATCAATCTTGTTCCAACAAGAATTATCGACCTCAAGGATATAATCAATCTCCACGGTTAAGTGGTCAATATTGTCTTGACCCTTAAGCTAAAGCTTGGCGTCAGAAGTCCAAGTGTCATAGTTGGTCCCATCCAGCTTGTCAAAAGAGATTGGAAAGGGAAACTGTCAAAATCACGTTACTTTTATATTTTAGGAAGTTTTATATTTTATCTTTGATGTAATTTTATTCTGTATCACAGCAGTATCTTTGTATTAATATTAGGATTATGTATTTAAGGCCAATCCCACAATTATAGGGATTTGTCTCCTTAGGATCAGTTGCTAATATTTCCTAAAATAGCCAGCAGGCTCATGTATATATAGGTCCAATGATCTCATAATTTAATATGAGAGAATATATTATTCCTTCTAAATTTTGAGATGGTATCAGAGCTCCCGATCCTTGGGAGTCTCTAACCGTGCCTGTAAACCCTAAATCGTA
>Ga0209700_106684_pt1 | contig 17482 bp, 11 predicted proteins | sample SiratroredBW_FD_187528 | JGI IMG/M metagenome (GOLD analysis project Ga0209700, IMG submission 187528) | Root nodule microbial communities of legume samples collected from California, USA - Siratro red BW (SPAdes) (version 2) | ecosystem: Host-associated > Plants > Roots > Nodule | place: USA...
AAGCTAACAAATTCACTTTAGAGGAGATTTCTCATTTTAGCAATAAATTGTGACTATTGTGAAGATATTTTAATAAAATAATATTATTTTATGGTATGAAATGGACGTAGATAGATTTTGCTGCTAAATACACGAGTTTCTCCTACTTGGTAGCCGACCGGGAGATTAAAGGTGACACTCGATCTATTGGATCTACTCCCATTTAAAATTATAAAATATTATTATTATTATGTTGATATATAATATTTTATTAACACCATGTTAAATAGATGTTATTAGAAACAATATCGGAAAAACTATTATTTTTCTGAGATTAATGTGACGGAAGGATAAAAGTTTTATTCTTATCTCAATTAACATTTTTAAATTTTTTTATTTTCGTAGATCTTTTTATTTTTTATTTTCTGAAATGTCATTTTTATTTGTATTTTTTTTTTACCTTTTTTATTCTTTTACAATTATATTAAGTGTGTTATTTTTTATTTTCTGTACTCTTGTTATTATTTTATTTATTTTTTTTTACAAAGATCAATTATGTTATTTTTTTTATTGTTGTTTTTTAAAAACTATTAAAAATGTGATTATTAATTTATTAAAATTAAGATAAAAAGTAATATAAAAATAATTGAATTAATTTTTTTCTTAAAAAGTAATATAAAGATAATAAAATATAATATTTTAACTAATTAATTATAATATAAAAATAAATTATCTGAATTTATGCTAAGGAGAGAGAAAAGAAGCTTATAACGAGATAGCCATATGTGAATAGCGCGAAAGTCAATTTCCAAGGGGAGAGAAAGGAAGCCTAAAGGGATGTGTGAATAGCTATTAACATAATAATAATAATTTAAAATAATAAAATAAAAAGTAATAGATTAATTAATAATAATAATATATAAATAAATACTAATAACTTAATCATTTAATTTTTTTTAAAAATAGTAAAAAATATTTAAAAATAATAGAATGATACTAATACTAACACTTGTATAAAATAATAAAAATAAAATTTAATAATAAAAAATAATTTTTTTAAAAATAACACTAATAAGAAAAATGAATTTATAAAATAATAATTATAATAAAAAAATAATAAGAATAAAAAGTGTAACATCTCATATTTTTCATATATTAGAAACTTTATTTCATAAAAAAAATTGATAATAAACATGAATATAAAAATTTATACATTCATCATTTATTTCAAAATATACTTCTCCACATAAGATATAATAAAAAATATCTTCGTAAAATTATAAAATTAAAATAAAATAAAATAAAGCTTCTCCATGAATTCACTGGAGACTCACACCACTTGACAAATCCTATGCTCCTGTGTAATACACGATCATCACAGTTTTAAAAACAAAATAAACAACACAAAAAGAAGGGTAACCTAGAGTGTTTTAAAGAAATATATTTTTATAAATTAAATTTCTATCTCAACCAAATAACAAGACAAGCTTTCATAATTCATCTTATACATCATATTATCACTAACACATCACACTCATGAAACACCCATATGATTTAGTCTGACCGGTTCTTTTTCACACCGTAGCGCAGTCATATACATATTTCAATCCATATGATCTGGTCTAACCGGTTCTTTTTCACACCGTAGCGCAGTCATATAAACTTAATCCATATGATCTGGTCTAACCGGTTCTTTTTCACACCGTAGCGTAGTTATATAAACTTAATTCATATGATCTGGTCTAACCGATTCTTTTTCACACCGTAGCGCAGTCACATGAATTCATTAATCTATATGATCTGGTCCAACCGATTCTTTTGATTCTTTTTCACACTGTAGTGCAGTTATATAATCTTAATTCATATGATCTAGTCTAATCGGTTCTTTTTCACATCGTAGCGTAGTCACATGAATCCATTAATCCATATGATCTGGTCCAACTGGTTCTTTTTCACACTGTGACGCAGTCATATGAACCTCTTTCGACCCTCACCACCTTGTCATCTCAATGACGAGTAGAGTTAAGATGTGAACCTCCTTCGACTCTCACCACCTAGTCATCATTATCTATGATTCCAATGACTAGTAGAGTCAGGATACAATAACACGAGTAGTCTCAATCACACACCACATCATTCACAAACATTAGATACTACATCATAGAATACATAAACACATTCAATTTCATCCAAATTCATCTATTAAAACATTTTAACTAACTTTCCTTAACCAAATTCACACTAAAAGTAATTACAATATTTATAAAAAAATATGTAATTAGCATATCTTACCCGAATTCACAAATATATCCCACACATCATGTATAGCATTCACTATAAAATAAATTAACATTTATAAAAATATAGAACTTGCTTCCCTCACCCAAATTTTAAGAAAAGTAATTACAATATCTAAATAAAAACATACAATTAGCTTCCCTTAATTTTTTTATTTTAGAGATATTTTTTAGAGTATTACAAAAAAATAATAAATTTACAAAAACGTTGATATTGGTGATAAATGAATAATAAAATATGAATAGTTTTAGTGATAATTTTCTATATAACATAAATTTATTAATCTATATAAATTTATTAATCTATATTGGACTATAACTACTTTTCTATATAACATAAATTTATTCATCTATATTTAATTATAACTATATTATATGACAGTAAAATGTAATAAAAAATAAAGAAGTTTAAATATATAACGAAATACTGCAAAAATAAAGAGAAGAATAATGAGCATGAAGTCAAGCAGTAAACGCGTTGGGATGTTGATGTGTTAGCAATTACTTCCTTGCATCCCTTCATTTGCTTCCCACAGTCTCTCATATTTCTAAAACACCAAAACTATTCTTGGGCTTTTTAAAACACCAAAATTATTATTGTTGGGGGTGTAAAATTGACTTTTAAAATTGGTATTTCGAAATAAATATTGAGAGTTCAAAAAGTAGTTTTGGAAAACTTTTTTTGAAAGTTTAATTTATATTCTCGAAAACATTTTTTAAAATGTATTTTTAGAAAATGTTTTTTGAAATCTAGAATTGTGGAAATACATTTTAGAATATATTTTTTTGAAATTAAGGTTGAATTTTGAAAAAAAAAAATAGTTTCAGAAACAGCCTCCTCCACAGCAGCAACTTCGCAGCACCTACTTCTCTTTTATCTTCACTTACAGGAACATCAAAGTCCTATCAATATTGTTGGAGTGCAGGAAACAAATGTGGGGTGTTGGAAGCAATTGCCACCTGACGTGTTTGTCAAAACAACACAGTAATTAAATCAGTGTTATGTTAATATTATTTTTGTTTTCTCGTTTTAAAATATCAGTACAAACTTTTGTTTTATACAAAGTGAAAGTGGGTTACGTAGCAAAAAACGAAAAATGGTCCAAAATAGAAAACACATTGAATACATAGAAATCCAATAGTCTCCACTCAAGCGGTATGATGATAATACATCATACTTAGCTTGGAGATAATACCCTCAAAAATATTATTATCTAGAGTCTTAGTAAATATATCAGTCACTTGTTCGAATCCTTTGATTGAAACTAGATGAAATAATCTGTTCTGCAGTCTTTATCTAACTACATGACAGTTAACTTATATATGTCTATTGTGTTCATGAAAGACAAGATTCTGTGTTATATGTCTTGTAGCTCGATTATCACAGGACAGATTCGCAGGATCACTTGTATTTATCTGCAGCCCTTGAAGAAAGGTCGTGATCCATTGTAGCTTGTATGCAGTTGGTGCCAAAGGTCGATACTCCACTTCCAAAGAAGATCTTGAAACATCACTCTGTTTTTTTTGTCCAGGATATCAACGCTAATTTCATGTATATACAAAACCCAATAGTTAATCTTCATGTAAAGTTACATGACATCAATATGAATCAGTGAATGCATTAAGTTTCATGTTTGATTCACTTGGAAGGAACAAACCTCGAGTAGGCGATCCCTTTATGTATCTCAAAACCTTATTGATTGCTTGATGATGATGTATATTTGGAGATTGAACGAACTGACTTAGAAATTGAAGTGCGAAATTTATATCGGGCTTGGTAGTTGTTAAATATAGTAACCTTCCAATAGCATGACGATATGTTCCTTCTTCATGGGTAGATTCTTTCTAATCAGAGTTTAGTTTCATGTCCTTTGTAATAGGAGTTGAGCAGGGTTTTGCAGTAAGCATACCATTGTCTGCTAAGATCTCTAATATGTATTTACTTTGGTTAGTATGTATTCCTCATTTTGATCTGGTTACCTACAATCCTTGAAGAAACTTAGACGTCCAAGTCTTTGATTTGAACTTTTTATTTAGAAATTCTTTGACCTCGCTTATCTGTCCAGCATCATCTCCAACGAGTAGGATATTGTCAACATACACGAGCAATGCCATGAAATCAAAAGTTGTTTTCCTTGGAAAAAGAGAATAATCAGATGAAGATTTTATAAAACCGACATCATGTAAACAATTGGCAAGTTTTGAATACCACTGTCGACTTGCCTGTTTTAATCTGTATAAGGATTTCTTGAGGCGGCAAACTTGATTTGGTTTCTCTATATGTAATCCTTGAGGTAAATCCATGTATACCTCTTCATCTAAATCACCATGCAAAACCACATTATTTACATCAAGTTGATCGAGGTGCCAATTCTTTGCAATAACAACAGTAATTAGAAGGTTAATAGTAGTTATTTTGGCAATTGGTAAAAGCAATTCGTGATATCAATCCCTTCAACTTGCGTATAACCTTTTGTCACCAAACGTGCTTTGTAATGTTCGATTTTTCCATCTACATTAAACTTCAATTATATACCCACTTACGTCCAATGGATCTCTTTTATGGAGGAAGATCAGTGATACACCACGTTTCATTCATATTGAGAGCTTCAATTTCATTTTCATGGCATTCCTCCATTCTGCATTTTTAATAGCTTCCTCTTACAATTTTGATTCAACATGTGATGAAACAAATGCTATTAAACATAATTGATTTTTGTTCAAAGAATTATACGAAAGAATTGAACTTTTGGGGTACATAACCTGTGTGTTGTTGGGGTTGATTTTAGAGTTGTGAATTTGGTGATGATAGTCCTTTAGGTAGTCTGGTGTCTTTCTTAATCTAGATGATCTTTTTACATCATGATCTTCATACGTATCTTCTTTCATTTGTGTATAGATATCTTCCTCTTGTTGTGCATTAATATGTTCACCACCATTCTCATATGACAAGTAAGACAAATCTTCTTCAGAATCGATTTGTCCATTCTGGTCTTCTAGTTGAACAAAAGTTCTTTCGTGGAAAATAACGTCCTTGGACATAAAAATTTCTCTAGATTTTGTGTCTAATATTGTGCTATTTAAATTATTTCCGATACAGAATTATTCAAGTTTAATGCATAATCAAAATTAGAGAAATATTTCTTTCCAATTTGAGCTCCAGTACATGAGAAAATTAAGATTGTTCTATTCAAGCATCCCAACGGCTAGTTTCTAAAAAACTACATATAAAGGAGCGATTTCAAGTTGAAGAATAAGAAGAAAAAGGAGAAGAGAAAAAGAGAAATACATTGAGCAAGACATTGAGAGCGAGAGAGAAATTAGAGTATCTACTGAGTGTTTATTGTCAATATGTTATTGAGAACATCTAGAGTTTTGGGTTATGTGAAACCACTGTGTAATTCTTCACCATTGTGAAGTAAACCCTTGTGAGCTTTCATTGTTCTCTCTTTTGAGAGTGTTTCTTTAAATCTTGAGTGGTCTTGATCTCAAGGGGAGATTGAAACTGGTATAACCTGGAGAGATTTGTGTATTCGTTATAACTTGAAAAGGTTTGTGTACTCGTTCTGTAACTTGGAGAGGTTTGTGTACTCGTTGTAACTATGTATTGAATAGTGAAACCTCTTGAACGATTTGTTCAAGGGAGAACTAGACGTATCCCAAGAGATTAGGGTGAATCAGTATAATACTGCTTCACTTGTGCTTATATATTCTTGCTTTGGATGATATTGCTTGGTGGTTTTTTGTTTATAGCGAATTGAGTTTAGGCTCTATTCAACTCCCTCCCCTTCTGGAGCCAATTGTTCCTACACAAAAAATTCAGGTTTATGTTTATGTAAAACTTTGTACGAAATCTTAAAATTCATAGCAATAGAAGGAATGCAATTGATAATGAACACAACATGTGATATAGCGTACTTTCAGAATGGTTTAGGTAAATTTGAGTGAAACATTATACTCCTAGCAACATTATGTGTTGCTGCTTCCTCTCAACTACCGTGAGGAGTTTCTATACACGAAGTCTGATGTATAATGCTAAGTTTATTATAGAATGATTTACAATTGAATTCAGAACCATTATTGAATCTTATGATCTTTATGTTTGTGCTAAATTGAGTTATACATAATTAACAAAATCATTAAGAAGATTCCTAGTTTCACTTTTGTTCTTCATAAAAATAACCAAGTATGACTAGAATGATCATCAACAAGTGTAAGAAAATACCTATGTACATGTACAGAAATGATGTTAAATGTTTCCCATATATCAACATGCAATAGATCAAAGATATCAGAAGTAGCAGTTTCATTGATTGAAAAGTCAATTTATGTTGTTTTCCATAATGACAGTATTCACAGATATTATTATGATCATATTTGATATCAGTGTTATTCTTACATATATATTTCCAGGATCTTATTAGAAGGGTGACCTAATCTAAAATGTCAAGTATCAATGTTGCATATTCTGAAACTTGTCATATTATTAACCCTGCATAGATCGTCTTCAACAATATGATACAAAACTTCAACAAGTATAACATGTTCAATTATCTCCAATGTATGGGTATCCTGTATTTGACATACATCATGAGAGAATAAACACTGAATATTTGAATGGTTAATAAGTTTTTGAATTGAAACTATGTTTAAGGTAAATGCAAGTATGTGATAAATAAGATTTCCATTAAACATACATTCCCTTTGTATTTTGCTTGAATAAACATTCCATTCGTTAAATTTATTTTAAGATGTTTGATCTTTCGTAAACGGATGAAAATATTTCTTAAGTATGTAACGTGATCAGTTGCTCCCGTGTTGAGTACCCAAAATGTATTACTTTTCACATTTTTGTGTCGATTTTCCTTCACCCATAGTGTTAATTCTCGCATTTGTTTATTCATAATTGTGTAACATTCTCAATAACTGTTGAACTTGCTCACTCGTCAAGGATTGATAAGCTTGTTTGTTGTTCATTTGTTCTTCCATACTTCTTAAAGCTCCTTGTTGTGTTTCAATTTGAGTTATGTTGCTCTTATTTACATTGTCGTGTTTGGAATAACACTCATATGCACTATGGTTCATCTTGTAGTAATAGCTACACTACTTTCCATAATTCTTTGATCTTGCTCTTCCTTGTGATCACCATGCACCATGTAGTTTCCACGTATTGAACTAATTATGTCCTTCACGATTTCCCTATTCTTGAAATTTCAATTATTGACTAACATTGCTGATAATAACAAATTTTGATTCAGCTATTTCTCCTCCTCCGACAATTTGTCTCTCCTACTGTTGTACAAGACAAAATACACGGTTAATGTTTGACAAAGGATCTATTGAGAAGAATTTGTGTTTTAACATTCATATATATGTCTTATAAGCCCTTCAAGAATGACATAACATGTTTTGAGTCCTTATAACCAGTGATTAACTTCGTAACTTCACAATGACATTTAATTTCATAGGTACTTGATGATATAAGTCTTAAAAATCGAGTTCTTCCCATAAGACTTTGAGGTTCGTAAAATACTCAGAAACACTTCTCTCTCCTTATTTAGTTGAGTTGATTTCTTGAAATATGTCAAAAATACAAAAGTGGTCATCTTTCCAAAGATTTTCGACATTATCAATATATATAATATTATGCAAAATTTGCGTATTCAAAGATTGGATAATCAGATATCACCATCATATTACATCTTTTCCATACATCATGAAGAAGATCCGTTGTTGCTAGTTTTTGAACTTTATCTTATTCTCGAAAAGCAATACATATTTGATTGCATGACTTCATGGGTGATATAATTCGAGCCTTCAACACTAGGAGTTATGAGAATCATCCTAGATTTTCTTCGGAATTTAAATACAATGGATTCGTCGGATTCTATAACAGATCCATAATTGCCCATAATGCTTTCAAGAAAAAACAAAATTTTCGAAAGAACAGATTAAAACAAAGAAAGAGAAGTGATTGATAACACAATGACGAGGATGAGAGTGGAATTAATCCGCTCTAGTATCTTGAATTTCCATTAGAGTAGGAACGTTAATATGCAACTCTGAAAACTATTACCAAAACCTTGCAAGCACCCACAAATGGAAAAAGATGATGAACAGTGCTATGTTAATATTATTTCCGTTTTCTCATTTTAAAATATTTGTACAAACTTCTATTTTATACAGACTAAAAATGGATCGCGTAGCCAAAAAAATAAAAAACGGCCTAAAATAAAAAACGCAGTACTGAATATATAGAAACCCAGTACTTTTTGAAAAATTTGCTTTTTAACTCTCTTATTGTATTGTCAAAAAGCTCTCTTTCCTAACTTATTCATAAATTCACGTGTTTTCTTGAGTTTTATTAATTTGTAAACTGTCATTGTTACTTTCTTAGCCGTTGAGATGTTCCTCCAATTCAACTGGAATGACGACATCTCATAATATCTATCACCTGTCGTGTATATAAATTTTCGCAGTATATCTTTGATAATAGATTATAAAATATAATAGTACTTTTTAAAAAATTTAATATTTCCTTAACCCATAAACTTTGCCTTCACCAAGCTTCTTTTAAAGCTCATTAAGAATTATTTTTGTCTTGGTCATTTATTTGAGAGTGATCGTCTCAAAATAATAAAAGATTAAAGAGTATGATGTTAATTCTTAGTGACAAGATGTAAACAAGGTGAAACTTCTTATTATATATTTAAACTTCAACTAATGTTTATACAATATTTTTAACGTCGACCAATAATATTTAATACAAATAATTTAATAAAATCCAACTAAAATATATTAGGTTTATTCATCATCTAAATACTTAACTAAAAGAGAAGAAAGTCACATCTAGGAAACTCTTCATTGAATAAAAAAAATTCTCCTAATCTTTAACATTACGAAATTTCATCTATTAAAATTCTCAAGTATCACTAACTAAATAGTAAACGATGAACATATATATTCATGTTTTAAATTTATTTTGCATGGAGGAATATCATGATTCCAACTTACAATATTTTGATCATCATTATTTATTAGAAATGTAGATACAAAAAGTTAAAATTTATAATATTGTTATCACACCTATGTGGAAGTACTTATGCAACTTATGCTGAAGTGAATAAACATATGTAATAAAGTATTTAAATATTAATAAATCTTAATTAGATAATAGAAGAAAAACACTATACTCATTATTTACTCTATTTATTTTAAATAAATAATTCTCATTGATTTTAACTTCCAAAAATTGATATAATATTTAGAGTGACATTTTACACCTTACAACTTAGATTAATCCTTAAAATCTACTCCTCTTTAATAATTCATAAAAAAAACACTCTAATTTAAAAAATATTATTTAAATTATCTATAAAATTATACTATAGTTTAATAGAAAACAATTACTTCCAGGCTAAACATTATATTATTAGAACTAAAATGATCACCTTTAATTGATTGTTTAGAATAAAAAGTAAAATATTATTGAAAAATTATCCTATTAGATAATAAAGACTAATTCCTTTAAAGTTAAATATATGAGAAATATTTATGTAAAGTGAATAAAGAGCATATAACTATGTATACTTAAGAACATATATATTTATGTATTTTATTATAATTTAATTAAAATCCAAAATTTACCAATTCTATTAAAGTAATAAAGAATACGCTACATGTGTATGATAATCAGATTATGATGTGTCACTCTTTAACCTCTTTCGACATCAAATATAGAATCAGTATCTTCCTCAAAGTCACTCTTTCCAAATATAGATAAACATGTTACGTTCTTACTTGTAAATGTACTTTCACTATAAGTGATTATTCTCAACATTTTTATATTATTCCTTCGTAATAACACACAAGTACAGTTGTTACAGTTTTTACAATAAAACATGCCTCATGCCAGACCCCTCAACTACATCAAATTCAGTGAATTCATGCTAGACATTTTGAAAGTTGTTGGTCTGCACCGTTTTGTCTTCACTCTCTTGCTTCTGCTCCGGGCTAATTTCTTCTCCAACTCCTTCACTCTGCCAGTTAAATCTGATATTACACTTAAATGCTCATTTCCAGCCTCAAGCAACTTCTTCATCATCTCCCTTAGCTTCTCATTTTCCTCCACTAACTTCGCATAGGGTTCAGTTTTCTCTTCAGCCAAAGTTTCAGCTTCACCATCCTTTTGTGTCTCCTTGAGTGCAATCTTTCCTTCTGGCTCCTCTTCCTTTTGTGTGTTGTTGATAGGCATGAACTCTATTGGCTCGGGTGAGCTGTAGGTTACATCATTTGCTTCCAAGCACACCTCTTCATTTCCTGGTTCACCATCATTGACATTTGTTGTCAAAGGTGGCGACTCCATATCAACTCCAACTCCCTCACCGGACTGAAGCTCAAGCTCAACCCCTATTGGTGCATCCATTTTGAGTTCATCATCTTTGTTGAACTCAATCTTTACCCATCCATCTGATTCCCCAGAAGACTCTTTCTCTTGATCTTCCAGCGGCTGCTGCTGTTCCTCAAGTTGAGTTGCTTTTGATGTGTTATCTGTGGAAGAACTCGTTTCCTCATCTGCATTACATTCCCCTTCTTGAGCTAGTAGAGCCTCTTTATGCTCAGCTTCTTCATGCTTCTCAACTTCAGATTCTTCTGTTTTCTCATCGAGAACCTCTTTAGGCTCAGCTTCTTCATGCTTCTCAGCTTCAGATTCTTCTGTTTTCTCTTCTAGTAGTCCCACTGGCAGCTCCTCAATAAATATCTCATTTTTAACTTGTGTTTCTTCTTTAGAAATATTTTTTTCACTGTCCCTTTCCTCCTCATCAAGTACTCCCACCGGAAGTTCCATCATTACATGGTTCTCTGAATCTAGTCCATCTTGTGCAGATTCATTCACCATGTCTGGGAGATTTCCATAAACAATATTATCGTGTTCTTGCTTCTCAATAATAGCATCATTGCTATCTTCATCAATAACTCCCACTGGCAATTCTTCCCAAACAGTCTTATCCAATTTCTCAACCTCAATGGGAATGTCTTTCGCTTCTGATTTGTCTTCGGGTTCCACAGCCATTTTGTCAGTCTCAGATTGATCACTTGGAGAGTTCAGTGTATCAGCTGTAACGACTTGAAAAGTGTCCTCACTACCAGAACCATTTGGAAGAATAACAGACTCTGCTCCCTCATTTGGTACAGGATCAACTGGTGACTGAGATACATTTTCACCATCATTATTGCCTTCAGATGAATCTCCTGGTACGACAACTTTTTCTTCTTCCTTATGCAAGTGTTCTTCATTCTGCGTGTTCGTTGGAGTCACTTCAACATCTTTCTGAATGTCCTGCATCTGCTGTTGAGGTTTGTTAACCATTAAAGAATCAAGCCTTTCTTGCAAGATTATGAGCTCTCTAGCCAAGGATTTTCTGATCTCCCTAAAACTTGGATGCAAACCCTGATATATATGTAGAACAATATGTGAGTATAACACTGAACAAGGAAATAAAACTGTTAAACATCATAATTTATATGAACATATCAAATAGCTCAAACAAACCACAACCAACACTCATCTGTGCAGATCAAAATATCTCAAAACAGGTAAGTAGGCAGGCGAAACTCATTATCATATTCTTAAATAAGCAAAACTCAAAATTATATAGAATTAAGGTGATCTTGATATTCCAACCAAGATCAGCTAATACCAAAATAATATTATTGGTGCCATGAACCAATGAAATTAAGATTAGCTAACAGATATGGAGGGAGAAGGTTTAACTACATAGTGTGAAATCAAAACAAGTGCCATGTAATAATGCTTACTGTCAAAAATCAAAGAATATCAAATATTCATTAGTGATTCTTCGTAAGCAAAGTAGGGTTATCCGACACGTACCTGTATAGTATCCAACTTCAGCAGGAGTCTCATTATGTTCTCTCCAATTGCAATTTTTTGCTTGTCATAGTTTTGAAGATCAGAAGATTTCTCAAAAGCTTGAACACGGTCTTGAACATTGGTCAACTCCTTTCTGACTTCATCTATTTGCTTCAGTTTGGTCAATGGTTCCCATTTTCTAACTTGATAACCGCGGTATGCAGCTTGTATCAAAACAGAGGCATCTTCATCTGACAAGATCCTTCCCTCTTTACTACCAACATCAGTTGCTGTGCTTGAATCCTTCACTTCCCTGAATTCAGTGCTATCTACCATATTTTCTGCACCTTTCCCTGCCTTTTCTGTCTTGCATACATCACCATCTTTGTAGGTATCGCTTGTCTCTTTCGGACCCTCACTGGGCATGTTTACATTTATCTGGCTCTGAGATTCATCTCTACAGTCAACACCCTTGTTTTCATTCATCGTACATTCAGACACCTGAATAGTTTTCTCCTTTGGTTCAACTTTCTCAATTGCGGTCTTAGCAGCCTTCTGATGATTCAAATTTGGCTGATTCTTGTCATTTGTGCCACACACAGGAGTCTTTAATGCTTCACCAGATGTAACTTGGGACTGTGCTTTTGAGGAAGGTGGACTTAGAGACCTCGACCTCGAACTCCCATTGCCATTTTTCTTCCTTGGTAGTGGATCAACTCTCAGACAAACAGGAGGTAACTTTGATGCTTTTGGTAAAGATGCAGATTGTCTCTTTTTGTCATCAGCACAGGAGTCCTTTTTTGTCACATTCTCTTCCACTTGATCTGGAGAAACATTTTTTCCTATCTGTTTCACAGGTATGCTTCTAGCATTAGTCACTTTCCTTGCAACATCTGAAGCATTTGTATCTGTGTGTGCATCTTGATTTGATCTGGTTCCATTCCTACCACCTTCTTCAACATGAGACTTTACTGGAACAGATTTGATTGCATGAGGCATCTCCTCCATGATTTTTGTTGAAGAAGTGTTCTTCTCCTGATTGTTAGTCTCTCCACTCTCCAGCTTATTGTTATAAGGCAACCAGAAGATAGGGAACGGGAATTCTGACCTCTTCTGTTCGCTTTGACGTTTCTGGTCCTTTCCTCCATCTTCAGATTCCCCTCTATTGTTGCCAGACTCCTGTTTCAGGTTTCTTATTCCATGTCCATCATGAACCATGATTGGGGCACCCTTTATATCAAAGGGTAACCATCCATTCCATACTCTAGGCTCTTGTGCTGGCTGTGCAATAGCATTAGAACTCTCAAGACTAGGAGGCTTGTTTTGTTCACCAACCTCCATCGTATTAGGATTCTTCTGCTGTTTATTACTTGTGTACTCCTGTGGAATCCAAACAAAGGGATATGGATAGTTCTTGAGCTGAATAGGAACCAAAGAATCATTGACTTTCCTTTCAACATCAGGCTCCTGCTCCTGCTCTTCAATCTTCACACTTCTACCTTCCTTTTGGTTGCATGAATGATTAGGACAACCACAACAATGATGTGGTTGTGGAGAATCTCCATAGGATTGATATCTGGGAAGCTCCATAGTATGATGTGGTTGTGGAGGATAAGGAACAAAATATGGTTCAGTATACGCAGGACAACCTCCAGAATAGTACATTGGAGAAGGAGGGTGAGGATATGAAGGCATGTAGCTATAATTACAAGGGGAGTTGTTGTGGCCACAGCAGAAGTGTGGGGGAACAGGGTGCCCATAATTGCCTGCATAGGGCCAACGTTGATCATAAGAAAAGTGTGGTTTGGATGGATCAAACTTCATTTGAGGGGGAAGAGCCTCAATGCCGGGATGATAATAATGAGGGAATGGCATTTGGTTTCTCTGGTATGGGTATGAGTCCATACTTCTGATTGGCATCATGTTTCCTAAACTCTAAAGCGCAAACTCTGCATTTCACAATCAAGTGCAAGATTAGTATCAAGTTTCATACTAGTACTAAAGGGAAAAGTCAGAAAAATAAATGTCCACAAAGAACCAGAAAAATCACACATGAATAATGTTCATCGTACAAAGGAATAAAGGACCAAGAATGAATGGAAGACAACTTTTCTAGCAAATGGCACGAGAGAAACATATTCATAAAACATAAAAGAATTATTTCTCCTGGGCAGAAGTTGCAAATAACAGTAGTAGCTTATCTGCATTAAAAACTCAGATAAAGGTTCACAGTACTACAACTACATCGCATAACACCAAGACCACAAAACCTTTTTCTCTAATTCAAACCAGGCCAAACAAGAGCATATTAAGAAAATTCTAAATGCAAACAAAACAGGAGAGCACGATCGAGCTTCCAGACATACATTGCCTTCAATTTTCTCCTTCATGTTTCACAGTTTTATTTACGGACAAAAACCAACATTGCAAAACTCAGTTGCTTCACAGTCACGTCATACTATGACTTCCTAATATTCAAAATATATTCCTCATATCAACAAAGGAAATTGCCATATTTCTTCAATTTTTTCATATTTCTATAATATGACCCTATATATAATCCTGAAAAACAATTATGCGCGAACAACCAATATTTTTAAATCCATTATCAATCTCTCTAAGTCCCATTTAGCATTATAAGTGTCCCAATGTATCATTTTCCAATTCTGAATTAAAGGAAATAGTAGACATTACGTCGTATATTCATAGAATTTGCTAGAATTTAACAGAAAACACTCATCAACATGAACCAAGATTACAACTAACTATGGTTGCTGTGGCATTATCTCACAGATCCTAGGATGAACATTTTGATTCTTAACGATATTAATAAACTCTTTCAAAAATCATGCACAGAACCAAATCCATTATAACATGAAGACAAGTACTTTTATCCACCATGTCCAATAAGTGGCATTCCTGGTCTAAGTGAAACAATATAAGTCCCTTTCATACAGCACCATCACACAACTACAACATAAACAAGTTGAAAGTCATGATTAACTTATAGAAGAGACGAGAAATGACTTACACTAAATTTCAGGGAAAACAAGACAAGAAAAGAGATAATAAAGTTGCAGCCAAACGGTTCCTCGCGATCCAAGTGAGAGAGATATCGGTTCAAATTCGAGCCACCAACCCTGAAGCGGAAAATGATTTTGGTTTTCTGAGTGCGTGTGTTGCAATGTAGCGGATCACTGTTTTTTTATTGTTAGCGTGAGAACGTTAATTCATGGGAATGTGCAAGAGAATGTGTTGCTCTTATATAGGACACTTGTGTCCGAGAATAGAAATGTTTAGACTCAAAAAATCTTTGTCTTCGAGACGTTTCGCGCGTTGTCTACTGCTAACTGCAATCTTCTCTAGATTTTTCGTAACGGCTAATGTATGGCCCACATATTCCACCCACGTGTAAAAGTAATTATTAGCTGCCACGCCTCTATCAGAACCTTCGGGGACTTTTTGGGTCAAACTCATATTTTCTAATAATATCATTAACTATTTTTTTATAAACAAAACAATATTTAGATATCGAGGAGTTATATTGCCCAACTAGTTGTATTGCCCAACAATAGTGGCCCAAATACGGTGGAAACCATTTTAAAATATTTTGTTATATTAAATTATTTCTTATGTACACTCATATCTATATTTCTCTTCAATTAAACATTTTTAACTTTTATTTAATTTATTGTTTATTTTAACAATTTATTTTATTGTCCTCCTTATTTATCATCTATATTTCTCACTCATTTACAGTCATATCTATAATTCTCTTTAATTAAACATCTTTAACATTTGTCTAATTTATCATCTATTTTCACAATTCATTTTTATTTTCCTACACCATTTGTTTTCTCTATATTCGAAAAGGGCCTAGATGCAAGCCTAATAGAAGAGTTGGACTTAACTGTTACACCATTTGGACTCCAATACATGCTGAAATCCATCTCATGTAAATATAAACAAGAAAAAAAAAAACCTTAATTGCCGTACATGCAAAGTATTTATATTAACTTCAAATTAAAATTAGAGTTTCGCTTAGATAATATATATTTTGACATTCAGTGAAATTCTCTTTACACATATCACTGAAGTGAAACTTCAAATTTGATTTGAAAATAGCACTCTACACATATTGTACTTAAGTTTTATACTATTATTATATAGTAAAGGGTATTGAGCCAAACATTAGAATCCCACTTCAAATTTTAACAATGCCATGGGTGAAGTTTGAAAAGAAAATTTACTTGAGCTAACGTTGACCCACTGAATTATGGAAAGGTCTTCATTTGGAGTCAGTTTCTTTGTCAGAACTTATTGCTATGAAGCTGTAAGTCTGTTCATAGCAGGATTTATAACAGCAATTGTAGCTGTGCCAAACTGAAGGCCCAATCAAATCTTTCTTAGCCCACAGCCATAATCTTAGACTAGGCAAGAATTCGAGGTTCCTCTGCCTCAAAGCTTGCTCCAAAACAATAACCATTTTAAAAGTAAAGACTTTTGGTCATTTCAACCCAAATGAAGAATAGAAGAGAGAAAATATTTATATATCAGTAATTAATACCATAGTATTTTATAGCAATTCAATGGTAACATAACATCTAAGTTAATATTCCTAATAAATTATAAGAATATACATATACATTCTTTTTTTAATCTTTCAAAATACCTTCTAAGACGAAACTCTAATCTTTATAACAAACAAAGTTTCACATGCACTAATTAAGTTCAAGAATCTCATCTCAAACTTAGATCTTTCCACTCTCACTTTTTTTGTTCTTGATGCACATAGTTAGAATTGGATAGCATGGGGAGTGGGAAAGATAGAGGATTGATGATGACATAATGCGGAGTTGATGGTCACGTGTCATAAGCCATAGCTCGAATACCACAGAACATGCATGGTGTGGTTTCATGGGAACCCAAACATACCCATTTGGGCTGCCACTAGTATCGCAAATACCAAAACTAGTAACCTTTCTAGGGCACAACATCAATTCTTCCTACTTCCCACACAACTACCACAGTTCCACAAATTCAAATTATAAATTATTACTTAATTCTAAAATATATATTCACCCACCAAAATTCAAGACTCTGATTTGACGCTTTTGCTGGTGGGATTCAACTCGAACGGTGAAATTGTATATAGGATGTGATTGAAATGATGTCAAAATCTAAAAGCAAGGTTTCAGCCAATGAAAAGATGACACGTGGACTTGCATGGTGATTTCATCTGTGACGCAACACCGTGGGGTGTGTGTCTGTGAGAAAGAGAGAGAGACAGACAGACAAGGTAGCCTACGTCCCTACCCTTCGCCTTACGTTAACC
>Ga0209700_106685_pt1 | contig 17479 bp, 4 predicted proteins | sample SiratroredBW_FD_187528 | JGI IMG/M metagenome (GOLD analysis project Ga0209700, IMG submission 187528) | Root nodule microbial communities of legume samples collected from California, USA - Siratro red BW (SPAdes) (version 2) | ecosystem: Host-associated > Plants > Roots > Nodule | place: USA...
ATATATATATATATATATATATATATATATATATATATATACCTATGCACACTGATATATGAATATTAGTTTCAACCTAGCTGGGTATCAACCGACCGAATTTATCACCCGAATCAATGTATACATTCAGGATTGAAACCGGTTTTTATTATTCACTAATTCCTTAACTTTCTAAGATTCTATTCGCCAATATACCTTGCTCGCATGGGGTGGAATCGATCAACCTAAGACTGTAGTTGTCGCATACTTGCATGCAGGGGCTTCACAACGTATGTAGTGTGTAGTCCACTCATTTAAGTGAGTCTAGTTTTTTCTTTACTAAATACTATATATATCTAACCCTAGATATTAATCACCATATTTGAAATGGACTTTACTTATTACATCATAAAGTTCCACGTATTTTTATTCGATATTAATAATTATAAATAATATCAAAGTATCTTTTTCCTAAAATTAGGGTTATTACCAAGTTACTAAACATAAAAGCTGCCAATACATCAAATGAAGAAAAAGCTAGCTTTTTACCGTGCTTTCACTTTTAATTTAAGTTTTGGTTTAGTTCTTTAATCTTTTTTTACGGTTCGCTTTTGAATTTTTAACTTTTTATTTCATGTTAAATTTTTTCTTTTATCATAAAGTGTTAGATCATAGATCTTGCAGTTAGTTTGCTGAAATCTTGTTTTGTGTTTTTTTGTCAGTTTTGTCATCCAAAGATAAGTTTTGACTGTCAAACAGCTCCATTATCCCTCCTAATAATACGTTATATTTTGAATTGCCCTGTGGGAAGATGAACCTGGGAATATTACCACCGATTTTATTAAAAAAAAGAATATATTTTCTTTTTGGTATAAAAGAACAGTTGTTGACAGTATATAAGGAAGGTTCTCTTATCTGCAAATCGAGTGGCGTAAGCATAAGCCGGTGAAGGGATTTTTATTTTTTCACTTCAGAATTTATCCGCTTGGTTTGGGGTAAAAAAAGAAATCTCTTTTAAATTCTAAATCAGTTTTAAAAATTCTACGTTTCCGAAAGACTTATCATACAACTTAGCTATAAAATAAATTTAGTTATTGTTTGTGTAACAGTTCATATAATTACAGTAATATTATCATTTGTGGTTGTGTTTTAATTTGAATAAAGAAAACAGCATAACCCTGAGATATTGCAAATGAGTTAAAGTAGGGAGAACAGCATAAAAAGGTTTTGCCTAAATGCGAATGAGTTCAAGAAAAACGTGTTGCAGATATTCTTGTGAAAGTAGGGATGGGCCTTTGTTCTTGCAGTAGAAGTGCGTTGTATGGTCTTAGACGTCATTGCTCGTCACGCACTATAAATGTTTAGCCAACCGCTTCCTTTATTGGCACTTGAGAAAAAGCCAATTATCACCCCACTATTATGCCTTAAAAAACTACAACTCCGTCACTAATAAGAAACTCCTGCACTAAACCAATCCCAAGTACAAAGGGAAAGAAACCAGACACACAACTGAGCACACAGAAACAATGTCAGCAACATGTAAAGTAGGAGACAACCTAAGCTTAAACGATGAAGCCAACCAACCCTTCTCACCTCTTCCTCCTCCACTACACGTCCAAAAATATGCTGCCAATTCAGTGAAGATGGTGATCTCAGAGCTAAGAGTTCAACGAGGAATAGCCCTTCCAATGGTGGCAATGAATTTGGCTTGGTTTGCCAAGACAGCCATCACAACAGCGTTTTTAGGCCGTCTCGGGGAGCTCAGTTTAGCAGGTGGAGCTCTCGGCTTCACTTTTGCTAATGTGACTGGATTCTCTGTTCTCAATGGTCTATGCGGTGCCATGGAACCCATATGTGGGCAGGCTCATGGTGCCAAAAACTTCAGGCTCCTTCACAAGACCCTTTTCATGACAGTCTTATTGTTGTTGTTGGTATCACTTCCCATCACTTTCTTGTGGCTTAATGTTGACAAAATTTTGATTCATTTTGGCCAACAGGAAGACATCTCCATTGTGGCCAGGACCTATGTTTCCTCTCTCATACCGGACTTGTTTGTTGCCTCGCTCTTCTGTCCCTTAAAAGCCTACTTGAGCTCTCAGAGCATAACTCTTCCCACCATGTTTAGTTCGGCTGTGGCACTAGCTTTCCACATACCCGTTAACATAGTCCTTTCAAAGACCATGGGCCTCAGAGGAGTCTCCATGGCGGTTTGGATCACTGATCTTATTGTTGTGGTTCTGCTAGCCATTTATGTTCTAATTCTTGAGAACAAAAAGGGAAGCATGTGGAAGGAAGGAGGGTGGTGGGATCAGAGCATTGAGGATTGGACTAGGCTGGTGAAGCTTTGTGGACCATGCTGCCTCAATACATGCCTTGAGTGGTGGTGCTATGAGATCCTAGTTTTGCTTACTGGGCACCTCACAAATGCTAAGCAAGCAGTGGGAGTATTGGCCATTGTGCTAAACTTCGATTATTTGCTTTTCTCAGTGATGCTGTCACTAGCCACATGTGTTTCCACCCGTGTCTCAAATGAGCTTGGTGCTAACCAAGCTGGCCTCGCTTACCGATCAGCGTATGTTTCTCTGGCATTGGGCTTTATCTGTGGTTGCATAGGCAGTTTGGTGATGGTGGCTGCAAGGGGAATTTGGGGACCACTGTTTAGCCATGATAGGGGAATTATAAAGGGAGTAAAGAAGACAATGCTAATGATGGCTCTGGTGGAAGTGTTTAATTTTCCGTTGGCAGTTTGTGGAGGCATAGTTCGAGGAACAGCACGACCTTGGTTGGGCGCGTATGCGAATCTAGGTGGATTTTATTTCCTGGCCCTGCCACTTGGTATTGTTTTTGCCTTCAAGCTCCGTCTTGGGCTTGTTGGACTCTTCATTGGACTTCTTACTGGTATAGTTACCTGCTTGACGTTGTTATTGGTGTTTATTGCACGGTTAAACTGGGTGGAAGAAGCTGACAAGGCACAAACACTAACAAGCAAAGAGCCGGACAAGGAACTTCCCAAATATGACGCAGAAAGACGAATAGACGCCCGTGAAAAAGTATAAGTGTATAAAAGTAATTAGGAATTATCATCTTCATCTAACCATGTTGATACGCATCTCCAAACACCAGGCCAAAACGAAAAAGACATGGAGGCCATCATACAATATCTCAATTGCTTTTCGTGTCATCCCCATTTTTTGTGATTCAGTGCTCAAGGACTTTCTTGAAAATAACTTTAAAGCAACCCATATGATTTATCTGTCATTTTATGTCCATTTCTCCTGCTTTACTTTTTCGTGCGTGTTTATTTCTTTCTTTATGTTTGAGAGAGGAGGAAGGACACTTCACATTTGAAAAAAGTTTTATGCATTCCAAATCAGTAGGCACAACCGAACAACCTGTTCATATATCGATTGTACAAACAATGGCATAAATAATGACAATTATAAAATTAAACCAAAAGTCTTGGCCGTACACATTCATCAATCATCCGTACATCCAGGTTTGGAAATTAAGGACTCAAGCTCTTCAGCTTTTTCATCATTAAAGCCAAGGGTGGACAGAATCTTGTGACCAGGAGAATCGAGTTCGGACCAGATACCAAGAAGTATGTGCGCTGTGGTCATTTCGCCGCCATCATCTGCAAGTCACGTAAAAGGATTAATTTCTTTGCCTGGAGCGTATAACATTTGATAGGAATCACCCTTTGAAAAACATATAGTGATGATGCACAAAGTGAATGAATAAAATATAACGCGAAGAACTTCTTGGATAACGTATAATTTAAAAGTGGCTAAATATTGAGAGCAAGTTTGTCCCACGAAACAAAACCAATTGCAACATTCCTACCAATAAAATAATAATTAAACATGGGAATATCATAAAGGGTCATCACGTAAACATTCTCAGAAACAAAGATCATCTATTCAGTAGCAGGAAATATAATGACAAAGAAATGTCTCCGGAAATGACAAAATGTTCTTCTGTTTGGCTATAGAACCAACATGTCATCAACTCTTCAACAAAAATGTTTATTAGACAACTCTATACTTGCAATACCTTTTCCTAATTGCCTCAGAGCTTCTTTATCTTGGAATTCTAGTTTAATTTTTATTGTATATCAACATGATTTCGCAGAATTACTTTTGCAATATTTTTTTATTGTTAAAATATGAACCAATGTCATTAACTAACTAACCATCATCAACCTGAATGCAGGTTCAACAATTACTTTTGCTAGAATACAAGCTTCAGGACCAAATAACAATCTTGTAAACCAAATTTTAAGCAACAAGAAATAAGTAAGTAGACCCATAGGCAATAAGAACCAGGGTTTTAGACAACATAGTACCTGGCATCCTCAACTTAAACCACATTTATTTAATTTGGCAGGATGACAGCTAAATATTCCATACACGTTATTATATTTGTTTAGAGATTTTCGATTCAGTACAAAATAATGTCTTCTTGTCATATGCTTAAATATAGTGTTTTAGTGGCTATAAAATACAAACTTTTGTGTTCCATCATTCCATGTATAGTAACTAAATGTGGCACATTGCTTAGTAGAAGATGAACCCCAAATGACACATCATTCCATAAAAAAATTCTGTCATACTTTATGTAGAGAAGAGAGTAAAAAACACAATCAGGGACAATTTACACCACTAGAAAAAGCATTAATCCAGAAAAGTACTATATGCATTGAACCAGTTCTCCATTCTCCTCTGCAATTGGTGATAAAAAAATAGCAAAAGAGAAAAATGAAAATAACCAACCAGATTTTATTTTTCGATCAACAGCCCAATCAAGAGCTCTCTGAGCTTCATCAGTCAGTGGAGGATGCTCCGGGCTGAAGAAAAACAAATCACCTTTTCCAAGTAACTTCACTGTTTCATCTTGAACCTTGAGAAGTGTAATTCCATTGGCTCGCAAAAACTTGGCAGCTAGATTAGTACCTAAAGCCCAAAGATAGGTTAGGAATAATGCTTAAACTTGTATATTCAGATCTTTGAAGAAATCCACTAACACTATGAACACACGTAATTTGCAAAGCATATCTAGTTTTGAATTCAAAAATTGAGTCAGTTGTTAGTGGCCTAGAGTTTAGTAGTTTGATGCAATATAGGTTACAGTTTATCTATTACTTTTCTGTTTCTAACAGCGCCAAAACAAAGTCCAGTGGCCTTTCCAAGTCAAGTTTTCACTGACTAAGTTTTGGAAACACTAAATCCCTAGCTGTGTGCAGTTTCCCTTTCGCAATAACCGAACTCGGTAATCCCCTTTATGAGACAATAAGCAATTGAAAACACATCCTCTTAGTCCAATCATTATCATCATCATCACCACTGTTGTGTTTAACTGAACACTCTGTTTTCTTGTAGGACATTTCTCACTTGGCTGAGTGGCCTCGTGTTGGGTTCTTAGTTGACGGTTTCTTGCTTGGCTGGGAGCTACATGGGTGTTGGTGGTTTAACTGTGGGTGCGTGTTGGATTCTTGTCTAGTTGAGGGATGCTTGGGTGTTAGTACTAGTCGGGGATGTTCTTTGTTGTTCTCAAACTGATGTCCAAAATAAGTCTTCAAAGACTACTAGTGGTGGTAGAAAAAACCAGCAGTTGGTTCAAGAGGTGGAAGCAAAAACCGAATTACAGATCGCATGAATTTACATTCCCACAACAGCGTGCCTACTTGATTCACAAGCAAGCTCATTTCCAGTGAACTCAAAAGGATCGGGACTCGAGTTCAGCACAATTCACTAAGTGCACATGGTTGTCCTTTTTTAAAAAATATACGACAGCACCCAAGTCATTTTTGGGTTGTGATTGCATACAGAAATGGTAATTCTGAAAACCAAATAGGGTTTTCACTTACTATGGACAAGGACATTATATCACAGCCATACTAATGTGTTATAATCGATTGGTGAACATTTTAAAACTATAGTTTTTAATTACGATCTTTTTTATAATTTTAAATAATTTAATCTCCTTTTATGCTAAAATTTATGCATATTTGTGTCTTTTATATCAGTCAAACAATTTAGTCAAGTTTATATACAATTATAATTTTTATACACTAAAAATTATAATTTTTTATCAGTGAAACATGTTGTATACCCATACTTATATCAAATCTTATAAAACGTCTCAGTCATTGCACTAAGTTGGTGGGTCACTGATGGAACTAGTGAATCACTAATTAAACAAGCTACATGAACTGATAACTATTAATTTTCTAAATGTTTGTATTAAAGATATTATATATAATTTATCATACAAGTGTCAATCAATTAACATTAATTTAGTGGTAAAGCTATTTGTACATTCTTTTCATGTCTTTGGTTCCAAACCCACCAAGGCCAATCCGAATTTCGATCAGTTATTTTCAATTTGATTCAATTACCATGCATGTGATCGTGACTGAAGCTAGGCAATTTGAACAATTAAATTTTTCATGTTTGAAATTCATGTGCACGTGAGTGTATGAGGTTAGACAATGTGCCTCAAAAAGTGAAGCCGGTGAGTTGGGCATGTACTGCACCACGTGTTGCAGTGTGCTGCAGAATGTGATGGTGGAGGCAGTCGTAGGTGTAGAGTCATGGCATAACCAGAAAGTAATCATACTTGGAAATCAGATAAACTAGGTTATGGAGTTAAACAGTTGTGACTAGTTTAGAACTGACTTTTGCAGTTTTAACTAGTTTAACTGCACTTCGTTCGGATTTAATTTGACAAAAGTGACTTAGATTCATATTGAATCTGTCGGACAAGACAAACAAATGAGTTTTAAAACACTGCCAGTAAATGTACCCAATAGCATAATCATATCCACGCATACAATGTAGGTATCTAGCAAGCGTGATCCTTCTCTTACAATACTTAAATCTACAACAGCATGGTTTATATTTTAATCTATGTAGAGGTTATCATAACTAGGACATCTAACACTCTACAACAGCCTATGATTACCAGGCTTAACTCCACCTTTGTCTCTAACCAATTGGGCGACTTGGATCATTTCATTGGTATTGAGGTCAAGTGCTTACACAATGGCTCTCTTCTACTTTCTCAGGGAAACTGTATTAGGGACTCACTGCACAAGAAAAAATGTAAGATTCCAACAGCATCTTTACTCCTCGGCTAGGAGGCATCAAACCATCCAAACATAGTGCTGACTATATGGAAGATCTAGCCCTTTATCGTTCTACTGTAGGTGCACTACAGCACAACACCACCACCAAACCTGAACTAACCTATAGTGTCAACAAGCAGTGCTAATCTATGGCTCAACCCTTGGTTGAACATTGGAAGACACTCAAACAAATTCTTCAGTACTTAAAAGGCACTACCCATCATGGACTTTTGATGCAACCAACTTGCACTCGATGCCTTATAGTGATCATGCATACTATGATGCTAACAGGGCATCTGATATTACTTCTGGCGCATATGTCTTTCTTGGTCCAAACCTCGTCTCCGGGTGGTCCAAAAAGCAAAGCTTGGTAGCCCTTTCAAATGCAGAAACAGAATACAAAAGTTTAGCCTTGGAAACTGCAGAAATTATACGGGTTCAACTCTTTACAAAGAGAACTGCAAGTTGCAGTATCCACTCCAATACTTTAGTATGACAACCAAAGCATAGTAGCCTTCAACCCCTCGTATATAATCATGTTCTTCAATTTCACATAAAGCATATCGTGTTAGACATCTTCGTACGTACAAAAATTCTCAACAAGTCTCTCTTTTACTCACATTCCAGCTTAAGACCAGAGAACGGATGTCCTAATGAGGGCTCTCTCCAAATTTCGATTTTCCTCTCTTAGAGACAACAGATGTCCCATGGAACCATACTCTTTTGCATAAAAACTTAACAGGAAACCAATATCTATCATATCAAAGATTATCCCGAATCCCCATTGTTGTGAGTAAGCTCCCATCAAAAGTGTGTAAAGATGCTCCTCTATTTACGTTGTAAAAACAAACTAATTGAGATTATACCATAAGATATCCTCAATTCAGTTTTAAAATACCACTTCCCAAAACACAAACAAATTATCTTAACCTCAATTCTTCTAACATAAATCCTTCTAAAATCAACTCCACAAAAAAATGAAAAACTAACACAAAAGGCTATAAAAAAAAAGTTTGCAATGCAGCAAATGAGTTAGTTACCCTCGATGAGAACCCCCATGAGAAGGGTTTCAGTGCCGGTAGTAGGATACTTAAGTTTTCGCGCCTCCAATTCAGCCATTGCAAACGATTTTATAGCCTTGGAAGACCATCTTGCTTTCATAAAAGAAAATTAGCAAGGAAATAATGACAACGGAACGAGAAAATGAAGTAGAGTGAAACACACTTGGGAGATACTACTCACTTGGGAAATTTTTGGCCAGGAGAAGCACGTTCTGGTTTCCTTCAACCAGAAAATCAAAATTTAAACTTAAAACCCTAAAAGAGGCAAATCAATTCCGAATTGGGAACTGAAAGAAAAAAGAAAAAAAAAAAAACTTACGCGGTGCGGAGGCTGAAGGAGACGGTGGCGGCGAGGGGCCGGTGCTGGGAAACAGACACGTGATTTCTGAGATTGAGACTGCATGGTGAAACCCTAAGTTTAGTTCCAAGCCACGAACTTTGAGGACACTTTAATGTCAAAGTCTGACCCAGACGAGCTCCGGTATCGGACCGGAATACCAGGCTGGCGGGGCAAAGATGGTTGTGCGCAGCAGCCATTTTACAACAAATTAATGCAGTAGTTTGGGAATGGATAAAGCTATTTTAAGCAGAAGAAACACAGCCGTCGGATTATTGACGCGATGTTTTGGGCCGCTTGAAAAGTAACGGTCGGGTTTTGGGCCTCTAAAACACTCTTCTTGGGCTGAAGTTTTATTCTCAATTTTAGCTGAAGTTTTATTCTCAATATTTTACATTTCCAAAATACCAATTATATATTATATTTACGAAAATCGTAATGCATTTAAAAATATAAACAATATATAAATCAATTTCAAAATTATTATTCTAGAATATAAATAATACATTTCAAAATAACTCTTTTGAAGGGATCATTTCAAAATAAATAAAACATTAAAAATGACTATTTTGAAATCTAAATAATATGCTTCAATTCGACAATGATTTTTTTGAAAAAATAATTCGTATTCTATTTCAAAATTATTTTTATAATGTAAAAAGTACATTTTGGAATGATCTTTTGAAAATTTGAAGAGAAAAAAAAATTATAATGTGCATTTTTTAATCATATAAACATGAGCTGAATGGATTCGTTGATCCAAAAACATTTTTATTATGTTGTTTTGTAACATATACAAAAATTACACTTCATAAATAATAATGAGGAAACATAAGAAAATAAAAAATATAAAATTCAAGGAATAAATATATATACGAAAATTACCCTAAAGAAAATATAAAAGAGAGCATGCTTATAGAATAACCATATGGAATAATATAAAATTTAAGAAAAAATGTAATATAGGAATTTACCTATAAATGAAATATATAAGAAGAAGTCGAACAAACCGTGCTTATAGAAGGCTTTAGTAATTTAGTTTCTTATAATAAAAATCATCAAAAATGGATAAATTATATTTTGAAGCAGTATTTTATTTTAAGAAAATATTATTTTTCTTAAAAATGTGTGAAGTTGTGTAATGGCATACGGTTTTAGAAAGATAATTAAAGTTGTATTTATTAGAAATGGCCTAAAAAAATGATTGAAGGTATATTATCAAATATGAAGGACAAGGGCAAAGAAGGTAGTTGCTTCATGCACCATACAAAATGCTTCCTACACTTAAATTTTTTTCAAAATATCAATAATGTTCTTATTATTTTATATATTAAATAATTTTTTTCTCACATTTATATAAACATCTCTCTTATAACTTTTTTTTAATGTTGTAGTTGTTAAGATATTTACAACAATTTAAAAAATTCAGTTTAATACATTATTTTCAAATATTTAATTTTATAATAACTAATTTAATATTGTTTAAAAATAAATATTTCTTAATATTTATTAGATTTTTGTATTATTTATCAAAAAAATTTGTTAATATTTATGAGAGAAATTACTAAATTTTTACTTGACTACACTAACAGATTTTTACTTAATTATACTTATTTGTAAGAAAAAAATCATTTAATAAATAAATTTTAAAATAAAAATAATAAAGAAACTGTTGATATATTAATAATTTATTAAGTACAGAAAGTGCTGGAACCGACTGCCTAAATCCAATAGGAAATTGAATTAATACATGAAAATGAGTTAAGTGATCCAATAAAAAGTGACACACAGTAAAACATTAGGGAAAGAGACGGTGATATCACATTAAAAAATAAGTTTAAATTTAATTTATTCTGATACAGTTATTATAAAACGAGGATTGTTTTTACCTATATAATGTAGAATTGATTTTATTTTTTAATCCTTAACAATATATAAAATAGGTAATTGCAGAGCCCTTTCCAACAAATAATAAAAATTGAAGGATGGTTCCACACTAGCAAAGTTTTATTGTCGTGGAAAAGGGGAGGAAACGACTTAGGTTGTACTCGCAATAACACCAAAATATGTTGTGTGGCTTCCTATTTTATCTTTATTTGCTTTTTGGTACACTCTCTTCTGCCATTGCCACCTTCGTGGCTGCTTCAATAAACGTCCCCACTATTGTAGTTATATGGTTTTTTCCATTCCTTATTTGCATGCTGAGAAAAACTTTCTAGCATATGGGTATGGGTCCCCTTATCTCATTCAATACTTGTTATTCTTCTGTATATTTGTTGTCACCATTGAAAAGCCAATTACACACTTCATATATGCCCTTTAATTTATGGTTGACTTCTTTAACCTAATATTTGTGCAAATTCAAATTTAATCACACTTAAGCTACTTAAATGCAGGTTTATCCAGTTTAGGTATGTTTGGCCAGCTTTATTATTTTACTTGAAAGCTATCTTTTTATATTAAAGCTAGAAATAAGAGTTTCAAAATAAAAGTACAGATGGTTTTATCGAATCTCATGCTTTACAGAATTTTTTATCAGCATTCTTTTACAGATTAAAGCACTCTTCAAAATATAAGTTGTTTAATTAAGATTTAAAAACGGTTTCCAAAGAAAAGTCTGTCTCATTGAAAAAAGTGCATTTACAAAAGCTACAAAATTAATAAAAATACATATATTTAAATCTAACTGTTTAAAAGAAACAAAAGTTGACCTAATAGTGAATTAATTAGAGCAAATTGTATATATTATTAAACAAAGGAAGCTAAACATTATTTATTATACATGATAAAATGTTAAATTTATTTTATGTTGTCATTTAATAATAATACTTTTAAGGTATAGAATAATTTGTTTATTACCATAAACCATTAAAACAAACAAAGTAACAAATAAAGCCATTTTTAGACATTGTTTAAGAAAGCACGGAGAATCTTATCGAAAGAAAAAAAAAATCTAAAATATAAGCCCAAGAATAAATATGCAAAAAAATAAAAACAATATATGTTTCCACAAGATTTAAATTTAGATTTAATCTAACAAAATTCTCCAGTAACACCCTACAAAAACTATTACTACTAATGTAGTTAAAATAACATGGGTTGCGATATCTGATATAAATTTTTCAAAATATAACACTAATTCTTATAGCACTCCTCAACGATGATCTTCCAAAGATCTATCTGCAGCACCATCAACTCCCGTGTCAAAACACAATCATCACATACAGAAATCAAACACAATGCAACAAAAACAAAGGGTAAGTTAACTAAGTTTTAACAAATCAAAAACATTCAATTTCATGTATCATCACAATATAAGAAGCTGACACACTACAGACTTGATTCTACTTTCGTATATTGAATAGACCTCGAGATATGCACCTATCATACATCTTCAAACTGTGATTTAACACAACCTCCACATAAATAAATCCTCAAATCATGTATGACAGGGTTAGTCCCCCTGAGACTTTTCTGACCAGCTATATTTCAAGTTGCAGCCACCCAGTTTAGACCTCCTTCGACTCTCACCACCTAGTAGTAATCATCTATTTGTTTCCTATTACTAATAGAGTCAGGATATCAATCGTTAACCAGATCCTTATACAATGCACATTCTATATGACCTAGACACGAGTATTTTCTTTCCTTAAAATGCTATGTTTAGACCTTGACCAACTTATAGACACTTTATCAGTTCCATAACATAACATAAATCATAAATCTCTTCTCATGTATCATTCATTCACCTTCAATCTCAATCTCATCAAAATGAAAGACATTACTAAATCATTAATACTATTAAATTTAAAGTAACAACTAATCTATTATATTAAATCAATGCATTGTATTCCAAAAGAATTAAACAAATGAAACAAAAAGCCAATTTTGTTTTTATTTTTTTTAGCTCACCCAGGGTAAAAATACCCCTTGCTGGAGCGAAAAATTTATCACTTGAGCGAATATAGTACAGAGAGCACTCTTGCTCCAGGGCCATTTTTTTCTAAGCGAAAATACTCTCGCCCTGGGCAAGAATACCTCATCGCCTGGGCGAAAACACTCTAGAGAGCACACTTGCTCCAAGGACTTTCTTGCTTGGGCGACCGTACCCTCGCTTAGGTGAAACTACTTTCTCGCCTGGGTGAAAACAGTCTAGAGAGCACAGTTGCTTCTCGAAACCATTCTCACCTAGGCGAGATGGTGTCACCTGAGCGAATGTTGCAGAAAATATCAACATATTAAACAATTCATGCAGTTTTTACTACCACAAAGCTACTACACATGCCTCATATCACTAACTTAACCAAAAATTCAACTTGCATTCCATCAATTCCCACATATTCATCATGCATGCAAGAATGAATAAACAATCAAAACTCAACTTAAGCTTTATGTCAACAGAGAAACCATCACAGATGCATTTTCACAAACACACTTTGATAAAATCAACAAACTGGAACCACGCAACATGCAAGTCAGCTTCCCTTACCTGAATTGTAGTGAAAATCCTCTCTAACAGTCCCAACCGTCTAAGGTATTTAAGAACTCGAATCTACATCAAATGACCTTTGATCAATGATCAAACTAAAACACTAGGGAACTGAGCTCACAGATGCACTGTCTGATACCTCATAGGCCACATGCAAACTTAGAAGGCTAAGGAAAACGAAAACCTAAAACCGGCTCTAATGGGAAAAGGATAGAAAACGAACTTACTCTAACGGAGATTCTAATAAGGTAGACTTGCTCTATTCTCTGTCACGAGTCCAACGATAAGCTCCGCTCGAGAATCTAATGAGGTACGGAAGCGGAGGATGCTCATAGAAAAGTTAGAGGAAAAAAAAAGTTAATATTTTATAGAGATGATGACTCAAGTAGAAATGAGATTTGACTACTTACTTTTTCTATAAATACGTATTTTCAGTTTAATAATATAATAATCAAGTATTCATTCCACTTTTACCACTTTTACTGAGAAGAATATTTTTTTAGTTTGTTACTTAAACTATTTTTCTCAAAATTTCTTCTAAGTTTAGAGAAGTTTTCTACTTTATTATTTCTTCAAAAACTATGATATTTGTTATTTTAAAAGCCTTTACATAAATATTTGTAGTTTAGCCATGTATATAACTTTTTTTATTTGCTTATTTATAAAATTTAAAATAAAACACTAAATTTATTACTCATAAAATTAAAATTAAATACCTTGAATGTGCTTGAGCTATTTGAATGTTATACATGATGTATTTGACATTTGCTTTGATACAAATTCTTAAAATGTCAAAAATATCTTTATTATTTTTATTTTAAAAATTATTTATTATATAACTTTTTTTCTCTCTGTCACACTCAATTAAGTCAAAGGTTAAGTATAATTAAGAAAAAAAAATGTTAACAAACTAAAAGTTATAAATATATCATTTTAACAAACTTTTAAAAAATAAAATAACCATTAATATTTAATTGATTGAAAAAATAAAAATTGTGTAATAAATAATTGTTCATATTTATGGTACAGTTAAAACTTATAGTAAATATAATACATATGATGAAGATATTTCTGAATGAGTGAGAAAGAACAAAAATTATTTAATATATAAATCTTAAAATAAAAATAATAAAGACATTATTGATATATTATAAAATAATATAGTTTAGAAAGTAATTTATATCGTGCATTAACTATCCATATATTTTACTATGAAATCTTTATTAATTAAAGTAAAACACACTGAGTTTTCCATATTTCACTGGATCATTAAACCGAACAATTTCTTAAACATTTTTTTTCGTCATTTAAAAAACTAAAAGTATGTAACATTTTTATATACTTTTAAATTATCATAACTAAAACATTTTGGCCTGTGGACTAGTTCACTGAGCAGCAATTCACACTCTAAGACAAAAAAATAATAATACATTTTTCAGAGTTCTATTTATTTTGCGAACCACCTTCGTTGAATTTAAAGATCTCTGACACAGCTTTGTTTGTAAAAGAAAACTTTAAAAAAGTTGAGGAAGAAAAAAATTATTTAAATTATTCTTAGTATTGATTGTGGCACGATGCGAAAATATCAGGGATACCATAACTCTAACACTACACTTCCAGAACAAAGACTTATTTATCCTATGGTACGAAGTGGTGGTGTCCGTATAATTGCATAGTAGTTGCGGAGTGGAGTATCACACATTCTACTTATTTCTTTTTGTGTGACTGGGTGCATTAGGGTAACCACGTTAGCAATAATAGTGATTATTGATTGGAACATGTTGATGCACGTCGGAGCAAGACACAACATTAGGTTGGAGCAAAACATGCGTTGAGTGTCCCACGGAAAGACATGCGGCGCCGTTGGATTAAAGCACTGCCACCCTGGCTCCTCAGCAATCTCCTCAGTCTCGTCTCGATTGCTGAGGAGCGGTTATTCTCAAAACCCTAAATCGAAGTACCAAGGGGTGAGTACCAAAATTGGTTTTCTCTCCTCGTACAGTGCCCCTTGGTTTGTGTAAAAAGACAAGCTGACAAACCAGACGCAGTGTGCGGTGTGCCCCACACGCCTTTTGAGGATGTTTGGCCTAAACCACGTCTCTTCCATCCACACTTTCAACCACCTTATTCTATTCCTCGCAAGTAACCTATCTCACAATTCTTATTCTTTCTTGCAGGCGTTCAGCATTCTGTCTATCTTTGTTTTTATTTTATGTGGAATTACATATTCCAAAGATTTTGTATGTATCTTCTACACGCACAGATACGAATACGTGCTGTATTTAAAGGCAAGCACAGTAGCTAAACCCTGGAACGTGTTTTCTGACAAAGGACAGCCATACCCACTCACTCCTTTCCGGATTTATCTTTCTTTAAATACTCATTTCTAACGATGTAAGAGAATGGTGATTATATTTTTTTGGTTCCTATTGTTTTAATATGTCCCAGAGTTATACAACATTTAGAAGTTGAGGTGAAGTGCACTTTACAGTTCATGTTTAAAATGTTATTTAAGTTAACATTGGATGAAAAAAGTTTTCGTCTTATTGGTGGTATTTCATCGTTGTAAATAACATAAAAATATCTTTCGTAATTAGAGAAACTATATCTTTGAAATATTTCTATTTATTTGTTGTGGTATATTTTCGTTTCAATTTTTAAAGGTTTTGCTTGATACAAACGCAGAGGATGAAAATGTAAAATGCTGATATTATACCACCGTAACACCAAAAGGTGAAAAAAATATGTATTTGATAGTATATATATATATATATATTGAAGGTAAACATATAAGCATAGAAACAATCATACGTTCATTTTTTTATTTTTTTATCCTTTTGTATTTGCTTGTAGTGAACTATTTACTCATGTATCAAAATACATCATAACATAATCAAGATAAAACACAAAAATAGTTAATCATGATGGACTAGTTATTTTTTAAAATCTCATAATATAAATAACATTAAATCACAAGCAATCACAAATTATACCCAAAATCATTCATCACATTATAAAAAATAAATATAGAATGACTAACTGAATTTAGAAAATTAGTATTATATTGAAGTTCAATCACATAACAAAATGGGTGGTTTATTTGATAATTTAGCAATTGCACCGAGTAGTTTCATATAGGTGTGGTCTCATTAAGCATCAACAACTCTCACTCCTAACTTAATCTCAACATATTTCATTTATCTATATAATTCAATGTATCATTAAAACTTTTCTATTAAAACCTTTCTATTATGTTGAATATCATTAAAACTTTTTTATATTGTTAAATCCCTTATAAATATTATTTTGTAATATAAAATTAAACAATTCTTACTAGTTTGCTAAATAGACATATGGATTTTCTTACAAAATTATTTAGGACTCAAAGATTTTGACAGTAATTAAACAAAAATACAAGTCAAACTTCTCATGAAAGATGGTAGAATTTTTGTTTGAGTCAATTTTAAGTTTACTTAAATATTTTTCTTGCCTATAAAAGATATATTAAATATGTTCCTTGCATACATTAAATGTATTTTATTCTTTAAGTAATATCTAATAGTTGACTGATGTAACAACCCAAAAATTCTATAGTTAAACTAACTTTTGTCTACTACTAGGTATTAACGTCTATTTAAGGTTTAAAGTACTACATAAAGTTTAACACATACATGAAACTTATCTACAGCTATCTACATGACAAAAAGAATGATCATTCCAAGGTCATAAAGTCTTTAACTACATCAAAACATATATACAAATATATACAAGACAAAAGAAACATCAGTTTAGGGCATATCCTCTTTAAGGTGCTCCAAAACCTGCATCTGCACCTGCTCGTGTTCATAGATAGTACAGTCATCGCAGTTCATACAACAATATAAAAAGCAAGGGTGAGCTAGAAAAATTGAAAGTTTATAACATACTAAGTATATGCAAATAGAGCGGAGTATCTCAGTCATAATAATTTCTTTAAAGTCTAGTATATTAAGTTTCAATACAAGTTTTCCTTTTCCATTTTAGGTACCCATGTCAAACATCATACATAAAGGTCTCACATGGACCACATCAATACATATAGGTCACACATAGACCATATCACACACATAGGCCTCACATTGACCTATCGTCTTCCGGAAAACCCATTAAGTATGCCCCTACCAGAGACTAACATCTAATCCAATACCCAAGACTTAGATTCAACAATTCTAAGAGAAATGATCAATCCAATACCCAAAACTTAGATTACTAGCAAATCTAAGAGAAATGACTAATCCAATACCCAAGACTTAGACTGCCATTCGAATCTAAGAGAAAGGATCAGAGTAAGTTCAAACATCCAATACCGAGTCTCACCAGCGGTCCCGGTGTGTATGAACTCCCTCACAGCTTCTCACCACCTGATATCTTAGTCTATGTGACTTAGATCATCAGTGAAGCTTGAGGATCTCTGTTAAACATAGGCGTGCTATACTTAATGTACACAA
>Ga0209700_106689_pt1 | contig 17477 bp, 6 predicted proteins | sample SiratroredBW_FD_187528 | JGI IMG/M metagenome (GOLD analysis project Ga0209700, IMG submission 187528) | Root nodule microbial communities of legume samples collected from California, USA - Siratro red BW (SPAdes) (version 2) | ecosystem: Host-associated > Plants > Roots > Nodule | place: USA...
GAGTGATTCCAACATTTTCGAAGTTGCATTCCATAATGAGTCTTTTAATCTCCTCTCTCTTACTTTCCAAATCCTTCCCCCTACTATATTGCCATTTGCAGTTAGGGAGCCACCCAAAAAAACATTTATCTTTCGTTTTTGTGTTTTCTTCAATAAGCTCTGTAGCTTGCCTTATCCAAAGTGCGACATCTCTTCGTATGTTATCACTTCTTCTATTTGCCACTCTAACATTCTCTTCCAATGTTTCCTTTTTTGCTATCAAAAGTTTCCTTTCCTTTTCAAAGTCCTCAGTGATGCATGTGAAGCAACAGATATAACGTGCTTGTTCTAGCATTGCGTTAATCAATTTCTCTAAATTTGACTTTGCCAAATCAGATGCAATGCCCTCCATCTAAATCAAATTCAATACATGATAGTTAATTTCTAATAAAATGTTAATTTGTTTAATGTATTAAAGAAAGACTATAATACATTTTCATTATCTATGGACATGAAATACTTATAATCCCCAAAGAATATCATTTGTATATTCATTTAATGTATATATGTAACATAATTAGTTAATGCATAGTGGCTAAAACAAAATTGTGTACCTCTAAAGGTAATAAAAAAGTTTAAAAGGTGAAAATAAATGTATTCATATTTTTTTATTAGATAATTTTAATAATTAATTTTGAGAGTGAGATGCTATTACTATTCTTTTACAATGTATAAAAATATCAATCTTCAAATTATGCCTCCCTTAGTTTAGTTAAGTCGTATATTCTCTTTTAACAGTTGGTCTTAGAACTGGTTTTCGAAAGGTATTCAAAGCATAGATCCTATTTTTCTTCAGTAGCTATGCTAAATATGTTTTCTTAGGAGACTGAAACTAGACTCCCTTGTTTTGTGGAGAAAACTTTTCTATTTGGAAAAGTAGAATGGGATTATTTGAGGAGTACGGTAAGAATCAAAATATTTTGGGGACTAAGAATGCGTAAAATGGGAAGCTAGTGATTTTTGGACTAGGATAAAGAGCAAATTGATGCAAAGGTAAAACATATCATTTTTTCTGCATTAATTGTGGATATTTGTTTGAAAATCTTATCTTCTTGTAGAAATATTAAAGATATATGGACAGAGATTGAGGAAATATATGATAACAAAGAAAGCCTTGTTGAAAAAGAATTTATCAACAAGCACACAAGTAGAAGTAATCTATTATATGGAAAAAGGTAATTCTAAAAACTCAATTATTAAGACTAACACCTTGAGGTATCTTGACAATAGTTGTTGAGAACATATGACTCGTGATAACAAAGTGTGTTTAGTTCAAAGAGAAGGAAAATAGTTTTGTTATTTTTGATAAAGGAAGGATTCTTGAGTCTGGAGGAATATGGATAATTGATTCAATCAAGGATTAACTGCCAGTTGAAGGACCGAAGGAAAACATCTTAAGTACAAGCCAACCTTGTGTTAAAAGATTAAAGGTAATCTTTAAATTACACTAGTGTATAATTGTCCAAAATAATTATGATATAATTGCCTTGATTGAAAATAGACTTAATACTAGTGGAAAAAAGACATTTAATCGCAGTTGAATAAGGCTTACAAGTGCGATCCCGGTACCGCAATAGATGTAACCGTGATAAAAAATACTGAAGATACAATCGCGGTTGTACAACAGTGATGGAAAATATAACATACCATCGGTTCTTTAGCAACAGCGTTAAGAAATGCTCACAATCGTGATGACCTTCTTGGCAGCTTCTAGAAGCTTCTTTGTAAGGTTCTAGTGTCGGGACCGATCTCGAGAACGACGTCGGTGGGTTTGACGTCGGATTTCTGCATGGTGGAGTCGACGAACAAAGGACTCTTGAGAATGTGCTGGCCCTTGGACTTTTGGAAGAAGATTCCTCCCTAGTACGGCATGTGCTGCTGCGCCTTCGCCTCCTCCTTCTTCACTTTCCCTCCCGCCATTGAAAGGTGTTGCACTATTTCAATTCAAAGAGCTTACACTAGTGTGCACAGGAACATGAAGTGACCTATTAAAGAATTAGGGTTTCACACTAGTGCTATAGTGTTAATGCATATATAGAAAAATTATAGGAAAAAAGTGAATATAAAAATAGTACCCGCAATGAAAGAGATCTTCTTGGTTCCGGGGCCACCATTGCCCTCAACGATTTCAACAGCCTTGAAGGAATCAACGTTATCGGTGTCCTTAGCAAGAGCTTTCGGTAGCAGGAGCCACAGGAGAGAATGACAAGAGAGGAAGAATGACCCAAAGAGAGGAAGAGGGAGGAAGAAACTAGGCGACCCAAAGATGGAGAAAGAGGGAGGAAGATGAGCGTGCAAAAGCCCTAAAAAAGGGGATACGAGCGCGGTTGTTAGTGGGAACTGCGCTCGTATCCCACATACAAGGGTGGTTGTTTAAACAACCGCCCTTGTATCTCCCTGCAAAATAATTTAAAAATTATTTTGCAGATACTAACGCGGTTGTCTAAACAACCACACTGATATCTCCCTGAAATTTAATATTTGTGTCTTACTATCACGGTTCTCGCTCTAATCGCAGTGGTATGATTGCACTTAATTTCAAAAGTGAAACCGCGTTATTTTTAATTGCGGTTCCTTTTTATCTGCGACGATATCCTGCAGTGGAATGTGTTTTTTCCCACTAGTGTAAACAAGATCGATGTACAAGATTTGAATCATGCATCATCGAATAGATCATGTTTAACTAAAAATGGTGAATGTGCATGGTTAAGGTGTATAAGAGCTACTCACATTTAGATGTTTAATCTGTTAAGTCATTGTACGATCCAAAATCAACCAAACGATCTAATACCCCTTAGACGATCTTATGATAAGAGAGTCATATATGTTTTGGTGATAACAAATACTATAAGATATGTAAAAGGTCTAACCAAACTAATAAGTATGAAGATATAACTAAAGACCTATTAGATGAAACTGGACTAACATAATCAGACAAATACACAAGAACTCATTCTGTTAGTTTACAAAGATCAAAGGAACTTGCCAAGATGGTCTTACTATAAAGACTGGGCTAAAACGTACTAGATGATATGGATGCAAGTATCTTTGGACTTTCTAATTATACAAGCTAGACAACATTGTAAGATTCAACATGTTAGATGATTTCAAAGGACAAGATCATTTAGACCTCTTACAACACATAGACGATAAACCATCTTAACAAAAGGTCATGATAGATAGACTCATCAAGCAAGACATATTTAGAAGGTCTATTAATAATGATTACCACAAAAGACTACATGATATCTTGATGAATGTTGCATTAGACCATACATTAGACGATCTCAACATGATGGATGAACCAACACTGCAAATTCACATTAGACAAACCTATAGCACGCATGTAGTCATGTTGGATGAATTTGTCAAATATTAAAAGCAAACAAAAAAACATCAAATGATCTGGTCAACCTTCATGATAGATGAAACAAGCATTGAACGCATCAAACAAATTGATCAATGTTCTTCATTCTCACGATAGATGATATATCGTGACAAGGAGTTTCTAATCTTAATACTTACATTCTATATATTGATTAGATTGTTACAAAAAGCTTTCATTCTTGAAGCGAAGAATTTAGCATTTTATGATATTAAATGAATTTTAGAAATATGTTTTGATATAATTGGATTTTCTTCAAGTTTGATTTACTTTAAAGTTTAAAAATTAAACACATCTATAATGTTTGGAAATATATCAATCTCTAGAAAATTTTTATAATTAAAAAAATCAAAAGATTATGTTTCAAATATATCTAGGTGGTTATATGATGATTCTGATTGACTCAAAAAAATGAATACAAATTACAAATTCTCAATTATATTCAAATTATTTCAAGAAAAGACTACAACATTGAAGGACGTGCAACATATATCAATTCAAACATTTCCTATTCAACCGTCAATAGAGTTGAAGAAGAAACACATAATGAGATTTGTGGAAAGATGATTAAAAAATAACCAAGTCTTAATAATCAGAGATATGAAATTAAGAAAGATGTTCAAAGTGCAAGACAAGTAGAAAGATGTTCAAGTCAAGAACGAAAAAATATGTCATATGTTTCCTTATCAAGAAATAGATCGGCGATAAATGAACTATAGTGTGAAAATTGCGCAGAAGATTTTTTTAAAACAAAGTCAAAGTATCAAAAATCAAAGAATCTGAAATAACAAGAATTCAAATGCATCAAGGATAAAAGTTATACACTCAAGATGCGAAAAATTAATTAAATATAAAGTTTCCATTTAGGATATCAAATGCAATAAAGATGATGAATTGCATTAGTTATGAAAATATCAAGTGCATATATGACAAAGCTCAACTATCAAATTGCTACAAAGAAAGAAAGAAATCATAGCGCCAAAATATTTCATAAAAATGTAAAGATTATATGGAAACTAAAGTTTTCATATATAGCGTCTGAGAGAAGAAAAGAAAAAGCGAAGAAGGAGACTCATGGAGAAAGAAAATATTACATTAAGTCTCAACATTCGAGATGGAAAGAACAAAGGAATGTTTTCAAATGATTAAACAATCAAGAATATATAGAAGATATTGAGTGCAAAAGTTTTCATTCAAAGCAAATACAAGCTTCAAAGGTGATTTTTCCAAAAGTTGTATAAAGATCATTAAAGATGAAGTACAATGAGATGAGAAATATACGGTGACATAAAAGAGAAATATTAAGAACGAGATTCATTGATCATATTTTTTATCCAAGAGCGATTCTAAAAAGGGTTGTGTACTAAACTATTATAAATCCTTCACCCCCATTAAGTATATCCTGTGAGCTTTCATTATTATGTCTTTTTTGGAGTGTTTCTCATTGTTGAGAGGTCTCAATCTCAAAGGGAGATTAGGTCTGGTTTACCTGAAGAAGTATAGAATATTTGTCTTAGGAAAAGTGTGAATACTCGTTACCTGGAGAGGTGTACGAATACTCGTTTCAGGAGAAATGTGAAAACTTGCTCTAGAGAAAGCTCTTAAGCGAGTTGCTTAATGAAATTGGACGTAGTTCTGGTTGTAGGGTAAATCATTATAAATCTATGTCTACTTCTCTCTATCTTATCCTTTGTTTTATATTAACTTTGAATTGTTTATAATCCGCAATTTGAGTTCAGACTCTATTCAACCTCCTTCTAGAGTTAATTGCACCTTTATAATCTAGGAAAAGTAGTTTCTCAGAATTTTTTGAATGGTTTGACAAAGTTGAATTTTCAAGATGACAGGATTTGTGTTATGTATCAAAAAGCAAAATATTTTTGAATTCCCAAAGACAAAAGATATGCAACTAACTCGTAAGGACCTAAATTTGTGTTGGGGACCAAGTTTAGACATTGGTTTGTTTGTTTTGCGTGAGCGGATGAAAAGAATATAAAGAAAAAGAACTCCTATAAAATATCTAGATAAACATTTTCTTGAATGTTTAAACATATTAATTTTTCTCTGAATGTGTTCTTGAATATTTAAAATTTTAAATAGTTCTCTAGATGAGGTAATCATTTAATATATAGGTGAATACATTGATCTTCTTTGTTTTAATATGTTTGTTATTTTTTTATTTAATCAATTATTTTTTTCATGAAATTTATTATGTTATTACTATTTTAATCGATTACCTCAAGGTTTAAACGATTATCTGTGTGTTTTTTTCTTGACCTTTAATCGATTACCACCAATGATGATCGGTTATTTAGATTTCATTATATGTGCTTGAAAAACAAGAACAATTTAATTATTACCTCTTATATTTAATTGATTAAAGTTACTGTTCCAAGTAGTTATACTTGTTAAAAATGGTTTTTCTTTCTTCTTTCTATATTTAGTTTGGTTGGTTGATTTATATATGTTTTCAATATCCCAAGCGGTCAAATTGAGTCAATAAATATATTTGAAAAAGATTTAAGATCAATAACTATTTGTTTGAATTAAACGATTAGGATGAGCATTTTCATCTCCTAGCACTTTCCATTATCTTTCTCTCAGAAACTCCTTGAAAATGGTATCTCCTGCACAATGTTAAAAGTAAAAGAGATCCGTAATAAAAAAAATCAAAACATTTTTTTTCTAAACTTCCTACATCAATTGAATGTTGGACTAGTGGAAAGGAAGCCAGAAAAGAACATGGAGATTTTAGAGTAAAAAAAAATTCACCCATAAGTTCATTCTTCTTGACTTCTTCCGAGGTCTTATTTTGAAAGAAAACGAGAGATGGTAATTACATAAAACACTTTAGCATATTAGTATGGAAATAATTTAAAATAAATTTAAGATATCTATATAAAAAGGATTGTCTAAAATTTCTTTAGAAACTCATTCTTTATAAAGCATGGTGGTAAGGGACAAAATAAAACATTCCTTCATATTTATAAATGTAATTTCTATCAGTAGAGTCCTAGAACAATTGAACTTATTTTTTACATAAAGAAGTTAAGTAAGAACTTAAGTTTTGGTGATAATATATATGGATTAGTCATCATATAGTTATTTTATATTTACATGGGCATATCTCTTGGTCCATAAATATAAATTTTTCGAGAAATTTAAAATATTTTGTAGGAGAATTCAAACTGAAAAGAAATTTTTTATATGTTTATCATCATATCTTAACTATGAGACTGAAATTTTAAATGCGAAATTCAATTATTATGTGAACACATAACAAAAAAAGTATATTAAATTATTGTTTACATAGTAACATACTAAATCAAAAAATATTAAAGAGTGATTTTTAACCCTTTAAAAAGAAAAAGATGGAGATCAAACGGATAGGTAGAAGTTGTCACGAGAGATCCCATAAATAATATATTTTTGCGGGTTTAGTCTATATGATTTAATGTAATTGTAAAGTTTATATAAATAAGCTAACCTAAGAATTTTACGTTGGGTGTATCAAGAGATAAAATCAAATTTATGTAAAAAAAACTATTATTCTTTTAACACTATTATTCTTTTAACAATAGTGAATAATATTTAAATATGTAAAAAAAATGTCACGGAAAAGTATTTACCTTGATCCTTTATAATGTCTATGTTATTCTATGTAAGTCTTGACTTTGATAATGCACCCTTGATCTCTCAATTTGACCAAATAAAAGCTTTGTTCATGTTTTTCTTTTGCCTAAACATAATCAAATGATTTGCATATGAGAAGAACAATACTCCAAAACAATTACGCCAACAATATGATAATGTATACTCTTTTAGCAAATGTATACCAAATAAAAGGATCTAGAAAGAATCTTTATTAGTTTAGATATATGAAGAAATAGACTATGTAACTTGTCTCTTATTATTAAGTAAAGATTAATTTACTTTTTAGCAATCTATCTTATTTATAAGTCTTCATTGTTCTTATAAGAGAATTTGTTTTTATTGACATGGTTGATATTGTTTTTCTTTTGTTAATTTCAATCATAGTTATATTTCGATTAATGCTAGTAAGAGTTTTCTAAACTAATTTCAATGAGACTATTTTTCTAGTGTTAAAGTTATTTTCTAATTATAGCACGTAGCCATGTTGGATGAATTTGTCAAATATTAGAAGCAAAAAAAAAAAAAAAAAAAAAAAAACAGCAAATGATCTGGTAACTTTCATGATAGGTTTAAGCCAGCGATCAATGTTCTTCATTCTTGCGATAGACGATCTATTTTGACAAGGAGTTTCTAAACTTAATACTTACATTCTATAATTGTTCTCTAAAATTTTAAAATGATTTTGAAACTTAACTTTTTATATTATTAATCAACACAAATCAATATTAAAATAAAAAATATGTTGATTAGATTTTTATAGCAAGCTTACATTCTTTAACCAAAGAATTTAGCATTTATGATATTGAATGATTTTCAAAAATATGTTTTGATATAATTGGATTTTGTTCAAGTTTGATTTACTTTAATTTTTAAAGATTAAACAAATCTAGAAAGTTTGGAAACTATATCAATGTATAGAATAGAAAATTTTTAAAATTCAAAAATTCGAAAGAATATGTTTCAAATACATCTAAGTGGTTATATGATGATTTTGATTGACTCAAGAACATGAATACAAATTACGAATTGTCAATTATATTCTAATTATTTCTAGAAAAGACTACAAATATAAAATAAAAAATTTCCTATTCAAGTGTAAAAAGAGTTGAAGAAGAAGTGCATAACGAGATTTGTGAAAAGATGATTAAAGAGGAATCAAGTCTTAGTAATCAGAAATATGGAATAATGAAAGATGTTCATAGGGCAACACGAGCAGAAAATGTTCAAGTCAAGAATGAAAGAATATATCATATGTCTCTTTATCAAGAAATTGATTGATGATAAATGAAGCTATACTGTGAAGATTGCACAAAAGATTTTTAGAAAAAGTCAAAGCATCAGAAATCATATAATCTAAAATAAAAAAAATTCAACTGCATAATTACTAAAGATTATACATTCAAGATGCAAAGAATTAATAAAATATGAAGTTCTCATTTAGAGTGTCAAATGCAAGGAAGACGATGAATTTCATTAGTTACTAAAAGATCAAATGCATAATTGACGAAGTTCAATGATCAAATTTCTACAAAATAAGAAAGAAATCATAGGGCCAAAATATTTCATAAAAATGTAAAGATTATATAGAAACTAAAGTTTCCATATATAGCGTCTGAGAGAAGAAAAGACAAAGAGAAGCATGAGACTCATGGAGAAGGAAATTATTACGTTAAGTCTCAACATTCGAGATGGAGACAACAAAGGAATGTTTTCAAATGATTAAGCAATCAATAATATATAGAAGATATTCAGTGCAAAAGTTTTCATTCAAAGCAAATACAAGCTTTAAAGGTGATTGTTCCAAAATTTGTATAAAGATCATTAAAGATGAAGAAGAATGACATGAGAAATATACGGTGACATAAAAGAGAAATATTCATTGATCATATTTGTTATTCAAGAATAATTCTAAAAGGAGTTGTGTGCTAAATTATTATAAATCCTTCCTAATTATAGTATATCTTGTGAGATTTCATTTTTCTCTCTTTTTTTGAGTGTTTCTCATTTTTCAGAGGTCTCAATCTCAAATGGAGATTAGGACTTGTTTATCTGAAGAGGTATAGAATACCTTTGTTAGGAAAGGTGTGAGTACTCGTTACCTAGATAGGTGTAGAAAAATCGTTCCTGAAAAGGTGTTGAAACTCATACTTGGAGAGGTGTACGAATACTCGTTCTGAGAGAGATGTGAAAACTTGTTTTAGTGAAAGCTCTTAAGCAATTTGCTTAAGGGAATTGGACGTAGTTCGGGTTGTAAGGTGAATCAGTATAAATTTGTGTATACTTCTCTCTATCTTATACTTTGTTTTATATTGCCTTTGATGGTTATAATTCACAATGAGTTTAGGTTCTATTCAACCCCCTTCTAGAACTACCTACACCTTCATAATCTAGGAAAAGTAGTTTCTCAAAATTTTTTGAATGGTTTGCGTTGAATTTTCAAGATGACAAGATTTGTGTTGCATGTCAAAAAGCAAACTATTTTTGAATTCCAAAAGACAAGGGATATGCCACTAACTCAAAAGGACCTAAATTTGTGTTGGGGCATCTAGTTTAGACATTGGTTTGTTTGTATCAAAAGAATGTAAAGAACAAGACAACTCTCACATAATATTTAGATGAACAGTTTCTTGATTGTTACAAATATTAATTTTTCGTTGAATGTGTTATTGAATATTTAGGATTTTAAATTTTTCTTTGGATGTGGTAATCAATTAATATATAGATGAATACGTTAATCTAATTTGTTTTAAGATGTTTTTTATTTTGTTTTTTAATCAATTATTTGTTCATGAAATTTATTGTGTTGTTATTGGTTTAATCGATTATCTCATGGTTTAATCGATTATCTATGTGTGTTTTTTTTTTCTTCACCTTTAATCGATTACCGTGAATGACGATCAATTATTTAAATTTGATTATATGTGTTTGAAAAACAAGAACAACTTAATTGACTACCCCTTACATTTAATTGATTAAAGTTACTGTTGCAAGAGTTATACTTGTCAAAAATGGTTTTCTTTTATATGTAGTTTGATTGATTTATTTAAATATGTTTTCAATATCCCAATCGATCATATTTGAGTCAATAAATATATTTGAAATGGGTTTAAGGATGATAACTATTTGTTTGATTAAACAATTAGGATGAGCATTTTCATTTCCTAGCACTTTCCATTCTCCTTCTCTCAAAAAACTCTGCGAAAATGGTCTCTCCTTCACAAAGTAAAATGTAAAAGAAATCTACAATCAAAAAATGCAAAACCTTTTCTTTTTCTTAATTTCCTACATCAATTGAAGGTTGGACTAGTGGAAAGGAAGTGTCGGAGATCCCACGTCAACTAGAGATGAGACCTTTTAATAGTTATAAGTGGATGCAAACCTCCTCTTATAAGTCAGTTTTGTAAGTGGGTTAGACTTAAAGTCAATTTAAAATATGGTATCAAAACCTATACTAGCAAGGTTGTTGGGCCTATCAGGCCACCCACTATTGGGCCACTATCAAACCACCTTTACATATAAGTTTCACGCTAGAGTTGAGGAGTCCCGACGTGAGAGGGGTGTATTGGAGATCTCACATCAACTAGATATGAGACCTTTCAACAGTTTATAAGTGGGTGCAAACCTCATCTTACGGTTTTGTAAGGTTGATTTAGGCTTAAAGTCCACTTTTATAGGAAGCCAGAAAAGAATATAGGAGATTTTAAAGTGAAAACAATTAACCCATAAGTTCATTGTTCTAGACTTCTTTAAAAGTGAAGGATTCATTTTCCAAGAACTATTGAGAAATCAAGGAAGGACTCAAGATATTTGTTGAAATGCAAGACAAATATTATCCTGACTTGGTTAAAGCATTTTATTCAAAAGTTGCATGTGTACGATGAGTTTTAACTTCATCTGTAGGATGAATTAAAACCAATTTACCCTCTCTTGATTTAACTAAGCCATTTATTCTTTTCCAATAAGGTGTACCCATTATCCGATAGGAATGAGGATCAAATAATTTTATACCTATTAGGTATGGGGACAAAGATGAGGATGAATTTCAATTTAAAAATGGAGATAGGAATAGTAAGACACACACACTCACCTTACCTGGTTTCCAACCAAGAGATAAAATAGTATGTTGAAAGTTAAATTTAAAGAATTAAGCAACCAAAATGTAACATGTCTTATTTTAAAAGAAAATGAGAGATGGTAATTATAAAAAAAAAAAAAACTTTAGCGTATTAGTATGAAAATAATTTAAAATATATTCAACATATTTCTTTTCATATGAAAAGGATTGTCTAAAATTTCTTTAAAAACTCATTCTTTGTAAAGCATGGTGGTAGGGGACAAAATAAAACCTTCCTTGTGATAAGATATATGCATTAGTCATTATATGATTATTCTATATTTACATGAGCATATCTCTTGGTCCATAAACATGAATTTTTCATGAAATTTAAAATATTTTGTTGGAGAATTCAAAATGAAAAGAATTTTTTTGTGTTTATAATCATATCCAACCACGAGACTGAAATTTTGAATGTGAAATTCAATTATTATGTGAACACATAAGAAAAGTAATATAAGAAAAATAATATATGAAATTATTGTCTACAAAGATTTAGTAACATACTCAAACAAAAAATATTAAAGAGTGAATTTTAACCCTTTAAAAAGAAAAGGAGGGAGATCAAATGCACAGTGGAAGTTGTCACTAGAGATCCCATAAATATTATATCGACTTTAGTCTATATGATTTATAATCAAGACGTGTAATTGTAAAATTTATATAAATAAGTTAACCCAACGAGATAAGAGTTTTATTATTATTGTTGGGTGTACTAAGAGATAAAATCAATTTTATTTCAAAAAAATATTATTCTTTTAATAATATTGAATAATAATTCAATATGTGAAAAAAAAGTCATAGAAAATTATTTACTTTGATCCTTTATAATGTCTATGATTTTCTCGATAATGTACCCTTGATCATCCACAATTTGAGTAAATAAAACTTAGTTTATGTTTTTTTTTTTTGCTTAAACATAATCAAATGAGTTGCAGATGAGAAGAACATTAGTCCAAAACAATTACACCAATAATATGATAATGTATATTCTTTTAACAAATGCATACCAAACACTACAAGAAAAAAGTTATTTAGAGACCAATATTTAACTACCAAATGAAATGATTGCTAATTGTGACCAAAATAGTCACCGAATTAAATTTTGGTTGCTAAATAACTATAAAATAAAAGTAATAATTGAATTTAGTGACCAATTAAGTCAAATAATTGGTATCTAACATTAGATACCAAAGTTTTAGTGACTTATGTCATTAGATTCTAAATTGGTATCTAATTAAGTTAGAGACTAATTTAGAATCTAATGGTATAGGTCACTAAAACCTTGATAGTTAATGTTAATACCAATTATTTGACTTAATTGGTCACTAAATTTAATCATTACTTCTATTTTGTAGTTATTTAGCAACTAAAAGCTAATTTGGTTACTATTTTGGTCACAATTAGTAACAATTTCATTTGGTACCTAAAAATTAGTCTCTAAACAACATTTTTCTTATAGCGAAATAAGAGGATCTAGAAAGAATCTTTAGTAGTTTAGATATATGAATAAATATTATTAAGTAAAAATTAATTTCTTCTTTTAGAAATCTATCTTGTTTAAAAGTTCTTTAGTGTTCTTATTAGAGAATTTTTTTATTGACATGGTTTTTGTCAATTTCAGTCATCGTTATATTTCGATTGATGTTAATAAGAGTTTTCTAAAATAATTTCAATGAGACTAATTTTCTAGTGTTAAAAGTTATGTTTCACTTAATATTTGAGTGAGCTATTTTTTTTATCAGTATAATTAGTGTTATTTTTACAAAGTTCGTTAATATTATGTGTTAATATTAATAAGGAAAATTTTCATCACGTATGGATAAGGTTGAAAGAAGTATGTAGGATTACATATGATAAAAAAAAGAGTATGTAGGGTTGAAAAAATGTCCCTAGTGTAATTATCACTTGAAGACAATGATCAAGACAATAATAATAAGATAATAAAGGACAATCCCTAATGAATACTTTTTGGTATATATTCCAATCATTTCAATGGTTAAGTATTTGTTTATGAATCCAAGTGATCCGAATAATCATAAATGATATGCTAATGAGAGAAAATAACATCAACTACTTCGTCATCTCTAATTCTTTGAAAGGGTAGATCATTGTTAATGAGTTTCCCCAATTCAATGAAACATAAGCATCTCTAGCTAACTTCTAACATTTTTACCTATTAAAATTGAACTTGAATATAACAATATCTACTAATGTGGATAAAAATTATTTGGAGTATTTGAAATTATAGAAATAAAATCATTTTCAATTAAAGAAATATTGATATTGAGGAGTCTGGTGCATGACCTAAATGAACACTTGGCTATAACTGAAATATAAAAAATGAAGTATAATTTTGTCCTAATAATTGATATCTATATTTTGTTCAGTGCCTAAAAGCATTAAAATATACTTAGTATGTATGACTTGGTATGAGTTGATGTGAAGATTTGACAGCAAAACTCATGTAATTTTTTAATAGTGTAATGTATACATTCTTTTAGCTAGCTACACTTTTTTTGTCCATTGATATATCTGTTAAGGTTAGGTTTTTTGATTAATAGCCCAAGGATTTGGCAACTAAAAGGGTGATTACATCATATAGGTTGTCAATGCTTATGCTAGTGGTGTTTTGCAATGAATTTCACATGGGAAAGGGGATGGTCTATAAGGTATCTTGAGTTCTGTCTCTACTAATTGGGGGAGCAGGACAAGTTTGCTACAAACCAAAGAATATATAGGTTGAAAGACGAAGCAAGGGAAGAAATAAAGTGAAGCTATGTAAGTTGACACTAGAAGGACAGAATTTAAAAAAGAAAACATTACTGAAATTAATTTTTTTAACAACAAAAAATTGTGATTAATAAAAATACTTTAAGGTATTTCAACTCTTATATAAAGAAAATAAAATCTAAACCACTTAGAATAAAAAGATACTCCACAATCCACTTTCAAACTGTGGAATAAACAGTTGACAATTAAAATAAATGTGAAAAACATTTTACCAAATAAACACTTCACAATTAAAATAAATGTGAAAAACATTCTACCATAATAGTATCCAAACAAAAAATATAATCAGACGTAATAAAGACACTCACAATACCACATCATATAATACTGAAACGGATAAGGAGAAGTTGATGAAAAGGCCTTATGAATGATTAAAGCACAACAACATATAAGCATACAAAGGGAATCAAATTAAGTATTCTAAATGTAGTTGAAGGAGAACATAGAACCAAAGTGACCAAGACCACTATCACGGTAAACCAGAATGTATTATTAACTTGTCAATCTGCATTTTCACTATCTCAAATTGAAGTCCTGCGATAAGATGTTTACGTCCATGGCAAGGGCTAAAACTATTATGCTTGCAAGTAGGATGTGGGACCTTATATCAAAATTTTGAACTTTGTAAAATGTAGCATATAAATAGGTATAATAAGTTTTGTTATTGCAATCTTTTGTATAAGGCAGATTAGTTAGAGATTAAGAATCTGTCATGTTTTCTTAGTATAAAGATTGAGATATAAATATCAGAGTTGCAATGATAATACAGGGCACAAATTTGAAAATCCTTAAAAATTAAAATCTGAATGTATAAAATTGTAAATGCAAATCAAGACAGGAATTGAAAAATTGAAAAAAAAAAATAAACTGATGAAAAGGGGAGGATGTGGTTTGTGTTTACCTGAAGATATGTACGTTGTGCAATCTTCCCCTTCCACTAACCGTCAAAGACTGAGATAATGTTCTCTGGAGTTAGAGTTGAAATGAAGCATAACCCTCAGACTTCACCTCTATCTCTTAGCTTCTCTTCTTTGTTCTTTTGAGAAAAACCTTCCAACACTCTACAATCTCATACTAATCCATTTCAACACGCATTGCTCCTATCAAAGAAAAAGCATCTCTTACTTTTCTGTACAACTTTTGCATTAAGTATCATTCCTTTACTTAGCCAGTCATTTTCCTGTTATTGGCCTACTTGTTTCTCTGTATCCTTATTATTATACTAAAGTGAGATAACTGAATTCTGTTTTTAAAATCATACCCTCATCTTGGATTTTTTTAATAAAAATAATTATAAATCAATCAGCCATTTTTATCTTAAAATTAACTATCAATAAGATTAACAAATAATCAATAAATTATTTATTGTAAAATAAAAATAATTTACTGATCATATTTAAATTCTTGTACTTAATTTAAATTTATTTTATTAAATTAACAATAATTTGTGATTCAATAACATAATGTATGCATTTTAGGATGTGAGTATGACTACTTTCTATAAACATTGATGATAATAAAGAAGAGAAAAATTAATGTCTTTAATAAAACTTGAGACTAAAGTAGTAAAGTTTAATTCCAAAAATATTTATATTATACATTTCTATCAAATCTAGCCTTCTCAAGTTTAAAATAGCAAAAAGTATTATGCTATTTAGTTTTAATTTCTCATTACAAAATTTTGTTTTCTTAAATTTTAGTCTAGATGTAAAAGTAATAAATATTAATAATTGTATGATTGAAAATAAGGAAAGAAACAGCCAAATACAAGTGTAAGTAGAGCATTAGGTTTAAATGGATCACACTCGTGATTTTAAAGTCTTACAAATTAATGTTTCACACAGACCTTCAATCCTTTAATTCTCTGTGAAATTAGAGTTGAAATGAAGCATACCCCTCAGAGTTAACTTCTATCTCTTAGCTTTTGTTCTTTTCTTCTTTTGAGAATAAACTTCCAACACTCTAGAATCTCATTCTAATCCATTTCATCACGCATTGCTCTTATCAAAGAAAAAGCATCTTGGTTTTCTTTACAACTTTTGGATTAAGTATCATTCTTTTACTTAGCCAATCATTTTCCTGTTGTTAGCCCACATGTTTCTTTGTATTCTTATTACTATTAAGGTGAAACACCTGAATTCCACTCTTCTAAGCAAAAGTCTTTTGAATAAAAAAATTGTTAAAAATCATTCTTCCGTTCTTATCATAAAGTTAACTATCATAAGATTAATAAATATTTCGTTCAAATAATGTAATTATTAAAAATGTTACAACACGGATTATATTCACTTTCAAAGCTGTTAACACATAACATATGCACAATTATTAAGCTTCCAATCGTCGACATTGCAATGAATTTGCTAACATAATTTACAATTTCTATTCCAATCTCGTACCTATATAATATTCAAATTTCTAGATTACAATCTGATTTCATTCATATATTTAACTCACAACCCTCATCAATTAATATATCACAAATACAAGAAACCAATTCATGAAATAGCTTAGATATAAACGAAAAAGGGGAGGAAAAATAAAAGTAAAATTTCAGTAAAATTTCTTAAATGAAAGGAAATGACTAGTTGGTTGACAAGGCCATTTCCATTTAAGCACATAATGTCTCTTCATCAACTATCCACTGTTTTATTTTATTTTTTTCCTTCTCAAGTACCATTGGCTAAATTAAATCGAATTTTAATTATAATTTCAAGATTCAATAAAAAAAACATTGAATATATTAAATTCACCTTCAATATGTAATAGGAATATAGAATCTCAAAATTAGTTTAATGGTATTGGACATCTCAAATATATTGATACCCCAAAAACAATCAATCATATATCATCACATAAAAAATATTATTAAAGAAAAATAAAACAAAAAAGAAATAATAAAACACACAGGGATCGACAACAAACCCATGATAAAATTAACAAACTCCGTACAAATGAAACAAGCGAGTTCAAACTATGATAAAAAAGGTTCAACCCAATACAGTTAGGTAAAGTAGAATACTAGAAAAACTCAATCTTATTTGTCACACCTAAATTAGCCAATCTATTAACACAACTATTATCTTCTCAAAAGCAATGAATCCTAAATTAGATCCATAACATAAATCTAATTGATAAGAGTAGGGTGAAAACCAAAATGATGCAAAATATGTAACAAAAAATTCTAACTATAAGTGTAAAAAGCTTTAAAAATATCAATTTTAATAGCAACATTATCACCCTTAGCCTTTTAAGACAATATGTTAGCAACCTCAAAAGCAATACATACACAATCCTTAATCTCAGGCCTTCTAATGAAATCATTCTGATGATGAGAAATTAGCCTACTACAAATAATATCAAGCCTATGTTAGGTACCAGAGTAACAGAGTATTTTCACTCACACAGCTAAAATTTGAGTAGAGAAAGAGGAAATTGACACAGATTATTTTACGTGGAAAACCCTCAACGAATAAGGGAAAAACCACGGGCAAC
>Ga0209700_106690_pt1 | contig 17476 bp, 17 predicted proteins | sample SiratroredBW_FD_187528 | JGI IMG/M metagenome (GOLD analysis project Ga0209700, IMG submission 187528) | Root nodule microbial communities of legume samples collected from California, USA - Siratro red BW (SPAdes) (version 2) | ecosystem: Host-associated > Plants > Roots > Nodule | place: USA...
CTTCCTCAAGGGCTACGTCCAGTCTCCTTTGCCCCTCAAGCAAAGAAAGTTCCACTATATCAATTAATTGTTCAATTTACAATCAATCATACAATTCCTACTCCCTGTAAGAATCAAGAAACCCACTAAATTGATCAACTAATCCCTGTAGTCTCCCAATCAATTCAGCAAACACACAAGGCTAAATCCTATAGCCTAAAACAGCATGAACATTCAAGTGTTTTAAAGAATTACAAACAATCAACGCATATCTTGATACAAAAGGGATCAAGAATGGTTAAGAAAGACTCCCTGATTGGCGCGTAGAAGAGGCCTTTGCACAGTCTTGAAGAATTCCAATGGCACAGTGAATTGGTCAAGAGTGATTCTTCAAGAAAAAGCCCCAATTGATTTTTGATCAAGAAATTCTCAATTACCCAAAGTGTTTTTCTTAGTGATCTCAAGAATTGACTCTCAATTTCTGTAATTTAGACTCTTGTGGACGTTAGAAACCTTGCAGTTTTTATAAAGGAAAAACCCCCAATTTTGTTTTTCACAAATCAGTTATTTAAGTTCTGCCAAACACGAATAAATGATTTCATGAAAACTGGAATCGATTTATTTTTGTCCAGTGCAGTGTATTTCAAACCAGTTTGCACCAAACTTTAGCTAGCTCACTTTGATTAGTTTTTAATCACTCTTAGACCATAGTGCTGGTGGAATTCTCCTCAATTATGCATAGGTTCTTTGCCAATCAACCTCTCACTCACTCACACAAGACTAAATCCCAAATCTCCTCCAATTGCTTGCTTGCTTTGTCTTGCTTGTTTTGTCTTGTTTGGCTTCATCAAATCTTTATTCTTGTGAGAGTAATAACAGGCTTAGTCCTTAAGCATGAGTGGCATGGTTCATCACTTCTGAGGTGCTAAAAAGATTCACAAATATTTTTATTAAAACTGCTTTCAATAAAAATAACCCAAAATGTTTTTGCTGGAAAAAGGTTTTTCAATCGATTGAATTTCTAAAACAATCGATTGAATGTGACAGTTATTTCTGTTATAATTGAAATACAGTTATTGTTGTTACAACTGAAACCTTTGATTGGGTCAAACTAACGGTCAAATTCAATCGATTGAATGGTTTGTTCAATTAATTGAATTGTGACAGTTAAGCTGTTTTTAAAAAACTGTTTTGGGTATTTAAAGGAATGAGAATCATCACTTTCAGAATTATCAAAACATAGACTTTCGAAAAGCATTCCTTGAGATTTTCTAAGAGAGATGTTGCCCCTTTTGTGCGATCATCATTTTGACAAAGCTTATCAAATCAAGAAACCTCCAAGAAAGTGAATCTTTGAAGCATCCTTGAAGTGAGGTTCTTGCGACTTTGGTTCTGGACCAAAGCTAAGTCTTCTACACCTGATCTTCATTCTGTGTAATCTGTTTTGTGTAGAAGCATTCTGTAATCTTGTCTGATCCTGTTGATCTGTAATCTGTTTGCTATTTTCAATTACTGGGTTTGTAATTGAGTTGGTGCAGTGGGTTCTGCAATGGTCTCGCATCTGCTGAGGGGTTCAGTAGAGGGTGAGTACTGTTGGGAGCAGTGTTGCTTGTGGACTGCAAGTGTTGTGGTGCAATTGGTTTCTGCACTGGTTACACACTAGCTGAGGGGTTCAGTGAGGTGTGGGTTTACTGCTGGGAGCAGTTTGTAACTTGCTGGAAGCAAGGGTTGTAAACTGATCTTGTGATCTGTTTTAGTGAAAATCTTTGCTAGTTTGCAAAGGACTGGACGTAGCCCTTGAGGAAGGGTGAACCATGATAAAAATTTTGTGTTCTTGGTTTTCTCCGTACTCTTCTTGATTGCTTTATTCACTGCTGTCATCTTTAAAATTGACTGGATTAAAATATGTTCATACTGTTGATCATACTCTGAACATCTATTTTCATAATCAACTGTGATTCTGGATTGTGTTTAATCTACTGGATTGTGTCTAAACATTTTAAATATGGGTTAAAACATTTTTACACTGTAAACTGTTTTCTGGGTTTAACTCTGATATCTTCCGCTGTGCACAATCAATTGTACCTGACAGTCCAGAATTACATAGTCAATCGATTGAATAAAGAATTTTCATTCTCTACTTGAAGAACAAATCAGACTTGCGAAAAGTTTTTGAAAGTTCAATTCACCCCCCTCTTGAACTCGGTCTAATCCTTATTTTACACATTGGACGCTGGAAATGAAACTTCTACATTGATGAATATTTTGCATTTTCATGGATATTCTTAATTGCTTAGTTATTTGAAAACATTGATATTTAAAACTTGAATGTTGAGACTTTGTTGCATTAATCAGAATCTACATGAATCTCATTCTACACTTTTTTTGTGATTAGATATTATATAAGCCAACTTCAGCTTTGATGTGATCTTTGCATCTTAATCGAACATTTGAACCTTTTGAATAATTTCTTAATTTGTTGCAAATTGAATGTTGCCACTTTGACACATTTGCACTTGAACTTTCCATAAACTCATATTGTTCATCATCTTCTTCATATTAGACACAAGATATGGAAACTTCTTATTTGAATGATTTTTCATGTCTTGAACATGTAGCCATTGTCATTTATATATTTGAATTCTTTCTATATTTGATTCATTTAATTTTGAAGCTTCAATTTGCTCTAAAAATCTTCTACATAAATCTTGCACTATAACTTCTTTGATCGTCTATTAAATGCATGATATGAAAACATGTTTATTTTAATCTTCTATGTGTTCCAAAAGCTGTAAGCATTTCTAGAAACAATTTGAACGTGATTGACAATAACAATCTGAATTAAAACACTTAGGTCAATCAAAACCAATCATTATTTAAATGCATGAATATTTATGAAGCATAATCTTTAGAATTATAAAAAATTCCTATTTTAGAGAGTCCATTGTTAATACGTTTTTCAAAACCTTTATAAGTTTATATAATTTTTAAACATTGAATGCAATTTGTCTTTAATAAAATCCAATATATCAAATCATATTTTCAAGATTCATTTAATATTAGAATATGCTTTGTTTTTCATCTAGAACTTTCTATCTCGGATTAATAAACATAATTTGATTTAAGCTACGATTTATTTGAATTAATTTATTTCAGATAAGTTTCAAAAACATTTTTCAAATCATTAGAAACCAATTATAGAATACAAGCACTAAGTTTAGAGACCATATCACAATAGAATGTATATCACAATAATAAAGACGTGATCATCTGCCGTGAAGGTGATGGGCATATCGCCTAGGGTGTTTAGTCTCTAAGGAATGTCGATATCATCTACTATGACCATGTGTTATAGGCTTGTCTCGTGTGACCTTGCACTATTAGATCATCTATGATTGTTGAGATCGTTTGTCAAGTGTTGATGGTATCATCCAGTACATTGATCATCCACAAATCGTCGAGTGCTTTAGTATGATCATCCAATAGATTGAAACTACAAATTGCTTATCATTTAACATTTTATATATGCATATAAGTGAGTTTTGTTATATTCTAACCAGTCTTATAGTATTTTTTTCATTAAAACTCATATAATCTCGTATCATGAGATCGTCTAATAGTATCAAATCATCTAGTTGGTTTTGGAGTGTTTAGCATCTTAGTAGATATTATTTAGTAGAATAAAATAACACAATAATTTTATAAAACAAATTAGACATGATTTACGTTACATGCTAGTTACTATTATATCTTTTATCATACGGTAGATTGTCTAACATTTTACAAAGATTGAATAGAAAGTTTTAATTTGTGATACATTAAAAGTTTCATAATAAACCGTCTCTTAATGGAAAGTGTTTATGATTACAAATATAATTAGGTAACTAAATTAAGTACATTTTATTTTATGTATTAGATCGTCCCAGTCTTAACAAAAGTCACTCCTAGTCACTCTTTTTATCTCTTCTAATAAAAATTGATGTGATCCTAGTGTTAAATTAAAAAAGATCTTCGAGAAGAGTCCTCAAGAAGACAAGCCAAAGAATATAAATATGCAAAAGTATTAGAAGAAAGTCTCTTAAATGAAAAAATAACATGAAAAGAGGCATATGAGCTCTAGTTTCCTTTTCATCTGGTGGCCATCGCCTTGACATTTTCGTTGAGTCCTCAATTTGTTGACGTAGAAACTTCCTTTTGGCTTCTATCTTGGAGATACATGTCATGCACTCTCAAGATTTTAAGAAACTCATCCCATTTGAGCTTCTTAAGATCTCTATCCTCTACAATGGTCTTCCACTTAGGATTTTAGATCTTGGGCATGTTGCCCAATAGCTTTAAATTGATCAAGGCCTTTGAGAAGCTTTATGTAAGAGACTCCAATCCGTTTAGACTCATATTATCTCATGAAGGTGAAAACTTTTCTAGGTCGTACATCCTCATTTCCCTCACAATTGATAATTAAAGAGTCCTAAATCTCCTTAGCTATTTGTAATTTGCACACCCTTTTGTACTCATTTTTTGATAGTGTGCATATATAAGGGTATACCGACTTTGTTGTTCAACTACACTTTGTTAAACTCTTCTTCTCCCCATTCTTCTTTAAGGGATGAAATTATTATATCACCTTGGGTGATTATTTGCTAAAAGTGACAGTGTGCGGATTTAATGTAGATTTCCATTTTGTCTTTCTAGTATGGAAAGTCTTCTCTTAATAATGCAAGCGGTCTAGAGAGGGAAGCTCTTTCTATCAGGTGTGTCTCCATTCTTGTCATGCCAAATCTTGTTCCTCTGATGTTGTCTAGCGTTGAACCCTTAAGGGGCTAAACTTTGATACTAACTATAAAAAATAGGAGAAACACAAGAAGGGTTGGTTCAATTGTGTTTCAAAATCCTTTTAAAACTTTGTCATAAAGTATCGTTTAATAATATATAGTTAGATGGTAGTTTGTATGATAGACAATTTCTCCAAGAGTTTTCAAAAACTTCTCACAAGTGATCTCCTTTTTTAATTAGCACAGACAAAATAACATTCAATGTAATAGATTAAGGAAGGAAGTATTACTCAATATTTGTTATACCTTTATCTAATAGCGTAGACTACATCCAATTCTTGACAAACTAGTCAAGTTCCATTGGGCATACTGTTGTTGTGAAGTACAAAAGAGTATTTTTTTTGGCTCGTAACCCGCGCTTGGATAATCTTTTTTTTATATCATATATCAAGCTTGAATGTTGAGAAGCATTAGATGTGTTTCATACAACATTAATTGTTCTTCGCTTCTTCATGCAACATTATAAATAGCTGACAATACTTATCCCCCTAGGTAACATAGCCTTTTGTACTAAAATATAGTGAAAGTGTACACCATATTGGGAAAATAGTTGAGCCAGAGTTGAAATGCACTTTTGTCAAGATAGTTGGTGAATAATGTAGATTTAGCTCGAACTCTTAGAGATATTAATGTTGAATTTTCTTTGACCTAGATCCTCTTGGTAATAGATGGTGAAGACATTCTTGCAACACAAATTTAAGCTTTGAGAATATTTTTTATGTTTGAGATAGCTTAAAATTTGTTAGCACTTTATTGTCTGATCTTCATCAACTCCTATCAAAAGAAGCAGAAATCTACAGAGTGTTATATCGTTTGCCAGGCCAAGCACTTCTACTTGTATGATCTACTATTTTCATTTAGCATCTATCAGATGCAACTTCTTCATGATTCATGCTTTGTTGATTTCATCATTTAGTTAAAATAATAATAGGGTTCTTACAATTTTTTTCGAACAGTGTTTTCCTCTTCCCTTTCTTAATGGTCTTTATCACTTCATTATACTCTTCAAGAATAGTTAGCTCTTTAATGACGGAGGGAGGGAGGATAATGAATCTATCATCAATCAAACTAGGATCCATCACTTCTTTTCCTTCACCAACATCTCTTAGGAAAACAGACTCGGGTGGGAACAGTCTTGGAAGATGTATGAGGTTAGGGTATATAGGATGAGTGAGGGTTCCAAGATGATGACATCATCTGGAAGGTTAAGATATCCTGAGATAGGATGAAAAACTTTTGAGATGGAAAGGAAGGCCATGTGTTTTCTGTATGCACGGTGAAGGAAAGATTGTATGATGTTTATTTTTCCAAGGTTGGAAGGTCCTAGGAGATCTGGGATTGTCTAGATTTGACAAAATGTTATATAAAATAGTTAGCAAATTAACATAAGATAGATTTGTTGGGAGGTGGAAGGTGAATATTTTAAGAGTGGCGTGGGTTCTAAGGTATGGTTTCTATAATTTATGGCTTAAGAATAATAGTCTAGGTTGGGATTAATGAGTTTGGTTGATCGAAAACGCTCTTCTTATAATTGTCATATTTGTGATTTCTTCTTTTGGATGGATGATGAAGGAGTTTTGATGAGCGGAAACATTCTTAGAACTTATAGAAAAGTTCAACGAATTGATGTGGAATTAGGAATTTGTGAGAGTGAGAGGTTAGGCCAACTCAATAGGAAAGAGTCTAGGCTAAGTCTAGAAGGAGACTAACGAATGGACAACTAAGGAAAAAGTAGAATGGCCAAAAATGGACAGCATTTCATTACTAATTCCAAGTTGATTTTTACATTTAGTTAACACTTCTATTTATAGGCCAAAGCTTCTCAAAACTCTCAAATGAGAGCATGACAAGTGGCAAGTTGTGAATGGAGAGGATCCTCTCTATTGGGAGAGTGCCATGTGGCAAGGAAGCATGGAAGGCATGTAGTGCCACCTAGTCCTAGCTTGCCATGCAAGCTAGGGTTTTAGACCTAGGTGCAAGCTTCCCTCTCCTAGTGTTAGGTATTTGTCTTCCATAACCCTTAGCCCAAAATATAAGGCCCAAAATTAAAAATCCTATACTAACTTGGCCCAAAATACAAGATCCAAAATTAATCTACTTGGCCTAAGTACAAGATCCAAATTTGTCTAAACTATTCTAAACAGTTTATACACTTTAGAGGACTTTTACTTGATGCGCCATGTTCTCCTAAAGACTTTTCCTTGATGCCCCATGTTAGGGTTTTGTCTTCCACAACCCTTAGCCCAAAATATAAGGCCCAAAATTAAAAATCCTATACTACCTTGGCCCAAAATACAAGATCCAAAATGATTCTACTTAGCCTAAATACAAGGTCCAAATTATTCTAAACTATTCTAAACAATTTATACAATTTAGAGAACTTTTCCTTGATGCACCATGTTCTCCAAAGTGATCTCTTTAGGATGGATTCAGACCCATAAAGATGGTTCGAGGCCCAAACAAACTCAAAGGGGTCCAATCTTCTATAAAGTTTTTGATCCACCCTCTAGCTCTTTGTTCTCTTTATTCTTTGACTAAGTGGTTGGGGTGTATTCCATCATTGGTGGTGTTACCTCATCTATGGATGGTGGAGAAGTTTTGGCAGGGGTTGTTTTACTTAAGAGATTCTTCTATATCGTCTTTTCAGAGAGGTGAATAATGAGTCATGGGACTCAATGCCTTACGTTTATTATAATGGGTTATTGAGTAGATGATGGTTCTATCGTAATCTTCAACTTCTTCTCTATGCCTTCATTAAAGGATGGCTTCCTCTTCAAACCTCAAAGGGGATTGGTCATTCTTCCCTTAGGAGGAGAAATAATCACCTTTGGATAAGGTTTGGTGATTACTTTTTCTTGTAGCTGGTTTGGTGGACCGTCTAATGATCCACTACTCAAAGATGGCTTGAATGATCGAGAGAGAATAAAAGGACTTCTAATAGCTTTTATCTCTTTTTTCTTGAGCTTTTTTAAGTGTGTATCTTTCTTTTTTTGATTTTGTTTTCTTTTTTCCTTCCACAGAGGATAGACTTTCAACGAATCTTATGTGAGGAGATTTCAAATTAGTTAGACAATTCATGAGTATAGCCTCTAGGTCACGTAGTGGTGTTTGTTTCTTCTCTAAACACAAACCCAACTATATTTTCCTTATGTTGACAATGAAGAAGGTTGGTTTCTTTACAATGCATCCACCTTTGTTGATAAGCTCTTATGGACTGTATTGTCTATCTTGTAGAACTTCTGATACACACTTTGGTTCTAGAGGACTCTATTAAGCAAAGTGGCATAAAGGATAGTCTTTGTCTGGTCTTTCATCGCACGATTGATCAAGATAAGATTAAGTTAAAGCATATATGGCAGGTTAAGATGTATACATGCTAAGAGATAGTATATGACGAATTATCTTGGAACCCAACTTTGGTAAGAAAGACTTGTTGCAAATATATTGCCAAATATTTTCCTTTGAGGAAAGATTCTTGTACTCAGCCCTTTTCCTAACTAACTTTCCCATATAGAAGCTTTTCTATAGTACTAATACTTTGATAGATATCTTCCCACCTGCATGATAGCAACTTGTTACCACCCTAAATCTATCACACCTAGTGGGATGAATAGTAGCCACTTAATTCAAAGTAACATCTCAATCCAATACTGAAGAGTTGATAACACTCTTCTTGACCAACTTCACATTCTTCCATAACTTCATTATTAGTTCTTGGTAGATGGTTTGTAGCTCAACAAAGAATGTTATAAATGTTGGAACAACTGCCTCTAGAAAGGGGGGTTGAATAGAACCCTTAAATCTTATTTGAAAACAACTAGACTAGATTGTGTTTCCAATAGGTAAAGCAAAAACATTAAAGAATAATTTTATATTGGTTCATCCAAACACATGGGCTACGTTTAGCTCTCCCTTAAGACAACTTCTTAATAGGGTTCACTAATCACTTCAATGATTATAGCGGGTACAACAACTACTTCTAATTATGAAAAGTACACAAACCACTCTTAATTATCACAAGTACACAAACAACTCCTTATCACAAGTACACAAACCACTCTTGGTTATCATGACTTAATCTCCCTATGAGACTAAGACCTCAAAATAAGTAATAAAGAACTCTTTGTTAGCAAAAGTGAGTTGCTATGAAGATTTGATGAAGTTAACCATGTGATGAAGTTCAAGACATTGTGATCATATGTGGACTGCATAGAGCTTGCATGAAGATTGGAAGAGCTCGGTCTGGAACTTAGGATTGTGTGTTGTGTGTCAAGTTTAAGTTCAAATCAGTGATGCATGTAATCTTAATCAAGGCTAAGCTCCATAATGTTTTCTGATTTAACAAAGGATTTGAGAAATCATTAAAATCAGAACTTGAGTTTTGAATAACTGTTTTAACTAACTCGAGAAAAACAATCGACTGTTTGATAAAACAATCGATTGAATTTTAAGACAGTTGTCTATAAATAATTGGTGCGCTTTTGAAAACAGACATGAAATCATTCTAAACATTTTCTGAACAAGAACTGTGAGTTTTCAAAGAGAGAAAAGCTTCTTCTTGTCTAGTGATCAAGATCATTCAAACTATTTCATCAAGAACTATTTTCTGAATACTACTGGAGCTTTGAATTGATTGGGACAATTTCATCACTGATCTGATCATCAAACTAAGCCTTTTATACCCTTTCTTCATTATTTTTGTAATTTGTTGTATAGAAGTGCTTGTATTGCTAAGTTAGTGATAATTCTTTCTTTGTATTGAATTCGGTTGTATTGTGAATTGTCTGGTTTGGTAATTTTGTGTGTACAGGAGGTTCTATACATTTTGTAACTTACTGAAGGGATCATCAAGGTGTATTCTGGAATATACAGTGGAGCCTGTATAGTTCCAGGTTCTGCTGTAGGTTTCAGTAGAGGGTTTGCTGCGGGGAAGAGTGTATTCTTGCGGGTTGCAAGTGATTGAATTGTTGTAAATTGATCTGGTTTCATCTTTTATAATAGAAATCCTTAGTGTGGAGTAAGGGACTGGACGTAGCCCTTGAGGAAGGGTGAACCAGGATAAATTTGTGAGTTCTTGTTGTTTCAAACTTCAAACAGATTTTGATTTGCTTGATACTATATTTTTTATACAATAAACTCTTATCACCAATTGCCTAGAATAATTCTTTAAATTCTTGAAGTGTGTTCAATAATTCTTTTTCCAGAATTTGCTTAATAGTTTACTGGTTTTCCAGTTTTAAAAATCAGTCTTTACAGTATACTATTTTCTTTCCAAAATTAATATTTGTTTCCAGTTTATTGATTCTGTGTGATTATTTTTATTCTGGAATTTGTTTTGTACCTTTGTTGTGTGCTTCTTTATATCACCTTTAATAGTTTCTTCAAAGAACATTCATTCCTCATATTGAAAAGGTACATTTGCGAAAAGTTTTCAAGTGTTCAATTCACCCCCCCCCCCTTTTGAACTTGGCCAAAACTTATTTTACAATTGGCATCCTTTTGTTGAGGGAGCCTCCATACACAGGCCACCCATGTTTTCTGGGGTCAATTACCAATTTTGGAAAGTGAGAATGAAGACTTTTATTGAATCTATTGACCGTGGTATATGGAATGCAATAGTGAATGGACCTTATATTCCTGTTTCTGTTGTGAATGGTGAATCTGCTGTGAAACCATATTATGAGTTAACTGAAGTTGAAAACAAACGTGTTCAATATGATTGTGTAGCTAAAAATATAATCATTTCAGGTTTCAATCTGGATGAGTTTTTCAGGGTCTCGCAGTGCAGTTCGGCAAATGAGATGTGTGATATACTTGAGGTCACTCATGAAGACTACTGATGTCAAACAGACTAGAAAGCATGTGTTGATTCAGGAATATGAAGTATTCAGAATGCGGCAAGGAGAGTCAATTGTTGATGTGCAAAAGATATTCACTCATATAGTCAATCACTTGATCGGGCTTGGAAAACAATTTGACAAGGAGGAGCTGAATATAAAGATTCTGAAATGCTTGGACAGAACTTGGCAGCCCAAAGTGACAGCAATCTCCGAAACCAGAGATTTGACAACTCTCACTATAGCAACACTCTTTAGAAAGTTGAGAGAGCATGAACTATAAATGACGAGGTTGAAAGAAATGGAAACTGCTGAGAAGAAAATTAGAAGCTTCACACTCAAATCAAAATTTGTTGTAGTTGAAACCAGTGAGGACAGTTCAGAAGAAGAAAGTGATACTGAAAGTCTCAATCTACTGACAAAGAAATTCCAGAAATTCATCAGACTAAAGAGCAGGACAAAGAATCAGCAAGATGAGAGGTATCGTAGAAAATCTGATTCAAATTTAAATAAACTAACCTGTTTTGGTTGTGGAGGGACATGTGAAAACAGACTGTCCAAAACTAGTTGACAAATAAAATATTGTTGAAAAGAAGAGTTACAAGACTAGAAAAGGAAGAAAGACATATATTGCATGGGAAGAAAATGCCTCCTCATCCAGCAGCTCATCACAGGAAGAGATTGAAGCCAAACCTTGCTTGATAGCTGGAAAAAGCTCTGAAGCAAGTATCATGGAATCCAGTGGATCTTTTAATAGCACTAACTACAGTACACTTCTTCATGCATTTCAAGAAACTCATGAAGAAGCTAGCAGATTAGCTCTTTCCAACAATAGACTGAAAGGTATGAACAAGTGGTTGGAGACTAGAGTTAAACAGCTGGAGGATGAATTACTTCAAACATAAAATGATTTTGAAACTTTGGAAGAGAATTACAAATCTGCAAACTCCGGTGGATTTAACTCCACCAAACCAGTTGATTGTGAAAATTGTGCAGTTTTACAAAATAAAGTGAATTATTTGATTTCTACTGCATCTAAACTTTCTAGGGGAACATCTAACCTAAATGCACTTTTGGGATCTCAAAATTGTGTTTTTGAAAAAGCTGGTATTGGTTATCAAACTGGTCCCAAAGGAAATCAGAAATTGTTTAACAATTTTTTTAAGGGTTCTGGATCACAGTCTTCACAATCCATTACTTGCTTCTATTGTATGAGAAAGGGCCATTCAGTTAGAAAATGTAGAATAAGGAAATTTGATGTGCCTAAAGGACTAGTTAGGTGGGTGCCCAAAAGCACATCTACACTGTTGAACCCAAGTTTAATTCGGTACCAATACCTCAAATCTAATATGTTTTGCAGGTCTCTTTGGCATCCAGTAAGTTACTGTGGTACCTGGATAGTGGATGCTCCAAACACATGAATGATGATGCTTCCCACTTAACTAATCTGAAACTGAAACATGCTGGCTATGTCACCTATGGAGATAACAATTGGGGTAGGATTCTTGGAGTGGTGACATTGGAGGAGATGACAAAGTGATTATCAAAGATGTACTCTTAGTGGATGGATTAAAGTACAACTTGCTCAGCATCAGTCAACTGTGTGACAAGGGGTACAAGATCACTTTTGAGCCTAATCTTTACCTCATAGCTGATTCAAAATCAAGTGAAATTGTCCTAGTAGGTAAAAGAGTAAATAATAATGTGTATATGCTTAATGTTTCTTGTATAACATCTAGCATGAATTGTTTGCTCACTAGGAATGATGAATCTTTGTTGTGGCATAGAAGATTAGCTCATATTCATATGCATCATATCAATAGGATTGCATCAAAAGAGCTAGTAATTGGATTACCTAAGCTCAAGTTTGAAAGGGACAAACTGTGTGAAGCATGCCAAAAGGGTAAACAAACTAAAAGCACTTTCAAACCCTTAAATGTTATTTCTAATTCAAGACCACTTGAGCTGCTTCACATGTATTTATTCGGCCCCTCTAGGACTATGAGCCTAGGAGGAAATTACTATGGTCTTGTTATAGTTGATGATTATTCACGGTTTACTTGGACATTTTCATTGCTACCAAGGATGAAACTTATCATGTTTTTCAAAGATTTGTCAAAGTTATTCAGAATGAGAAGGACTGCAGTATTTCTTCCATTAAATCGGATCATGAAGGAGAATTCAGAATGAGAAGTTTGACGGATTCTGCAGTAAACTTGAAATTAAACACAACTTCTCAGCACCAAGAACTCCACAACAGAATGGAGTTGTAGAAAGGAAAAATTGGTCCTTGAAGGAGCTTGCTAGAACAATGCTGAATGAGACTAAATTACCAAAGTATTTCTGGGCAGATGCAATGAGCACAACTTGCTATGTGCTAAACCGGGTTCTCATCAGGCCAATGAAGAAGACCTCTTATGAGCTGTTTAAAGGAAGAAAGCCTAATGTATCTCATCTAAAAGTGTTTGGTTGTAAGTGTTTTATTTTGAATAATGGTAAGGATAACTTGGGCAAATTTGATTCGAAATCTGATGAGGGTATTTTCCTTGGTTATTAACTTTATGATCATGCATATAGGGCAGATAATAAAAGAACCATGTTAGTAGAGGAATTCATTCATATTGCATTTGATGAAACTAATCAGAATATGCAGGAAAATTCTAAGACAGTTGCAGATGATGAGTTTCCAAACATCCAACAAGCTCATACTGGTATGGAAAATAAATTAGAAGATGCCAGTAAACTACTAGAGGTTTAGTTAGATGATCATGGAGTTCAATCAATTGAATCTGGAGTTGGTACTGATGCAGTTAATTCTGGACTTCCAAGAGAGTGGAGAGTTCCCAAAAATTTGTCCTTAGACAATGTTATTGGTCAAGTGCATAAAGGAGTTTCAACTAGAAGTTCACTAAATCAATTCTGTGAACATATGACATTTGTTTCACAAATTGAGTCAAAGACTGTAGTTGATGCATTGGAAGACAGCAACTGGATAATTGCTATTCATGAAGAACTGAACCAGTTTGCTAGGAATGAAGTCTGGACACTTGTTCCAAGAACTGATCAGATGAATGTCAATGGCACTAAGTGGGTGTTCAAAAACAAGTTAGATGAACAAGGTGTTATTGTGACAAACAAAGCTAGACTGGTTGCTAAGGATTATAATCAGGAAGAAGGAATTGATTATGGGGAAACCTATGCACTAGTAGCAAGACTTGAAGCTGTTAGACTGCTCTTAGCATATGCTTGCATGAATGGATTCAAACTTCACCAAATGGATGTCAAAAGTGCTTTCCTTAATGGGTATATTGATGAAGAAGTTTATGTTTGTCAACCTCCTGGATTTGAAGATCATAAACATCCAGATTATATCTTTAAACTGAAGAAAGCTTTATATGGTTTGAAGCAAGCCCCAAAACAGTTGTATGAGAGGTTGAGCAACTTCTTTCTATCTCATGCATATGAGAGAGGCAAAACAGATAAGACATTGTTTATCAAGAAAGCATTAAATGATATTATTTTGGTTCAAGTATATGTTGATGATATTATTTTTGGACCCACTAATCAGAATCTGTGTGAGCAGTTTGTTGCAACTATGCAGGGAGAATTTGAGATGTCCATGATGGGAGAACTTAACTATTTTCTTGGACTGCAGAGCAAGCAATTAAATCATGGCACATTCCTTAGTCAAACCAAGTATTGCAAAGAGTTATTGAAGAAGTTTGACATGGAAATTGCAAAGAGATTTCAACACCTATGGCCACTAATTGTTACTTGGATTTGGATGAGAAAGGAACTAGTGTGGATCAAACCAAGCACAGGGGCTTAATCGGTTCACTTCTTTATCTTACTGCTAGCAGGCCAGACATCATGTTTAGTGTTTGTCTTTGTGCCAGATTTCAATCCAATGCAAAGGAATCACACTTAACTGCAGCAAAGAGAATTCTGAAATACTTGCAAGGAACCACAAATGTTGGGTTATGGTATCCAAGTGAAGTTTCTCTGAATTTAGTTGGTTATTCTGATTCTGATTTTGCAAGATGTAAAATAGATAGGAAAAGCACTAGTGGAACATGCCATCTGTTAGGATCTAGTTTGATATTTTGGCATAGTAAGAAACAAGCATGTGTTGCATTATCCATTGCTGAAGTCGAATACATTATAGCTAGTAGCTGTTGTGCACAAAGCTTATGGATTAAGCAGCAGTTAAGTGATTTCGGCATTAACTTGTCTAAAATTTCATTATTATGTGACAATACAAGTGCTATTAATCTTACCAAAAAAATCCAATTCAACATTCAAGGACTAAGCATATTGAAATTCGCCATCACTTCATTAGATGCCATGTCAATAATGGTGATTGTGAAATTCAGTTTGTTAGTACTGAAAATCAGCTTGCTGATCTTTTTACAAAGCCACTTAATAAAGAGAGGTTTAATTTCCTTTGAAATGAACTTGGGATTATTAATTTCAAATTTGTGAAATAAACCAGTTTATGCTGAATGGATTATTGGATGAGTTAGTTACATAGCAGATTACAAATTTTTGTATCAATCTCAATTTCTGTACAACTTACTGTATCAGTTTCAGTTTTACAAATTTCTATACCAGTATCAATTTTACAGATTACTTTACCAATTTTGATTTTTACAACTTAGTGTAGCAGTTTTAGTTTTTACACTATACTGTTTTTCGAATTACTGGATCAGTTTTAGTTTTACATTTACAGTATCAGGTTCACATGGCTATTCACTGCATCTAGATCAATTTTAAAATATGTTTAATAACAATGTTACAACTGACTGGATATTGATATCTGATTAAATTCTAATTTTGGATGCATGTGAAACTGCTTTGAAGTTACAATGCAATTGAAGTGAAGTTGTGTAACTGAAAGAATTCAAACAGAACCAAGCACAATGGAACCCAGCTGGTTGAAGGTCTGAATAAGACAAAACAATTCAATATTCATGTTACGCATGTGAAAAGAGAGAGAGAGCTCAGGTGCCACATGGCACTGCAACAATGGAGAGTCAACTAGTCAAAAAGCTATTTTTGAGATTTTCTAGAGCTAAGTATAACCTGCTCTTAATTGATTGCTTGTGGAATCTCAACAAACTGCAAAAGTTGTTTTACGTTTTGAATTGTCAATCAATGTGCTATTTTCTATAGAATTATTTTTCATTAAGTAGAGGGTCGAGTATGCGTTCACTTGCACACTACCTCACTGTCTTTGCTCTACTCGTTCTGTGTGCAAAGTTTAGTTCTCCTAGTACCTACAATTCTCAAATAAATGGCGTCCTCTTCCAATCCCCGTAAGAGAACCAAAAGAGTTATGGTTAAACATGTTGGCTTAGACAGTGACAACAACGAAACTGATTACCTTGATAGGTGGTTCGTTTGGAAATCAGTAGAGCATTGAAGAGTATTACAAGCTGTATAGCAGGAAGATTATCATTACTCCTAAGGTGATAAGCCTTGAGTGGCGAAGAAGCTTAATGAGGTCCGTGGCGGAGAAGCCTTGAATGGGAACACGTACCCAGATTTGGTTAAGGTGTTCTTGACCAACATGTGGTATGATGAGGAGAACTTGTATTCACAGGTGAACGGAATCGATATGGTTATGAATGAAGAGGTGTGGCTGAGCGTCACTAGCTTGAGAAATGATGGTGTTGTTGTGAGTAGAGGGAACACAACAGAACTGGGAACCAAGAAACTGCCTCGAGAACGTTCAACGTAGGATGACTTGCTGTTGTACCGATAATTCTAGCCTACATTGTGATTTGGCTGCTGACACCCCGTGGTTTCAACCATGCAACATTGACTGAAGAGGATCTTATCCTCATGTACTGCCTCATGAATAAGATCAAGGTCAACTGGGTTAATGTGATTTGTGAGCATTTGTTCAAAGTGGGGAAGAAACTAGAATATTGCATTCCATATGTGATACTACTGTCAAGTTTAATTGAATACTTTGAAATAGATGTGGAAAGCGAAGTTGTTGAAGAAGTTAAGGCGCTGAACTAGATTTCCGCAGCAAATCTCACCAAGATTGGTCTGAAAAAGATGAAGAATAAGAGGTGGATTTGCAAGGCTGATGAGGAATTGGTTGAAGATGACGAGGAAGAAGAAGAGGAATCCACTGATGATGATGAGAATAATGAAGATGAGGACAAAATTATGAATTTTGATCAAGTTGAACCTGAACTAGAAACGGCTACTGTTCCTATTCAAGACTCCTTCTCAAGGCTCAAACAACTCTTAATGAATCAGTTCAACCACTTGGAAGACCAGAACCAAAGCCATCACCAGTATTATGTGACACACTTTCAGCATATTGAAACTCAAGTCAATGACATTCAGTCCAAGATGGGGGACTTTGTTCTTTCCATCAGACGAATAGAGCATCTTTTGCATATCTAATGGTGTCTTCTCTTCCATTTGATGAAGTCAATGGGGGAGAATTAGGAGTGTTGAGATTAGGAAGTGTTGTTGTGGTTGTGGTTTTGGAGTGTAGGTTGATGTTGTTAGGTTCAGTTTATTGCTTGTTTGGTGTTTGTTATATTTCCTGTCGCTGCTGTTTTTGTTTCTGTTGTTGCTTGTTGTTTCATGTTTTCTGCTGCTACTGTTACTTCTCTGATCTGCTGGTTTATCCAGCCACAGTCCAAATTTCAGTTTGTTATGTTTAATCAGTTGGGTGGACGATTTGTACTGATTAATGAGATGGTTATCATATGTACTCGTGCTTATTATCAATGAACTTTGTTATCCTTTGTGTTACTATTTACTTCACTATGTTTTGTGAAATATGATTAACAGGATATCAAA